>Ga0115007_10001807_pt1 | contig 13592 bp, 3 predicted proteins | sample ArcOceMetagenome_2_FD_87166 | JGI IMG/M metagenome (GOLD analysis project Ga0115007, IMG submission 87166) | Marine eukaryotic phytoplankton communities from Arctic Ocean - Arctic Ocean ARC135M Metagenome | ecosystem: Environmental > Aquatic > Marine > Oceanic | place: Arctic Ocean | collected... | reverse complement strand
GCGGGCGAGGTTCCTTTTTGTTTTTTGTTTGAAACCCGAAAAGTTCGTCGAAAAAGAAAAAATTGACCAGCGGAGCGCACGCGCACACCTGGACCAGCGTGACCTACAGACCAAGATCATGACAAACAAGTCAAACACCAGCCACACCAGATTGGTTGCCACATTGTTTGCCGCCAGTACAGCAACAGCAGTGTTGGTATATTATTTATCACGGCGGACAACCAGATCCAAGAACGTGGACGTGGACGCCAATGATGATGCACCTCCAGGTGCCAAAAACAAGGAAAACAACAAAGATGCACCAGACACACCACAAGAGACAACGCAAGAAACCACAATATCCGACGAGACTGGAAAGTACACCGGTGAAGTAAAAAACAAACAGAAGCATGGCCAGGGGACCAAATTGTACACGAGTGGGGCGGTGTACACAGGGGAATGGAAAAACGACGACAAGCACGGGTATGGCACGTACACGTTTGTTTCCGGAAGTCAATACATTGGCATGTTTAAAGACGGCCGATACCATGGGCAAGGTACCATGGTTAAACAGAATGGTGCCAAATATTGCGGTGGATGGGTGGATGGAAAAATGTGTGGCCAAGGCAAATACACTTTTGCCAATGGAAGCAGTTGGTCGGGAGAATGGGAAAACAATCAGCAAAAGGGAAGTATGTTTTAGAAACGCAGGTGTGGTGCGGTGCAGTGCCGCGAAAAAGGAAAAGGGACCCACGGAAAGTGTATACACACAACACGAAGCTTCACATGACATGTGGACAGCAGTACAGTAGCAGAGAAGACCAGAAGATCAACAATACACACCAAGATACTAGTACTACGTACTACTGGCACGTGTGTGTGTGTACCTACTGTACGTGTACTACCCGGTACAGAGATACAGGATGATACAAGACGGAGTAAAATGTAAAATTTTCAATAAACTACAATTCACATACACATACTGTTGTACATTGTACATACAACATATTTATTTACATAAAATTCATGTCACTTAGAAGGTACATGTACCTTTCTCTGAGAGCTGAGAGGTGCATGCTCTTCACACAATGCATCACTTTTAAACAATATGACTTTGACTATTGCCACCACCACCAGCCCCACCCCCACCCCCACCCCCACCACCGTGTCGACCATTGCCGTCCTGCTGCATCAACGTAAAGATCGTAACAGTATTGCCGTCCCACAAAGGAATTGTTTGATTTCGCATGTACACCACACCCCACAAATAGGTCGTAAACCACAACGAAGTATACTTGTTCGGTTGGTACTTGCGAACAATGATCGGGTGCGGTTGAGGAAGAACCCCCACCAAAGTCGTGACTTGAATGAAGGCACTGATGTCATTTTCATTGACAACACCGTTCAAAGACAACGCCAACGCTTCTACTTTGGGTTTCAAATGGTTCAACAATCGCAAGATCACATCCAAAGGCAATTTTGATTTCCAAGACATCAACCATTCTTCCGTGGGCACAAATCTGTTCGACATTGTCTTCGCCACTTCTCCCACCTTCCTCACCTTTGCCCCCTTTGCCCCCTTTGCCCCCTTTCCCACTTTTCCCACCTTTCCCACCCTTGCCACCTTTCCCTCTGTCTCCTTCGGCACCACCACCATTTCGTCGACACGGCTGCTCAACAGACCTGGTTTGACCATTTCTTTGGCCATCGTTGTCTTTGACACCGTCGTTAAATCCACCAACGCTTGAAATTTGCCATGTTTGCGTACCATGGAATATATCAAATGGTAATTGCCAACGTATTGGTATTGAATGATGTTGTTGAAAATGTCCAACAAAAAGAAAATGTATTGATTGTTGTTTTGATTTTTCAACAAAAAGATTTTGGACGAAAAGATTTCGTACAAATTGATCAATTTTAAACTGGCCACCAAAGACATGGTTTTGATGTACGGGGAAATATTGCTTAAGATGGTCAACATGCAATTGTACAACGATTGCAACGAGACCATCCCGTCCACAATCATTTTATGAAACGTCACAATGCATAAATCGACATGGGTGCCGTAGGGCGCGTTCTTGGTGGACATGGTGGGCAAACCATAGGCCGGCAAAGCGTAGAGAAGTGGACGATTCAATGCCACGCCAAAATCTCTTTCGCCCGACATGTGCAACAGAATGAAAGTGCACAAATGCAACAATCCAGAATAAGCAGGCAATTGACGGTACTCGTACATCATGTACAAACAGGGCAAAATGATCTTTTCACATGGTTTCTGATTGATGATGTACGCACGAAATTGTGGGTTCAAATCAATGCATTGCCATACAATTGTCAAAATTTCTTGGTAGGATTGAATTTGTTTTTGGGAATGAGGAATGTACGTCCGCATGGATTCCGGTACATTGTTCAACAACGTGACAAAGCCATTGAACATCACGTCAAAATCAGCATGTTCCTGAACGGCCGCCAAATGAACATGGTATTGGTTGAGGGGCACCTGTGCAAATGCCGCCAAAGTATTGCCCGACATTTTGGTTTCATGCGTCGTCGTGTCTGTTTCACCCGCTCCACTCGCCCCATCCTCGCCTCTCCGCCCGTCCTCTTTGCCCACACCACCACTGGCCGAAGGATGGTTGGCGGTGGCGTCGGCGGTGCTGGGGTCCGGTGGCAGTACCGCGTAATCCAACATGACCAGCAACGCATGGCAACAAGTGTCGACGTGCCGTTCCCGTGGGTCGTCCAACGCATTCGAGGCCCATGGCAAGTACGACAACACCCCGGTCCCCACAGGATCGTATTTGACAATCATGTTTAACAATGAAAACAGCAAGGTTCGTTGCAACGACGATTCCTCTTCACAAATCGCACGCATCCATGGGTCGTTGTACACTGGATGATCTTTGGGTTCGACGTACAGCGGGCAGCACATGCACGTGAGCAACAACTTTAACAGTTCGGATCGGTTCAATTCCAACCGTGCATTGGCACCCACGTTCGTTTGATTCTCTTTGGTGCCACCACCACCACCAACACCGCTCTGCCAGACGTGCCCGGGATTCACAAATCCAAACGATGCCCCAGCGTTTTGTTCGACATCACTGGTTCTGGGTGGGGGCCGGCACAGGGTCTCGAATCTATCTTTGTCTATTGTGAAATCCGGCAGGAACAACATTCGCATCATCGCAGCAATCATTCTTTTGGCCAAACACAACGGCGCTGGTGTGGGGGGAGTGGCGGTGGGCGGCGGCGGCGGCGGCGGCGGCGATGGTGCTGCGTTTGAGCCGGAGGAGGAGGAGGAAGAGGAGGAGGGTGACGGTGGTGGTACAGACGTGGGCACGGAATCCATCGTTGGTGGGGTTTTCTCGGTGGCCTGTTGTTGCTGGTTTGTGTTGGCCGTTGCAACGGAGGTTGCCGTCTCAAAAGGTGAAGGAACGGTCCAAAACATATCGTGCAAGAGGGTGCTGTCCCGTTCTTTTGTGGTTTCCAAAAGAAAGGGCATGACACGAGTGAGGAACCGAACACAATTTAAAATGACCGGGTGAAAATCTGGATCCGGGTACGCAACAAAGTGTTCCATTTTTGCCACTGCTTGCGCAACCAAGACGTAGACATTGTTGGGTTGTTGTGCTATCAAATTTCTGGCACCGCTTGGGCTGATGCTTTCGAAGATTTCAACCGCCGACCGTGGTGTGCCCCAAATGTTTTCCCAAAAGACGTCGTCGGTGCCAATGGGTTCATTCATCAATTGGAGCATGTCACGACGGAACTCGTACTCTGACGAGGAATCGCCGGTCAGTGTGTTCCCCATTGTTTTCCAGGTTTTGCGATCTTCGCTCCACAGCACTGTGCGAGCAAGTGAAGAAGAACCGTATTTAACCAGTTCCGATGTATGGCACACCAAAGGTGAAAATATTTGTTTGTTACAAAATACCGGTACAGGTACACAAAGTATTCTACCGTACGTGTGTACCCCTCTGTTCACACCTTCATGTTGGTTACCCTCCGCACAATCAAAACTCCTGCGACAAGGCGCAACACCAAACCATGAACAAACAACACGACCAAATCAATGGTAAATTGTTCGGCATTGACAATAAAACCTAAATCATTGGCACCGTGTTGAACGTCCAAACCAGAATCGATGTGATGTTTGGTAAAGATATAGTAGATCGCTTCACTCACCCACCTTGCGTAAGAGCATGCCCAAACGACATTCACAACGGGAATGTTGTTCACCAGAGAAAGTTTTGGATTGACCCCGTTCATAGCGCTAAACACGACGGCTACCACCAAACACACCGTCATGACCGCCGATCTCGACACCACTTGTGAGACCAGGTACCCCCATCCGTAGGTCGTGAACATCAAACCAAGACCAACGACCCACCACCGCCACTGACCACCGGGGTAACCCATGACACACCATAATCCCATTGCAAGTGTACTCAATAAAAAGATTTCTATCGTGTCCGCAAACATTTTAGCACAGACAGTTGCTGATGTTGACAAACCCACTTCACTTTCCCGCCGCATAACAAGCGCGGCCTTTTCGCGAAACGACCTCGATGCAGCAATCATACCTATGCACCCAACAGACATTGAAAAGAAAAACATCATTTGCTCCAAGCCACCAAAATTGATTACGGTGCCACAGGAGTCCCCCATGAAGGGCGGGCAGAAATCACGCAGACTTTTTCCGATGGGGGGACGGTAGCTACCTTCAAGATCATCTTGGATAAACGGGGAAAACCCCGTCGACAATGCCGCGATCATCAAAACACACAAGGAATAATACAGGGCCGACGAGCCCATATCTCTCATTTGCTGTTTCAAGGATCTTAAGAAACCATATAAAAATTGGACAAAGAGACTTGAAATGGCCGAAGGCCTCAATCCTGGGTTGGAATTGTTGTTGTCGCCATCGTTGTTATCGTTATCATCGTTGTTTTCGTTCTTGGTACCGCTTCCAAGTGGGTTGGATTTCCAATTTGAAAACATGTCCGTGACCATCTTTGTCGTGACACCATTGATTCGGCCACTCACGACATCAATCAAATGGTCGGCCGGATTCTTGCCATCGGGGCACCGTGCACCACAACCACTTACAAACATTCGAACCTCTTTTGGTGGACCAAAATAGGCCGGTATGCCACCCGACGCAAGACACAACACATTATCAAACGTTTGAAAAATGTTGCTTCTTGGTTGATGCAAAATACAAATCACGGTATGACCTTCCATAGACAGACCTTTTAAGATTTCCACAACCACTTCAGCACTTGCCGCGTCCAAACCCGTCGTTGGTTCGTCCAAACAAAGCACGGCCGGGTTGGCCACGAGTTCCATGCCAATGCTCACTCGTTTTCTTTCGCCACCGGATAAACCACGTCGTCGTTCATCACCAATCAAAGAGTCGCGTACATGGGTCATTCCTAACTTGGCCAACACTGCATCCACTTTTTTTCTTCGCTCTTCCACCGATGTCCCCACCAATCTCGTGTTGGCAGAATGCATCAAATTTTCTTCCACGGTCAAATCTTCAAACATAATATCATTTTGTGGTACGTTGCCAGTCATTGCTTTGATTTTATCAAATTCCAAATGGGAAGGTTGACCATTGATTAATATTGTACCACTGGTTGGTTTGATTTTTCCAGTCAATACATTCATAAACGTCGACTTTCCGGCGCCCGAGGGACCGATAATCGCCAAAAGTTCACCTTTTTGAACTCTTCCACTCACGTTTTTAAGCAAATGTTTGTCGTACATGAATAAATTCAAGTCATTAAACTGAAATTCCAAACCAATCTTGCCCAACGTGTTGGTATTGGAAACATCACTGGGTGATCGATCAACCGATGCAGATGTTAATTGTTGTCGCTGATTCTGCGTCTTTTTTCCACAAACACAGACAGCGATCACTTGGTACACTGCCACCATCAGCACAGCCAGCACAGCAAGAAGCCAGCTGATGGGAAAACTAGAGCCTTCTTTACAAATCACCCCAACACCACAGAGTTGTGGTTTCGTACTTTTTGAAGTGCAATAATGTCCCTCGGGGCATATTGTTGAGGACGTCGATGTTGTGCAATATACGCCGGCCGGGCAATCAGTGCCAAAAAATTCATTGTTACCTTGAAAATCTTGCCCGGTACAGGTTGCTTTACTGTTGGAATTGTAATCGCCCGGACATTTGAACGCTGCCTCTTTGTTTTGCGACGGGTACATGCACATCATGCCAGCCGGGCATAAAGCGCCATACAAAGAAGGGCACGAATTTTGGAACATGCAATCGTAGCCACGCGGGCACGAATATTCTGGCAAGTGCCAAGAATGTCGATTTGGGTCCTTTTCATCATTGCCACCACCATTGCTGCTGTTTTTGCCGCCACTCGGATCGCACGTGAGGAGAGCATCGTCCAACATTCCACCATCCAACCCAAACGCTCTCATGCCCGGATCTTCGCTATCAATGGCATTCATGCCATTGTAATAGCCACCAAATCTAGAATCGTAGCCCGTCGCGCCCGTGGGCATGGTACAATGCTCTTTCATTTGTGAATGATACGGGTAGTAATAAATAAAATCAATACACATTTCTTGTTCGCTCCCCAAACCAAACGTCAACGGGTTTTGGACGCCGGGGTTGTTGTAATAACACCTCGTCACCATTTTGTCGCCTTTTTTAATTTGAAAAGGTTGAACGAGTGTGGGGTCTTGGTGGTCGAAATCAAAGTACTGCACAGCGTTGACACGCTTTGAGGGAGTGCCGTCGCCATGAATCACTTCTGTGTACATCATGTCACCGGTCTGATGCATGTGAAGAATGGAGGCGAAGACGGTAATTGAATCAACTGGCCATGACAAAGTCGCCGACGAAGGACAAGTAAAGGAAAAATACGATCGTCCCACAGGAATGACAGCAGGTGTTTGCGTATTAATGGACGCCGCGGTCCCACTGCTTCTGCTGAGCTCCAATGTGCCGTCGCCCAGCTGCATGGTTCCCGCCTCGTGTTTGGGTCTAGTATTCTGAAAGTAAATTCTAACACCACTGTTGTCTCTCAAACCTGCTGTACCAGCAGGATTGTCATAATGTGTTTGTAACTTGAATGACTTGAATCGTGCAAACGATATACCCACATCTTGCGGCAAATCTTCGTAAAAACCCACCCCCCCCACCCAAATGATTGAGTCTGTCCCACTGCAATCATCGCCACTGTACGCGTAAAGCACGGTGTGGTGAATGTTGTTGGGGTTGCTTGTGCGGCCTTGTGGGTCCACCAATCCTTCAAACGCGACCATGTATTGATTCGCTTGCACCCAATTTGAATTGGCGGAACGCGGGTAACAAAAATCAATGTACGTGGTCCTGGCTGTCGGGACTTGGAAACCACCAATCGTTGGGCCCATTTTACCATTCACTGCTTTGGCGGCCGCAGTGGTATTGGTAGGATTTGTACCGCTTGCTCGAAGATCCAAGTACGTTATACCATTGGTCGAAATCTTTTGATTTCTCCAGCTGCTCTGGTCGACCAACGTTGCTTTACTCAAGTCAACGGGGTATTTGACATATTTTCCAGATGGATGCATGCCGTAATCTGTATCGTCGCCGTCCGCACCGTGCGCACACAACAAGGTCAATCGTTTGATGGTGTCAATCAAAATGGGATGATCGTTGCTGTCGTTTGTACGAAAGTTTCTGCCAAAGACCAACATTGTCGAACCGCTGGTGGCGTCTTCTTCGCCGGCCAGCGCCTCCCAGTCTTGGCATCCATCTTTGTTTGGTCGGGCATTTGCCACGGAGTGAAAGTCTTCGACCACTGCCTTGCCTGCCGATGAAACGTGCCCCATCATAATGTCGGCGCCTCGCATTCCGGCTGCCTCTGCTATGCCCAGACCAACCCATCCCGTTGTCTTGGCTTCGATGACAAAGGTGATGTGTTCTTTTTCAAGATTGTACGACCAAAAAAGTTTATACCCTGTGAACGGTTCGACGGGGGTGGTTGTCGTGAAGGTTGGGTTTGGTTCGTATTTGGCCAACAAATCTGTTGGGGAATTGGTCCAAGCTCCATTCACTGGGACGATGTACAGCAACAAAGGGAGCAGCACTGAAATCATTTTAATGACGGTGCCCTCTTGTCTTGTACATTAAATGCGGTGCGAAAGTTCGTCTAACTTAAAAACTCCGAGCAGTGTCTTTTGTCAGAGAGGTCTTTTTCCCTCCCCTAAAAAACCCCCACACCCCCACACCCACGCCTCTAAAATTGACACCACTCCACGGTAGGGAGTAATTTCGACACGACACCGCACTCCACGTCGTAATTTCTCCCTACTCCACGGGTGTATTTGTCTCGGGAGACCAAAAAACCTCTATAAAATCTTTCAAACAAACATACATCCATTACTACCATGTCTTTCTCAATATCATGTACCCCACACCTTCAAGAATTTGTTCTCAACTACGCCAAGACCGACAAATGCAAAAAATGCGAACGTGAACACAATTTTGGCCTGCGTTCCACATCTTGCTCCGCGTGCCGCTGCCAAGCCTTGGCAGTAGAAACTCAACTCACACCAGGCGCCCCGCAAACGTGCTTGGGGGGGATCTTTAACGACCAGATTGGGACGTGGGCCGACTCCCTTGCGAGTCGATGTCCTCTGTGCGACGAACTTGATGGCTGCCGTGCTTTGTACCTTGAAATTTACAAAGACATGCTCACAAAACACCCGGGGGATTGCACTTCACCCACCAACAAAACCAATGTCACAGAGGCGGCAAAGACCGACATGTTTAATATTCTCTTGTTCCGGGAGCAACTTCTGTCCACGTGCAATGCAACCACACGCACAACGACCAACTCGTACGCCACGATGAGACAACACGAATTTTTCAAGTCGCTGGGAACAGTCGGGGCTTTTTGCGAAAGGTATCCAATGGTCACTTTGTCCTCCGACGGTCAAAGAGCAAATGTGAATCAATGGAACGACGAAAAAAATTTCAGTCTAAGCAAAGCCGAGTGCCTTGGTAAAAGCGTCTGCCTTGTGGAGACGGAGGAGCAAGACGCCCAAGGAAACACCTTTACCACACGAAGTGTGGATTCAACCAAGCTCACCGAGTCCTCGTGTCAAAGCCATGAAGGTGGTAGTTCTACCTGGTTCGGAGCACAATGGAACGACCAGTCGTTAAACGGCAACCACCAAGGTAGAGTATGGCGGTCAGTGTCCGACCGTACTCAGTGCGAATTGACGATTGTCCCATGTTCACCTGGAATGCTTTGCGAAAAAAATACCCACCCGATCCCATGCCCGGGCGGGTAGTACTGCCCCCAATTTTCGGGGGACAAAATCATATGCCCTGTGTCCCATTTTTGCCCCGTCGGCTCCAGTCAACCTCAAAAATGCGCGGCGCTCGGTGTATGCGCGGTGGGTGCTGCGGCACAGGTTCAACCAATTTTTTTGTCGATTTGTGCGCTGGTACTGTTGAGTCTTTTCCTCTTGGTGTTTTTGTCCAAAAAAAGGAGAACAACCTTGACGACGGCTGTGGTTGCCATGAAAGATGCGAAACAAGTGGCAAGTGGTGGTGGGGCAACCTCCATTGAATTGGTACACCTTGGCGAAGAAAAAAAGACCGAGGACGAGGCCAAGATTGCTTCCATGCATGCCGTTGCCAAAGATACCCGCAAGGATCAAATTTCCATTTCCTTTTCCAATTTAGAACTTGTGGTTGCGGGTGATTGTACTTGTTGCAAAGCAAGGTTTTGTCGAAACTGTTGCTGTTGCGTCAATGGTGTGCATGCCTCGACCCGTCTTGCCGGTACCAGTGGAAACATTCTTCCTGGTGAATTGACATGTGTGATGGGTGCATCGGGCGCGGGTAAATCGACGTTTCTCAATATCATTGCCGGCAAAGTGCATCACTCCAGTGGTGAAATCTTGGTCAATAGCAAAAAATCCACTCTGACGGACTTCAAAGGACGTATTGGGTACGTGCCACAGAATGATATCATGCACGCCGATGCAACCGTCAAGGAAGTGGTTCAACATTCGGCCACAACAAGATTGCCACCCGGATCCAACATTGAAGCAGAAGTAAACCGTGTCCTGACACTGCTTGGTTTGATGCACGTGAGGAACGCCGTGATTGGATCGACTTCCAAACGAGGGATCTCTGGTGGTGAAAAGAAGAGGGTGAACATCGCAATTGAATTGGTGACCGATCCTGTTGGTCTGCTTCTTGATGAACCTACCTCGGGCTTGGACGCAACGACGGCCGAAGACGTGATGAGTGCTTTGAAAAGAATTGCCGAGACGGGTGTCATGGTCGTCGCTGTCATTCATCAACCCAGAGTAGAAATTTTTAAAATGATGGACAAGTTGATGTTGCTCGGTCGAGGGGGTAAGACGGTGTACCTTGGTCGTGCTGCCGTCGTGGAAAATTATTTTGAAACACTGGGGTACATTGCTGAAAAGGATGAAAATTTTTTAGATTTTGCAATGGACGTCCTCAGTGCCCGTGTCGTTCCCACTGGGGGTGGCACTGGTGAACTCAGTACAAAAATCAAAGGGAATGACATTGTTACCATGCAAGAGGTACAGAACAGAGCGACCGAGCTGAGTGAACAATGGGAAAAGAACAATAAGAAATGGATTGACAGCAAACAAGCGGGTCAAGAAAGCAACCTGTCTCCCATGAAACCCACGTTGGGTTCACGCGCCAGTTTCTGCACTCAGTTTTGCGCATACCTCTCTCGTGGTGCCACGCTGAGGTATGGTCGTACGTACACGTTGATTGTTGATTTATTAGCCTTTCTGTTGGATGGTTTTGTCATCGCTGTCATTTTTGGCTCTCTACCACTTCTTATTCCTGCTCGAGGGTTGGAATACATGCAAAATTGCCCGTTTGGCGCGGAATATAAGTGCTACAGTCCTGTCAGAAATCAAATAGGTCCATTTGGGTTTTACATGACAATGGCATTGGGTATCGTTTCCGCGTCAGTCTCCACCAAGTCGTTCTGTGGGCCGGAAAAAATTATTTTCTGGCGAGAAGCAAGCACCGGTGTCTCCAGATTGGCCTATTTTTTATCCACTATTTTGATTGAAATACCAGTTCAAATTTTAGGTGCACTCTTCTTCGTGGCACCGGTTGCGGCCTTTACAGACTTTCGTGGGCCCATGGAGTGGTACTTTCTTTGGTCACTTTGTCTGGTGTGGTGTGTCTTTGGCATTGGTCATTTGATAGGATGTGCTTTTGAGACTGATTTAGCACTGTCCACTCTTCTTGGTACTGTCTTGGCCGTTCTCATTAACTTATTCGGAGGATATGTCCCGAAAGCCGGCACTGGGGGTTACTGGGCTTACTCAAGGTGGTCCGCCAGAGCCCTGTCGTACATTGAAATGGGCATGGGTTATCCAAATGATTTTCCAACAACGGTGGATCAGAAATGTTTGGACAACATTGAAGCCGTTCGATTGTCCATACAAAACAGTGGCAACAGTGATGGATCAAACCAGGCAATGAACGTGGAATTGTTCGGGGAACGGGACGGTTGTTTCAAAAATTGGGACCTGTGCAGAAATCGAATGGATCAAGGTGATCTTGATCCAGAATGTTACATGAGCAAGTACGATCGATATGTCATGGAGGAACACCGGAGCCCGGACATTGTTGCCGATTTATGTGTCCTTTTTGTGTTTGGTGTTGTTATGAGAATTGTGGCCTTTTATGCTTTGGCGACAGTGAGAAAGGACAAACAAAGGTAGTTACCCGGGTACTGTGTGATGAAAAAAATTGTTTTTGTTTTTGTTTCCGAGTACATGCAAGATTCGTAAGTTATATATTTATTTTACATGTACTACCCGGGTAGTAGTTAACAGTACTAGTACTACACAGGTACCTGTAGTACATACATGTGTGTACACACACACTCAGTTACTACTTACTACTTACTTACTTACTACCTGTACCGTACTGTAGAAAGACTGTAGATATTTTTAAAATTTATTATATTTTTTAAAATCACCTTCGGTTCCCGGTACAGGTAGTGTACACGTGTGTGCACCACACAGTTACATGTACCGTAGCTCATTTTCATTTTCATCACACAATCACACTTCAACTTCAACACTGTCACTGTCACTGCCACGCTTCACGCCTTTTCTGTTTTTCTGTGGTTCACACTGTTCACTTGTTCTTTACCAACCCACCCCTTCACATCTTGGTGTTGCCAGACATCTAACAACACAACAACATTGTAAAACAACAACCAACAACAAAAAAGAGTCAGTGCCCGTTTGACGAACAAGCAACACTCAAATGACAACAAACAACCGATCTCTACCACACTCACGTCTCCAACTTTCAACACTCTTGGTGTCAAGCCAGTAATCATTCCGTTTTTGATGACCGGGGTATTGCCTTCGTTGTGGTAACTGCCACCTCTTGATTCGTTGGAAACGTCCAAATACGTCCGACGTATTTTCTTTTTGGGTGGTTCACTGCTGCTGCTGCTGCTGCTGCTGCTGCTGCTGCTGCTGCTGGAAGAAGAACTCGATGAACTGGAAGCATTCGCAGATGCCGTGCCGGGCGTGGCGCCATCGGTACCGGACGTGGGTACAGGCGACGCGGAAGGCAGTGCTGCCGCCGCCGCCAACGACGACGCGGTGGGCACAATGGCATAGGTCGACCGCACTCGTTCGATTTCAGTGGTGTTGTCCCCCAACATGTCGCAGACTTCTTTCAACATGATGGCGTGAAGTGGTTCGGCCATTGCTCGTCCAGCCGAGGTACGAATGTAGTTGTGTTTCAACATGATGAACAATTTTTCTTCGCCGTGTGTGATCAAATCTTTCAACAATTCTTCCGAAGTGGGTTCAACATTGTTTTTTTTCAAGGCGGCTTCTTTTGTGTATTGAAGACACCGTTGAACACCAATCGAACCAATGGCTTCCAATTTATCGGCGTCGGAGACAATGTCACGAAGCAAACAACCCGTGGCACCCAACGTGGACACAAAGGAGACGGGTTCCAAAGGGGTGTTGTTGGCTGCTCTCAGTTTACGTTCTTTGCTAAAGGAGATCGCTTCAATGACTTTCATGATGCTGGCGCAGGCTTTGTCGGAAAAATGTTTGCGTAATTCCTCTTCGATGCCCATGCTGTTGATGTCTTGGACGTATTTGTGATCGGCAATGTCGTGAAATTGAGCGACGGCACTGACCATTTTTCGAAATTGCGGGTTCATGGAAGCGGTGTGGGTACCGGACGCGGCCAATCTGTCGTATATTTGCAAGGCGTTGACACGCACTTTGTTCATGTGGGCCACACCGTGGGAGGGTGGTCTGCCCAAGGTGGCTTGGGTGCAAAAATTGACCAATTGTTCAGTGAACGTCGGGGGTGCGGGGGCAACCGGAGCGGCGTTAAAACCGGACGACGAGGTAGGGGCCGGGGCATTGAAGCCCGTTGGTTTGGGTGCGTTGAATCCCAGCATGTGATGAGTCTTCTTTCTTCCTTCGAGTAGAGGTAGCGATGCGTAAGGAATCAAAAATGGGCGGGGAAATTTAGGGGCCTCATCGATCAGGGTTTGAAGACTTGACTTCAGTTCTGCCACTCTTGC
>Ga0115007_10001805_pt1 | contig 13601 bp, 9 predicted proteins | sample ArcOceMetagenome_2_FD_87166 | JGI IMG/M metagenome (GOLD analysis project Ga0115007, IMG submission 87166) | Marine eukaryotic phytoplankton communities from Arctic Ocean - Arctic Ocean ARC135M Metagenome | ecosystem: Environmental > Aquatic > Marine > Oceanic | place: Arctic Ocean | collected... | reverse complement strand
GGGGTAGATAATAGGCTTGTATCTAATGAGCGAGCACGTAAATCCATCAGTGTTGAGCATACGTTTGAGGAGGACTTAATGACCTTGGATGAATGTTGTGCCAAAATACCTTTGTTGTATGGAGAGTTGCAGCAGAGATACGATAGACATCGCTCTGAAACAGCCGTTTTGGGATGCTTTGTTAAAGTGAAATTTCATGATTTCACGCAAACTACGATAGAGCAGCAAATAAAGTATGAAGATGGAACTTTATTTTCACCGTTATTGATACAGGCTTGGCATCGTTCATCAAAGCCCGTGCGTTTATTAGGCATTGGGTATAGGTTGGCTAAAAAGAGCACGGATTTACAGCAACAGCTGTCGCTCTGGTAAACCCTAATAGGCTAAACAAGGAAGTAACATGGATTTTGCACACATTGAAGCGCGCATTGCTGCGTATAAAGTTGACTCAGAGTTCAGAGATGACGCGGTTGGCTATCAATGTTGTCAGCTTGCTTTTTCAGCGCTAAAAAGCGGTGATTATGGTGTTGGTGCTGTTTTACTCGACCCTGAAGGTAACCCAATTATCTTCTCGCAAAATGCAGTGTTTTCTAATGGATTTTGCTCGTCAGGCCATGCTGAAATGAAGCTGCTCGACTTATATGAGGCTTCTTATCGATCTAAGTTTGAACCCGATGACTTGAAATTAGTAGTCTCTCTTGAGCCGTGCCCCATGTGCCTGTCTCGCCTTATACTAAGTGGTATTGGAATTATTAAATATATGGTTGATGATGCTGTCGGTGGCATGGTTAGTCGGATCGATCATATGCCACCTGCCTGGCGTAATCTTGCCTCATTGCAGTCCTTTTACCGTGCTCATATCAGCTCTGATTTAAAGTTGTTGGCTAAAGATATCGCACAAGCACGTATGCCTGAATTACGGGCTAAATTGATGAATGAACGTGTAGGCCAGCATGAGTTTGAAGTGGTGTTCGATAATCATCGAGCGTAAGTTTTCGTCTTTTGCTTAGCTGATTTATGACAGCTTTAAAAGCGTGAGCGTATTATACGACTCGCGCTTTTTTGTGATCGCATGTAATAGGTTTTATTTGGTCGTAAGTGCTAAATGCTCAAAACTGATGCCTTCCCAGCCGTCTTTCATAAAGCTACGAATGTTACTGTGATCGTTGCCGGCAGGCGTATTTAGAACGTCTTGGTAAAATCGACCAAAGCAAAGCAAAGTTGCTTCTTGGGATAGGTTGTTGAGTTGAGCAAAGGCAAAAATCTTGCATGAGCCTTCATTTTGACCGGAAGCGTTTTCTACCTGATTATTACCTAGACCATTTGTGAAGGCTGTCGGCTGGTAGTTATAGTGCTCGCCGATGACTGCCATGGTGTCTTCAAAGTCGATAGTTGAAGGGCTAGTCAGTTTTGCTGTGAAGTCAGTTAACGTCATTATCATTTCCAAGTAGCTTAAAAAAACTGCGTGTATCATTAGACGACACCGTTTTATCACGCTTAGGATGGTTAGTCATCTGTTGCACGTATGTTGGACAATAAAAAAGCGACCCGAAGGTCGCTTAGTTTCATTGTTTGATTCTAGTGTTCTAGTATCTGGCTTAAGAACAATTGAGTACGTTCATGCTGAGGGTTATTGAAGAACTCATGAGGTTCGTTTTCTTCAATGATTTGACCTGCATCCATAAAGATCACTCGGTCTGCTACCGTTTTAGCGAAGCCCATCTCATGCGTCACGCATAGCATTGTCATGCCTTCTTCTGCTAGCTCGACCATTACGTCGAGTACTTCTTTAATCATCTCAGGGTCGAGCGCAGAGGTCGGCTCGTCGAAAAGCATGACATCAGGATTCATGCAAAGCGAGCGCGCTATAGCGACACGTTGTTGCTGGCCACCGGATAACTGACCAGGGAACTTTTTAGCTTGCTCGGGAATTTTTACGCGCTCTAAAAACTGCATTGCTGTAGCTTCTGCTTCAGCGCGAGGCACTTTTTTAACCCAGATAGGCGCTAAACAGCAATTCTCCAACACCGTTAGGTGGGGGAACAGGTTGAAGTGCTGAAACACCATGCCTACATCTCTACGGATAGACTCGATGTGTTTGAGATCGTTTGTTAACGTTACATTGTTAACAATGATGTCGCCTTTCTGGTGTTCTTCTAACCGGTTAATGCAGCGTATCATCGTTGACTTACCGGACCCTGAAGGGCCGCAAATAACAATTCTTTCGCCACGCTTAACGTCTAGGTTGATATTCTTCAGTACGTGAAAGTCGCCATACCATTTGTTGACATCACGCAGTTGGATCATTAATTTTTCAGCTTCTTTTGCTTGTGTACTCATTTTTATCTCCACCACGATCAGCGTGTGTTGTGGCCTGTTTGTAGGCGTTTCTCTAGGTTCTGGCTATAACGAGACATGCTGAAACAGAACACCCAGAAAACCAGCGCTACAAATATATAACCTTCAGTTGAATAGCCTAACCAGTCAGGGTCATTTAATGCCGCTTGCACAATCGCAAGTAAATCAAATAGACCGATGATCAGTACCAAGCTGGTATCTTTAAATAAGGCTATAAAAGTATTTACGATGCCGGGAATCATCAGTTTTAGTGCTTGCGGAAGGATGATAAGGATCATTTTCTTCCAGTAACCTAAACCTAATGCGTCAGCGGCTTCGTATTGTCCTTTAGGGATAGCTTGTAAGCCACCACGTACGACTTCTGCCATATAGGCTGACTGGAATAGAACGATACCAATCAATGCACGTAATAGTTTATCGAAGCTAATATCTTCGGGTACAAATAAAGGCAACATGACAGATGCCATGAACAGTACCGTAATGAGTGGAACACCGCGCCAAAATTCAATAAACACAACACAGAACGACTTAACAATCGGCATCTCTGAGCGGCGCCCTAACGCAAGAAGTACGCCAAAGGGCAGGGCTGCAACAATACCAATAATGGCTAAGATTAGTGTTAAGCTTAGGCCGCCCCATTTATGCGTTTCTACTGTTTCTAGGCCAAATGAGCCGCCATATAGAAGAAAGAAAGCAATTGCAGGGAAAATGAAGAGCGTGAATATAGCAACGAAACCCTTATAGGCTGTTTTATCAATGAGAAGCCAGGCGATGCAGGCTGCAAAAATGATAAACGTCAGATTTATGCGCCAATAATGTTCTTCAGGATAAAAGCCGTACATAAACTGGTCTAAGCGGTTGGTAATAAATACCCAACACGCACCACCACTGGTACAGGCGTCACGGCTTGTGCCTAACCAGTCTGCTTTTATAAAAGCCCAGTCAATAGTGGGTATTAAAAAGCTGATAATAAGGTAGCTTAACACTAGAGTGGCTATGCTGTTTATTGGGCTATTGAACAGATTGCTTTTGAGCCAGCCAACTAATCCAGTAGAGGTGTTAGGAGCGGGTTTAGCTTGTTGTAGTTCATATTTCATCGTCGTAAGCCTCCTATCGCTCAACCAGCGCTTTGCGCGTGTTGTACCAGTTCATAAAGATTGAGGTTAAGACACTCAGCACCAGGTAAACACCCATCGTCATGAATATAACTTCGATTGCTTGGCCTGTTTGGTTGAGTGTTGTACCTGCGAATACTGAAACAAGGTCTGGATAGCCAATGGCTGTCGCTAGCGAAGAGTTCTTCGTTAGATTCAAATATTGGCTGGTTAACGGAGGAATAATAACCCGTAAGGCTTGCGGTAAAATGATGAAACGTAAGGTGCGACCACGTGGTAAGCCGAGTGCACTCGCAGCTTCTAATTGGCCGTTCGGTACCGACAAAATACCACCACGTACAATCTCAGCGATGAATGAGGCAGTGTAAATGGTTAATGCAAACCACAATGCCATCAGTTCTGGGATTAGTGTCATGCCACCGCGGAAGTTGAAACCTTTCAGTGCTGGATAGTCGACGGTAAAGGGTTGGCCTGTGGCAAAGAGGGTCACAAGTGGTAATGCAACAATCAGACCCAGCGCGGTTTGCCATACAGGGAAGCCCTGACCGGTTTCTTCGCGACGTTTATTAGCCCAAGAGCGGATAGCTAATGTAGCAATAATACCGATTATAAGTGCTAACCAAACGAGGCCAGAGCCTTCGCCACCCACCAGTTTAGGTAAATAAAGGCCGCGGACGTTTAGAAAGCTGCCCATAAATTCATAGCTTTCACGCGGGCTTGGTAATGTGCGAAGAACAGCAAAATACCAAAAGAAAATTTGTAGTAATAATGGGATGTTACGAAAAATCTCTACATAGACAGTACAGATTTTATTAACAAGCCAGTTTTTCGAAAGGCGGCCAACACCGATGAAGAAACCAAGAAAGGTGGCAGCAATGATACCTAATACGGAAACAAGGATCGTGTTCAGTAAGCCGACAATAAATGTTCGACCATAAGTATCTGACTCCGTATAAGGGACTAGTGTCTGTAGAATGCCGAACCCAGCTTGGTTATTTAGAAATGCAAAACCCGTTGTGATGCCTCGTTGATCTAAGTTAGTAAGCGTATTGTTAATGATGGTGTAGAGACAAGCCGCAAGGCCTGCGATAAGCAGCAATTGAAAAATAATTGCACGTTTAGCAGGGTCGTTCCAGAAATGACTGGACGTTGCAATAGTCTCTGAGGTTGATCGATCAGATGCCGACATCTAACTCTCCAAGAAAAAGCAGGAAGTAGCATTTAACCTCCTGCCAGAATCGCATTGAGAACAAGGCGTGAGGCAATAGCTCACGCCTGTCTGACAATGATTAACGCATAGGTGGAGCGAACTGCAGACCACCTTCAGACCATAGTGCATTTAGACCACGGCTGATGTTAAGTGCTGAACCTTTACCTACGTTACGATCAAATGACTCGCCGTAGTTGCCCACTTGCTTAACGATTTGGTAGCCCCAGTCATCTGGTAAGTCCATACCGCTACCTTTTGGTCCTTCAAGACCGATAAAGCGACGAACATTAGGGTTATCAGACTCTTTCATTTTATCGACGTTCGCTGACGTTAAACCAAGTTCTTCAGCATTGACCATTGCATAGTAAGACCACTTAACAATGTTGAACCACGTATCGTCACCTTGACGAACAACAGGGCCAAGAGGCTCTTTTGATATAACTTCTGGAAGAACCATTGCATCCGCTGGTTTTTCTAGCTTGATACGTAATGCGTATAATTGAGATTGGTCAGAAGTCAGTACATCACAACGTCCTGCTTCGAAGCCTTTTACTGTTTGGTCTGATGTATCGAATACAACAGGCGAGTAGCTCATGCCTAGCATGCGGAAGTAGTCAGCTAGATTAAGTTCGGTTGTCGTACCTGCTTGAATACAAACAGCAGCACCGTCTAGTTCTTTAGCACTGCTAACGCCTAGGTTCTTAGATACCATGAAACCTTGGCCGTCGTAGTAGTTAACGCCAGCAAAATTTAAACCCAGTGTCGTATCGCGTGTTTGAGTCCATGTAGTGTTACGAGAAAGAATGTCAATCTCGCCTGACTGTAGTGCAGTGAAGCGCTCTTTAGCTGTCAATGGAATGTATTTAACTTTTGACGCATCACCCAGTGTTGCAGCAGCAACAGCACGGCATACATCAACATCCAAGCCTGTCCAAACACCTTTGTCATCGGCAACAGAGAAACCAGGTAGGCCTGTGCTCACGCCACATTGCACAACGCCACGTTCTTTAACAGCATCGAATGTGCCTTCAGCCATTGCGCTGCCTGCGAAGCTTGCAGAAATAATTGCAGCAGTGATCATGCTTTTTTTCAACATTGGATAAATCCTCCTGGGATCAGGGATGTTTTTCTTCTGGATTTTAAATTGTTGCTCTGTAAAGCAACCTTCGGGATGGAACAATGCAAGGGTCATACCTACTTTTTGTTATTGTTATATTTTTTTAAAACTAAGCGTAAATCAAGCATATGAATCACGCCTTGTTCTGCTAACTAAGTTTCCAAAAATAAACATAGTTTTCAATGTAGAAACTACTTAAGGGTAAGCCCTTATTATCTCGAGTTGTTGTTAACAAGTCTTTGGTACTTATGTTTTACTTTGGTGCGCGTGCACCACAAATACACATTAGCAGGTGCATTGATTTAGTCAAACAAAACAGCAACTTTGGTGGATAAAGCAAAAAAGGCCCCTAGTGGGCCTTTTTGTGATAATGAGTCAAATAAGCGATATCGTTATTTAATTCTCATGCCAGGCTGGGCGCCGTCATGGGGCTCTAAAATCCACAAGTCGCTGCCGCCAGGGCCAGCCGCCAACACCATCCCTTCAGACATGCCGAATTTCATTTTACGAGCGGCAAGATTAGCGACCATAACCGTCAGCTTGCCTTCTAGTTGCTCTGGCGTGTAGGCGGATTTAATACCTGCGAAGACATTGCGGGTTTCTCCACCAATATCTAGCGTGAGCTGTAAGAGTTTTTTGGCGCCTTCTACATGTTCCGCTTTGACGATTTTTGCGATACGCAGATCAATTTTTGCAAAGTCATCAAAAGAAATAGTCTCTGCTATCGGCTCTTTTGTTAGCTCTGTTTCTTCAGAAGGAACAATATGATTTGCCGTAGCAACCATTGTTGCACGGCCCTCTTCTGTCATTTCTGCGATCGTATCGGCTTCTACACGTTGCATTAGCGGTTTGAACTTGTTGATAGCATGATCAAGTAGAGGAGTATTTATGCTATTCCACTGCATATTATCGACGTTTAGAAAGGTTTTCACTTCCTCAGAAATCTGAGGAAGGACCGGCGATAAATAAGTACAAATTACACGGAATAAGTTAATGCCTAGAGTGCAGCAATCTTGCACGGCTTGCTCTTTTCCTGCTTGTTTGGCAAGCACCCACGGCTCAGCGGCATCTATGTATTGATTTGCTTTATCCGCGATGGCCATTATCTCTCGCATAGCTCGACTGTATTCGCGATTTTCGTAAGAATTAGCGATGCTTTCTCCTGCGGCAACCGCGTCTGCATATAGACTGTTATCTGGGAGGCTGCTCGATAATTGGCCGCCAGATAGCTTACGGATAAAACCTGCGCAGCGCGAAGCGATGTTCACCACTTTATTCACGAGATCTGCATTGACACGCATGCGAAAATCTTCAAGATTTAAGTCAATATCATCAATGCCAGAACCTAACTTAGCTGCAAAGTAGTAGCGTAAATATTCAGGGCGTAGATGATTTAGGTAAGTCTCGGCCATGATGAAAGTACCTCGAGACTTCGACATCTTCTGACCATCGACGGTTAAGAATCCGTGACAAAAAACACCATTAGGCTTTCTGAAACCGGCGCCTTCCAGCAAGGCTGGCCAGAACAGGGTATGGAAATAAGCAATGTCTTTCCCAATGAAGTGGTAGAGCTCAGTTGTGGAGTCCTCTTTCCAGTACTCATCAAAATCGACATCGTTTTTGGTACACCAGTTTTTAAAACTAGCCATGTAACCGATAGGCGCGTCTAGCCAGACATAAAAATATTTACCCGGTGCATCAGGTATCTCAAAGCCCCAATAGGGAGCATCGCGGGATATATCCCAGTTTTGTAAACCTGATTCAAACCACTCATTCAATTTATGGATCATCTGTTCTTGAACGTGGTTGTCTACCCATTCTCGAAGGAATGCTTCGAAGTCACCGAGTTTAAAAAAGTAATGCTCAGATTCTTTTTCAATCGGCTTTGCGCCTGAAATCGCAGAATACGCGTTTTTCAGTTCAACTGGACTGTAAGTTGCCCCGCATTTTTCACAAGAATCACCGTACTGGTCAGCCGCACCGCACTTAGGGCACTCACCTTTAACAAAGCGATCAGGTAAAAACATCTGCTTTTCAGGGTCGTAAGCTTGCGTAATGGTTTTACGGGCAATATGACCTTTGTCACGTAGACGGGTATATATCAGCGAGGAGAACTCGCGGTTCTCGTCTGAATGCGTTGAGTAGTAGTTATCAAACTCAACCATAAAACCGGCAAAATCACGCTGATGCTCTTGGCTTACTTGATCAATTAAAGCCTTCGGGTTTACACCCATTTGGTCAGCTTTAAGCATGATGGGCGTACCGTGGGCATCATCAGCGCACACATACGTGCAATGGTGACCGCGTTGTTTTTGGAAGCGAACCCATATGTCGGTCTGAATGTACTCGACTAGGTGGCCTAAATGGATCGGACCATTTGCATAGGGTAGGGCGCTTGTAACTAAGATTTTTCGCTGCGTATCTGACATGGTTTCCAACAATGATTATCGTGATTGGAGGCAAAGAGCAGTAGTTTACGTTTTTCATTGATTTTAATGAACATATTAAATGAAATTAGTGGAAAGTTTGTGCAACCTCGTCTAGAACTAATAAAGTAGAAACGTTTATTTTTTGCTAAGGGGGCTCCGGGATGGAGGCTGGTAACAGGCGGATTGCGTTAGAAAAAAGCATCTTAGTAACTAACTCCGCATCAATCGATAATGACGAGATAAATTTAGTCGCTGATTTGAACAGTTGGTTCGTATCACGTGTGTCGTCGGTTGATGAGCTCATTAAAAGGATTACTAATGAGCATTTTGATGTATTAATTGTTGGGTTGTCAGAAAATCCTGACCGTACGCTGGGTGCGCTAACCGAGATTATTCGGATTCGTCCAGAGACTATTCGTATAGTTGTATCGGGGCATTTATCCCCTGTACTCGCTGCCCGAGTTGCCGAGGTGGCACACTCGTCGTTGCAAGAGGGATGTGGGGAAATAGAGATATCGCAAGCGGTTGAGCAAGCGCTAAAAACCAGCGCTATGATCAATAAAAAAGAAATCAAGGAGATAATCGGTCGCGTTAAGCGACTACCGTCTTTGCCGGATGTTTATCAAGAGCTTAACCAAGCGCTTGTCAATGGAAATTCAAGTGCTAAAGAAATAGCCGGTATTATTCAGCGTGATGCGGTAATGTCCGCTAAGGTTCTTCAATTAGTTAACTCTGCTTTCTTTGGTTTAGAGCGCCATATTTACCGTTTAAATGAAGCGGTGACTATTCTGGGCGTGCGTCAGATTCGAGATTTAGCGTTGTCGTATCATCTTTTTGAAGCCTTTCCGCAGGACGGTAGTTGGAGTAGCTTTTCGTTTTCACAGATTCAAACGCGATCACTCACGGTAGCGCGTTTTGCGCAGAATATTTGTAGAGCGGTTAAAGCTGATCGTCATATACAAGGTCTAGCCTTCCTTGCAGGTTTGTTGCACGATTTTGGAATGATTGTTCTGGCCTCGAATAATCCGGATCAATACCGCGAAGTGATGGAGAAGGCGGCGGAACTAAAGCAGCCTTTATATGCACTTGAAAAGCTTGATCTAGGTGTTTCGCACGCGGAAGCCGGTGCTTATTTGTTGGGTTTATGGAATCTGCCGCCGAAAGTAGTGGAGGCGGTTTTGTTTCATCATTTTCCGAATAGTTGCCCTTCTAATGAATTTCAACCCTTAACCGCTGTACATATAGCCGACTCTTTATTGCCTCCGGTGGGTACGGTCATTGATTGTCGTATCACTAGCCAAATATCCATTAAGTACCTCGAACGACTGGGCCTTAAAAGTGAGCTCAATTATTGGGAAATGATGGCCGGTGAGTATCGTGATCGCATGGACAGCGTTTAGCGAGCGCCTATTCTCGTTGCACTTGCTTGATGCCCTGTTAAAATGCCCGCCTTTGGGCATTTTTCTTATCTATTACTTTAATTTTGGGGTTTTCGATGGCACTTCCTGATATTCAGCCGTCTAGGTATGGCGAGCTTTTGGCGACCAAAGTTGCTGGCGTTAAAGCGCAATTTTCCGCTTTTAGTTTGCCCGAGATTGAGATCTTCGATTCTCCAAAATCTCATTATCGGCTGCGTGCAGAGTTTCGCGTGTGGCACGATGGTGATGATCTCTATTATGTGATGTTCGAGCCTGGAGATAACAAGAACCCTATCAGGTTGGATGAGTGTGCGATGGTGTCGCCGCGAATTCATGAAGTCATGTTCGAATTGATAGAAGTTATCAAAGCCAATCCGGCTATTCGTTTTAAGCTGTTTCAAGTGGACTTTTTAAGCACGCTTTCCGGTGAGCTTCTTGTTAGCTTGCTGTATCACCGTCCTATTGACGATGAATGGAAGGAAGCCATTCAGCCGCTGCGTGAGCGTTTTGGAATTGATGTTGTCGGTCGGTCACGTAAGAAAAAGCTGATCGTTGACCGTGATTTTGTCATGGAAATATTAACGATAAACGGGCGGGAGTACCTTTACAAGCAAGTAGAAAATAGCTTTACGCAACCCAATGGTATTGTTTGTCAGAAGATGATTGAGTGGGCGCTTGATATTACTAAAGATGCGACAGATGATTTAGTTGAGTTTTATTGTGGTAGCGGTAACTTCACCCTGCCGTTAGCGCAAAACTTCCGTCGTGTCGTTGCGTGTGAGATTTCTAAAACGTCGGTAAGAGCTGCTGAAGAGAACATCGAGCTGAATAACATCGATAACCTGACTATCTTGCGCATGCCTTCCGAAGATTTAACGGCTGTTTTACAAGGTAAAAAAGATACTCGTAAGGTGGCGGGCTTGGACTTGGATAGCTGTCAGTTCAGTACCGTATTAGTTGACCCGCCGCGTTCAGGTTTGGATGATGAAACCATTAAGCAGGTTAAGTTATACGACAGCATTGTCTATATCAGCTGTAATCCTGAAACGTTAAATGAGAATCTAGCATCGATTACAGAGACGCACAGGATAGAGCGTTTTGCTGTGTTTGATCAGTTTCCTTATACCCATCATTTAGAGTGTGGCGTATATCTCGTTCGTAAATGACGCCTGAATTGACGTGTTATCCCCATTGCTTTCGCAAGACGAGCATTCGCTCTTTATACTCAACCACTTACTACCTAACAATAAAATAGCTAGCTGAGGTCGCGATAGCGACCAAAGCCTGTTTAAGTTGGGTGCTGGCTGTCGTCACGTTAAAACGGTAAATTGGCTTTTGTCGGATTGTGGTGCATAGCTAGCGATATAGATTGCTTCTTAATTACCTCTGTCTAGAGGGTTGGTGGAAGGAGAAACCAGCGTGTTAACACTTTTAAAGATCCCTGGCTTTGTCGCTTTTTTGATGGTGGCGTTCTTAAACGCTTTTGTCGATTTGGGCCATAAAATCATCATCCAAAATACCTTGTTCAAATCATTCGATGGTGATCAGCAAATTATTCTAACGGCTGTCATTAACGCACTAATCTTACTGCCTTTTATATTGATGTTATCGCCAGCAGGCTTTATCTCCTCACGCTTCTCTAAGCCTGTGGTTATGCGATGGGCCGCTCGCAGTGCTGTCGTAATCACTTCATTAATAACCTTGAGCTATTATCAAGGTTGGTTTGAGCTGTCGTTTGCACTGACTTTTTTATTGGCCTTGCAAAGTGCTGTTTACTCGCCTGCTAAATATGGCTTTATTCGTGATTTATTAGGCTCAGATCGCTTGAGTGAAGGGAACGGCTGGATACAGTCGATCACTATGGTGGCGATTTTATCGGGCATCGTTGTCTTTTCATTGATGTTTGAGGGGCGTTTAGCGAGTGGTTCGCTAGGGCTTCCCCCGGATGAAATTCTAATGCAAATCGCGCCTTTGGGGTGGTTTTTGATTGCATTCTCTCTGTTCGAGGCGTTGATGGCGCAGCGCTTACCCAATCATAAAGCAGAAAGTCCGTTGGCCCAGTTCGATTGGGCTAGCTATAAGTGCGGTAAATTACTCACGAACAATATGAAATCTTTGTGGGAGCGCCGTCGGGTCATTGAATCAGTTTTCGGTTTAGCAATCTTCTGGACGGTAAGTCAAGTGATGCTGGCGGTTTTCCCAACGTATGCAGAGCAAAACCTCAGCGAAACGAATACCTTTGTCATTCAGGGGGCTATGGCATTAGCGGGTATAGGGATTATGTTCGGCTCGGCTATCGCGGGTCGACTATCCCATCAGCACATTAATACCGGGCTTATTCCTCTGGGAGCGCTCGGGGTTGCGCTTGGTTTGTGGCTGTTACCATCAGCGTCTTCTATGCTATTCGCTGCTGGGATGTTCTTTTTGATTGGTTTGAGCGGAGCATTAATGATTATCCCGCTCAATGCGCTGATTCAATTCCATGCGCCTGAAAAGCAGTTAAGTAACGTACTAGCCGGTAATAACTTCATCCAAAATATTGCCATGATTTCGGGCTTATTAATGACGGTTCTTGCCTCTGTTTTAGCGCTCGGTGCGGGTTGGCTTTTATATTTACTCGCGTGTGTGGCTGTGTTGGGTGCTCTTCATGCCGTGAAAATCTTACCTGAAGCATTCATTCGCTTGTTGGTCTCCATGATTATTCACCGTAAGTACAACTTGAAAGTGTTGAATTTTCATAATGTGGCACCAGAAGGTCAGGGCATGTTGTTGTTGGGTAACCACATTAGTTGGTTAGACTGGGCGATGATTCAAATGGCGTGTCCGCGTCATATTCATTTTGTCATGGAGCGTTCAATTTATGAGCGTTGGTATCTGAAGTGGTTTTTGGATCTGTATAAGGTGATCCCTATTTCAGGCGGGCATAGTCGTAAGGCATTGGAGGATGTTAATCGGTTGCTAAAAGAGGGTGGTGTGGTCTGCTTGTTTCCGGAAGGTGCGATTAGCCATACGGGTCAGTTGAGTGAGTTTAAGCGGGGCTTTGAGATCGCGGCTAAGGATAGTGGGGCTGTTATCGTACCTTTTTACTTGCGGGGCTTGTGGGGTAGTCGGTTCTCTCGTTCAGGTAGTAAGCTGCAAGAAACATCAAAAGGTGGTTTAAAGCGAGATGTCATTGTCGCTTATGGTGCGCCAATGAGTTCTGAATCGAGCGCGGCAAGTGTTAAGCAAAAAGTCTTTGAACTGTCGATTAGTGCGTGGCAAAAGTATACGGATACGTTGCCTTGCCTTGATAAGGCCTTCGTACAAACAATGAAGGCGGCCCCGGCAGGGTGGGCTATTTCAGATGTAGAGGGTGAGCCTCTTAGTCATAGCCGTTTATTGACCGCCGTTTTGTTATTTAGAAAGCATATCAAGTCATTAGCGGGTCAGAACATAGGTGTGTTGGTGCCGACAAGTTCTGGTAGCGCTATTGCAAATATGGCCGGTTTGATGGCCGGAAAAACTATCGTTAACTTAAACTATACGGCGTCAGAAGAGGCGGTCAAAGCGGCTCTTAAACAAGCTGATATTCGCACAGTTGTTACGTCTAAATTATTTATGGCACGCCTTAAAACACGAGGTTTTGGTATAGGTGATTGGCTCGGTGGATGTCAGATTATTTATCTCGAGGAAGTGCGTGATTCATTCTCCGTAGCCAATCGGTTGCGTATGATGGTGTTGGTTAAGCTCTTACCGGCGAGTTTTATTAGTTTACTTTATTGCCGATCGAAGCAGTTGGATGATACTGCCGCGATACTTTTTTCATCGGGCAGTGAAGGTTTGCCCAAGGGTGTAATGCTGAGTCATCGTAATATTATGGCGAACGCTAAGCAGATTGCTGATGTGCTAAACATGACCGATGAGGATGTTGTGATGGCTTCGCTCCCTTTATTTCATGCGTTTGGTCTGACGGCT
>Ga0115007_10001804_pt1 | contig 13603 bp, 8 predicted proteins | sample ArcOceMetagenome_2_FD_87166 | JGI IMG/M metagenome (GOLD analysis project Ga0115007, IMG submission 87166) | Marine eukaryotic phytoplankton communities from Arctic Ocean - Arctic Ocean ARC135M Metagenome | ecosystem: Environmental > Aquatic > Marine > Oceanic | place: Arctic Ocean | collected... | reverse complement strand
GGAATCGGCACGTCACGATTTCGTTGCGATCCTGTGAGTCGGCTTTCTTCCAACCGACTTCCACCCCTGGCCACTTCCCAACGCGCATCCCGTCGGCACCAAGGCCGCACGGCGCGCTAACACAAACTCGGTTCATCTTGAATCGTTTTGAATTTGAAGACAAAGCATCCAAGTACGCCCCCCGGCGAGACGGGACGGCCAGGAGAAGACACGATCTCAAAAAAGCGCTTAGGCACAAACACCTCGTTTTTGCCGATCGCGCTTAATGAGCGACCACGTGCCTTCGTACGCGCGCCACGACGACGGAAGAGCGCCCCCCCCCCGGAGTCGCGCTCCACCCAGAGGCGGGAGACGCGACAACGACGACCGGTCCAACGATCGTCACTTCGATCGCGGTTACAACGACCGTAGTGACGATCGCGGGTCCTACAACGACGATCGTCGCGACCGCGATCGACCCGATCGAAACGACGGTCGGTTTAACCGAGACGATCGCCGAGCGCGGTCGCCGCCCGTGAACGACCCCAGCCCGGGCGATTGGGAGTACGGCGTCGTCGTGACCGTCCGCGACTCCTTCGGCTTCGTCAGGGGGTTCAATCGACAAGGCCCGCAGCTGTTTTTCCACGCCTCCGAGGTAAGAGGCTTGTCGTTGGATCAGCTGCGCGCTGGGGACGAGGTCAAGTTCGTGGCGAAGGAAGCGGCGGTTGGATCGCGGCCTTCGGACCGGGACGGCAAAGCGAACGCGCTGCATGTCACGATCCTGACTGTGGAGGACAAGGCGCCTACGGTTTTGAAACACGCTGTGGAGGGAACGATCGTGCGGGGATTGCGGGGGCGCACCAAGCACGATTCGTACGGAGGCCGGGTGCGGATTGATTCTGTCACGACTGAGACCGAAAACGCGGCCGCCGACACCAACCAGGACACCGAGATCGCTGACCCCGAAAACGACCCCTCGACGGACACCAAAAACGACAAAGCGAGCACCGAACCGGCCGGCAAACCTGCGTCTTTCGAGATTTTGGAGTTCTCGGGGAAGGACTTGGCCGACTCGTGTCCTCGTTTAAAAGAAGGCGACGTGGTTGTGTTCGACTTAGTGGAACACAAATTCACGCAAGACCGGGGGTTGGCGAATTTGTGTTTCGTCAAGCACGCGCCGGTTGTGGTGCGTAAAGTGCTTACTAAAGAACCCACTGCAGGTGGTTCTACGGACACCGCGGGTGGGGCAGACACCACGGGTGGGTACGACCCTACCCCGCAAAATTTAACCGCGTCCGGAAAAGAAATCGGCAGAGTCGAGAAACTCACGCCGTCGTACGGTTTCGTTCGGAAAATCGGCGGGCGCATGGAAGGAGCCGGCGACGACGGCACAGGGCAGCTAGTCGGCAACAACAACAACAACAAAGCCGGCCCGCCGAACCCGAGTTTGTTTTTCCACTACTCCGAGCTGTGCGGTGATACGCGGGACCGGGATTTGAGTCTGGGGAGCGCGGTTTCGTTCGAGCGGGGCGGCGACGGGCGGTCCGGGAAACCCACCGCGGTGAACGTCTCCCTCGTTTCCGAAACCGAAGCCAGGGACGTGGAGCAGAGGGAGAAGGCGTGTTTGGCGGCCGGCCGTTTGCAAACCTCAGCGCCGCCCACCGGAATGGGCGCCGACCGCTGGGGCAAGGAGAAAAGGCCGGCCGATACGGGAACCCCCGAAGAAATGCCCGACCCCCACAAAGACGCCGTTCCCCCCGAAGGCGCCGAACTCGGCGTCGTTTCCGTGATGAAAGCGAACTACGGGTTCATTAAGTGCGTCGACCGGGGGGACGATTTGTTTTTCCACTTCACCGAGGTCAGGGGCGGGGAAACCGCGGTACGCGTGGGGACGGATGTTTCGTTTTGCGTGGAGAACCGGTAAGTATTTCCCATGTAACACATTCCGCCGACTGATTGCCCATACAAGACTGACATTTATTTTTTTACAATCAGGCCGGCGCCCGGGCCCCGGGGCCGCGGCGGTCCGGAGAAACCGGTGGCGTGCCGCATCGCGGTCGCGGCGAAAGGAAGCGCGCGGTTCGAGATCGTGGAACCCGCGGTCCGGGTTGGGACGTGCGTCGAACGGCTGGTGTTCCCTCGACACCCGGGGGGCTACGGCGACCGCGCGACCCGAGGCGGGAACGAGTTCGGGAACGGCGACGGCGGCGTTCCCGGCTCGGTCGAGTTTGCACTTGGGGAGGGGGAGAACGTTGGGATGTTTGGAAACGGCGGCGGGGATGAAAAGAACGCCACGAAGGAAGGGGATGACGAAACGAAGGACGAAAAAGCGGATGACGACGAGACGAACACCAAAAAGAAACGACTAACCGTTCGATTGCCGTTTCTGAAATCCGGCCTGGTCGCCGCGAAAACCAACCCTAGGCCTGGTAAGTATTTCCCATTTACCACATTCTGTCTCCCTGATTGCCCATACGCGTACCAGAAGGGACTATTACCCTAACTGTTTACTCATACACATTACGAGAGGCTAACACTTTCTTTTTGGTCGTATCAGGCGACGTGTGCGAGTTCCGCGTGCGAATCGACACGCGCACGAAACGACGAAGCGCGTGTTTTTTGGTACCCAAGCGCTTCGTCGGGGTGGTGGTGGTGGTGAAGCAGGGGGGGGGCTTTGGGTTTTTGGAGCACGACGACCTTGATTTCGAATCAGGTGACAACGATTCTGATGGCGGCGAGGACGAGACGCCGGCCGAGACGGGGAAAGAGACGGGCGACGTTTCGGACCCTACCGAAGAAAAAGAGACCGAAACCGAACCGGACGAACCGGACGAAAACGACGAAAACGACCCTGACACCGCCGCCACCCCCACCACCGCGTTTCCCAAAACCAAAACCATCAAGTGGGAATACGAGAGCGAGGTTACCGACCGGCAGAAGAAAGCCGCCGCGGTGGCGCGGCGATTGAAACCGGGAAAAGGCAAGAAACGCGTGTTTTTCCACGCCGGCGACGTGGAGGGGCAAAACGTTACGTTGCGGGAAGGCGACGAAGTGGAGTTTGGGGTGACCCTGCCTTCCGCGAATAGCCTCAACTCAAACCCTAAAGCGTCTGGTGGGCGCAAAGGGGACGGCCCTTCGGGAGGGGGGGGGGGCAAGGACCCGCAAGCGCGGCGGATCGTGCGCACCAAGGAAAGCCCGGTGCCCGTGCGTCCCACGTTCACGAACACGTCCAAAACCGATTTCGAAAAAGACCCGACGGGCGACCGGCCCACCGGTACCAACTTCACGAGCGGCCGGACGGTTGCGAAGATGGCCTCCATGCCGGACGGCACGAAGGGCTTCCAAATGGGTAGGGGCAAGGGTTTAGCGGAAGCCGCTTCCGCGGCTGTTTCGCGATTGAAACTGGCTGCGGCGCCGTTCCCTGTGGGCGGCGCGGGGCGCGGTTCGATTTCGCCGGCGGCGGACATGGCGTTGGACCCGGCCGCGGCGGAGGACGCGTGATTGGAACTCGAGTTGCTTTAGGGCTTCGAGTTCAGGGTTTCGAGAGTTCGGGTGGGTGGGGAAGAAGCGAGGGTAATTAGTCTATCATTGGGTATCATTGGTTCCATTGAACGAACCTTCAAAACCCGGAAAACAACAGGGACGCGGCGTACTCTTCGTTCCCGTCCGACGAAGCCAGGGCTTGCAAGCACTTGGCCCTGTCGAAACCGAGCTCCACGAGTTTCGCGACTTTGGATTCCAAATCAGCTGGAGCGGCGCCGGGGGCGGGGGCGGGGGCGCCTTGATCGTTGCTGTCCGTGTTACCACCGACAAGGCCATCCCCGGCCAGTTTTATGGGGTCACTCGAAATGCCAGACCCAGAAGCTGCACCGCCGCCGCCGCCGTTTGTCGCGTCCGTTTTTTCGCCGTCCCCCGCTCCGTTCGCGGGTCTCGCGAACGCGGGTAACTCGTGCTCGCCCAGAAACGCGCAGGTCTTGTCGATGGTGCCGATTCGCAACACGTTTTTCTCCAAATCGATCACGCACTGGTGTCTTTTCAGCATATCCAAACCCCAGATGAAATCCATGTCCTGTTCTTTCTCAAGAACGGTAATGGCGCACGGCATCAAAACGCCCGCGACGCTGATGGGCGCCTGGTGCACCTTTCCGATTATTTTCTGCGTCCCGACGCCTTTCGCGACGCCCATGAACCGCTTATCAATGAGCCGCTCCAGCCCAAGGCGTTGCGCGCACCCCAGGGACATGATGGTCATCTGCGCCCCGCTATCAATAAACGCCTTTATGGCGTGCCCGTTAACCGTGATGTCCACGTACAGCATTATCACCGACCCGAACGCCTCCGGCGTGGTGTCCATCGCGGTTTCGTAATTCGCGTCCACGTTTTGCAACCGAATCTGCTCCTCGATTTTCGCCTGCGCCTCGGTGTCGAATGGGTCGGCGTTGAGCAAATCAATCTCCGCGTTTCGCGCCGCTTCCGCTTGTTGGCGTGCCTGGTGCGACATGCGTAACAGGGTCTGCATCGCACTCTGATCGGGGTTCAAAATCGCGGAGTGCAGTTGCGGGTTTCCGCTTTCCAGCTGGCGCATGGTGTGCGCGTCTTGTCTGATTTGAGCCTGAAACGCGCCGGGATCTACCGCGCTGCCGTCGCTGTGCAGCGCCGTGGGGTTTGAACTGCCCCTCGCCGTGCTTGCTTGCTGCCGCCGACGCAACAGCATGACCAAATCGCCATCCCCGACGCCGGCGGCGACCAGCGTCGAACCATCCCCCAGCTCCTTGCCGTTGTGAAGAAGCACCTGGGCTTGGCATGACACGCCCGTCTCGGCTTCCAAAATGGCTTTCAGATTCAACACCTCGGTGCCAGGATCCACCTCCACGGTGACGATCTTGTCATCCTCGGTGGTCACGGTGAGGTGCATGCGGGCCGTCGTGTGGTGGTGTACACGCACAAATACGCCGCCCCGTGGGTGGTGGTACGGCGGACGGAACCAGGCAAAGGGGGGAGCGCGAGCGGCGACGTCAGATCTGACCAGCGGTTTCGTGAGTTGACTTGACTGACCGTCGTCGACGAGACGAGAACCAGTCGTCTGGGAAAACTCGACGGTTGGAGCTTTCCCTCCAAACCCCGTCGCGCACCGCTTGGACTTGACGACGGCCCTATGGCGTCGCTCGCCGCGCGTTTCCCCGTTCCCGTGCATGTGCCTACACCACGAGTGCGTCGCGCCTCGCGCTTTTCCAGGAATCCGCGTGTCGTGCGCGCCACGGCGACGGGTGAGGGCGAGGAGACGAAAAATGGCGAAACCGCGGCGTCCCACGCCCAAGGTTGGATCGGCGGTGGTTCGGGAAACGACAACGCGGGTGTTGACGATTCGACATCTCCAGCGTCTGATGCGCCTGATGTGGCACACGACTTCACAGCTGCGGTGCAGGCGGCGACCGAGGACGCGGCGACCAAGGGCACGGTTGATTCGTTTCCATCGTCATCCCCATCTTCCTTCCCGACGATAACAATCGATCGTGACGCGGAGGAGCGCTCCACGTTGACCCGGAAGTTACTGTCACTCGCCGCGGTGACCTCGCGAGGCCAGCAAACAGGCCGGACCCAAGCTTCCGAGATAGAGGACGTGCTAATCGAACTGGAGTTTCTGAACCCAACCGATGAGCCGGCGAAATTTGTGGACGGGGAGTGGACGTTGGCGTACACAAACGTCGAGCTTTTTCGGTCGTCGCCGTTTTTCTGGGCCCTCCAGAAACTCGCACCGGGCGGCGAGGAGGGGGCGAACGCGGTTTTCAAGTTCACCGCGGGGTTGCCTGTAGCGGGCACCGCGGGCCCGTTCGGCCAGATCAGCCAGACGTTTTCCTTGGAAACACAAGAGCTCGTTTCCGAGGTGGAGATGAAACTGTTCGACCCGTTTTTCGCGGTTGCGAACGGAATGCACGGTTGCGTGGTGTCCACCGCCAACGTCAAGGTGTGCCCGGAGAGCGACGGCGACGTGCTTTTAGTGACCCCTCGAACAACGCGCGTCAGGAACAGCAACCTAGCCGGATCTTTGCTGGACCAGCTCGTTGTGCCCACACAGGACCTGATGTCCGCCTCGAACGGGGGAACCGCCGTGGAAGCGCGGGCGACGGTGACGTACGTGGACGCCCAAATCCGAATCACGCGCGTGGGCGAAAACGCGGACCAGGTGTTCGTGTACACCAGGGCGAGCAACTGATGCGCTGCTTTAGGGTTTGCGTAGTTCAGAGTTTCGTCGCTTTAGGGTTTGTGTTTAGGGTATTACATCGGTGTGCATCTGCCGTACCTACACGGCGACCAAGACAGATTACGGAGTGACTTGAAAACGTCACCGCGTTGTTTCCCAACAAGCGGCGTCACCGTCCGCGAACCCCGCCACGACGAACGTTTTTCCAAACGCGTCTGTCCAACCATCCACGCTCCAGATTTTCCCTTTTCTGGAAACATGTTTTTTGTCCCCGCCGTCCCTGAACAAACACACCAAGGTTTCCGTGCCGTCCTCGGCGTCCCACACGGTCACGGTGCCGTCCTCCCCGGCGGTGACGAAAACGGCGTTTCCGACGAACCTCGCTTTGTGGACGCCGACGCGTTTGTGTTTTTCACAGGCTCCCTCCGCGTGGAACAGCGTGCCAAACGTCGCTGTGTCCACCGCCGTGACCCAGCCGTGCACGCCGCACGCCACCAAAACGGTCGATTCGTCTTCCAGCCAACCCAGGGCTATGGTCGAGATTCGGCCGCGAAACGTGCGTACCCCGCTCGGCACCGCCCCGACGTACCCGCGAAGCTCGGCGTAACGACCCCGGTGGTCGAGCGCCGGCGTTTCCGATTCGCCAGAGTTTGAACATTCCGAGTTTGAATCCTCCCAATCCTCCTGACCGTCCTGACCGTTCTGACCCGCACTGCGAGTCCCTGCCTGCCTGAAATGCACGTTGCGTCTGCCGACTTGCCACACCAACAACCTCGAGTGGTCGCCTTCGCGCGAGTAATGCGCGGTGACCAACCCGTGTCCCCGAAACCGCGCGTTCGTTTCCTCGTTGCCCCCCGGCGTAAACGCGCACTTCGTGATCGCGTCGTCCTTCCCCCCCACCCACTTGGTTTTTTGCGCCAGCGCGTTTGCGGGTAGGTCCCATACACAGAAAACGCCGCTGGTGTCGCCTGTGGCGAGAAAATTCCCGTCAATCGAAATAGCACAGCACGATACGCACGACGCGTGTTCCCTGAAAACGGTTTTGGAAACGAAAACGGTTTCGAAGTTCGCTTCGGGTTTGACCGAAACCGAACCGCCGTCATTTGGCACCCGGTTTCTCCTTTCAAAACGCCAAACCCCCACCGTGGTGTCCAGCGACGCCGTGCACAAAGTGTGTGTGGTGTGTGTGCCGGTGCCGGTCGGTCTGTTTTCGCGAAAACCATCCACCCACGCCGCGGCGACCACGCGGCCGGAGTGTCCGCGTAAAACCTTGGGCGTCCCGAGATGGCTTTTTTGTTTTTGATTTTGATCCCCGAGTGGATCGTCGCCCGCGATATCTTTCGCAACTTTTCCCAACGTCCCCGAACGCGTTGGTGTTTGTTGGTCCGTCGTACCACGCACCATGTCCACGTCCGGCCACAACACCAAACCCCCATCCTCGAACGCCACGAGAAGGGACCCAGCGTGTTTCGTGGTGAACACCCACCACGCGTCGGACGCGCGCTTTTCCTTTTCTTCGTCGTCGCGTGCTTTTTCTTTTTCATCTTCGTCGTCGTCGTCCACGCCCGCGAACGTCGGTACGTCCAGATCCTCCACGGTACCCGTGGCGGCGCACCACAGACGCACGCCACCACCAAGACAACACACCGCGACCAGCCCGGTCGGGGAACACGCCACGGATACCACCGAGTGTCGGGTGCCATCCAAACGACTTCGCGCCGCGAGCAGCGTGTTTGTGGGGTATTTTTTGTGCCTCCGCGTTTCACTTCCGCATTCCCAATCGTCCCGGTCGGAGTCCGAGGACGAGGAGACACCTGATGAATCGGATGACGAAGACGCGTGGTCGTGTTCCTCCTCCTCCGTGGGTTCTGTTGGTGGTGGTGTGCGGTCGTGGTCGTGGACGTGTTCGCCGCGACCGCGCGGTACCGCGCCGCCGTCCCCATCGCGATCCCGGCCGCCGCGACGTTTCACCTCCCCTTTTTTTTGTTTCGTGGTGTCGCCCCTTGTCTGGAACGATGCCCTGCCCCGTCGCCAGTCGTACCGTTTGTGGGTTTCTTCGTGGGCGGTACCGGCCGTACTTGAGGAAGTGTCAAACGCCCTCGCCTTGTCGTACGCCTCGGCTATCAATCGAAACTTCTCGGGGTCTCCGCCTTTGTCCGGATGATTCACACGCGCCATCTGCCGGAACGCTTTCCGCAGATCCGCCGGGAGGCATCCCGGGGAGACCCCGAGGGTCGCGAACGGATCGAGCGTGGGGGGCATCGGAATGGTGGTCAAGGCGCGTCACACGTCGTCACGTACGGCACAGAAGCACCAGGAATGTCGCGTCGGTACCTCGCACTGCGCGCCGCCGACGACGAATGGCACCTGCCTGTGTCCGTATCGCCTTCTTTCAGCTCATCTACCTTAAAAAGGTATGACACGACTGCAGACGCCGTGATTGGACGCGTTATTTACAGATGAGCAAAACGCGTTTTAAAGGTCGGCGCCTTTTCAGTCCGGACCCCTGCCACCCTGTGACTGCCTGGTCTTCTGACAACACGTCGCTCCCGGACACTATCGGGGTCGCATCGCGGGCGACGTGTGGGTTGGAGATCCGGGTGTGACTTACTACACATCCGGTGTTTGGGCGACGCACTGATCGGCGGCGGGGGCGTCGGAAACTTTCACGAGTGCGAGTGCCGGCACATTAGAAAAAAAAAGCGCGATGGATCACCTGGAACCCCTCGGGTTAGACACTCCCCTGGATGCGGTGGTGTTCGCGCCTACCTCGATTGTCGCGATTGAAGCCACGGAGACTAAAAAGACCGCGTTCGAACAGCTCGCGAGTGAAGCCGTGACCCGGAGCGGTATTCGGTTCGACACCCTCATCGTGCACGCCGACCGGTGTATCGTGCAAGCCAACACCGTGGTGATTCCCGTGACGACGCACGACGGCGCCGTTGTCACGAAAGACGTGCGGGGGACATCCGTACCGCGCCAGACACCGCTGCTCACCGGCACCAGACACTTAATAGTGAAACACGTGGATTTGAACGCCACCTCGGTGCCGTTCCGGGACGAGACGCATCGCAACCGAACGCGGAAAAGTTTCGCGTGCGAGTGCGCCATGTACCGCGAGCGCACAAACGCGCCCGGCGCGAACGGGGGCGATTCCGGGAACTGGGCCACACCTTTCGTGTACCTCACCGAGGGGGACTGGGAGGCGGACCAGTTCACGGTGGTGATGGATGACGTGGGGAGGTACGGCCTTGCGCGTTTCCCAAATCCGTCAACACACCGTTTGCCAAATACAAGACTGACACTTTTCTTTTTTACAATCAGGCCGAGGCCGGGCGCGGTGTCGAAAGCGAGGGAGGACGCCGCCGTACACGAAGCGGCGAATCTCTTGGAAAAAGAGATGACCACCATTTTCCCCAACGATGATCTCCACGAAAAGAACGTCGCCGTGGTTTCCCTTGGCGAAGTGAGCCAAGAGATTTTGACCAAATCAACAATGAACCAAACCACCAGCGTGATGATGACCAACACGGCGACGAACCTGCAAAACGAAGCGGCGAAAGAGTTTGGCGTTTCCGGCGAGAAACCTGCGGGTGCGGGTGACGAATCAAACACTCAACGTTTACCCGGAACCTGCGGGTTCCCCAGGGCGGTAGCCGCGGTGCAATGGCTCGCGAGCTTCCACGCGCACTGGTGGAGGGGCTTACCCGACTCCCCCGCGGTTCCCGCTGATACGTGGTCGCGAGGCGGGTACTGGACGCTCGAGAAACGCGCGGTTGACGTGAACGAGGCAATGGACGCGACGTGGGCAGGGTTACTGGATGCGTTTGAAAACGACCCCTCACCTGAGTTCGCGGCAGAATCGAAACGAGTCGCGCAACAGCTACGAAAGGTTTGCGGGGACGATTTCGGCAAAAGACTGCGGCTAAGCGCCCCCGCGTTGGCGCGAACCGCGCAGCGAAGCGAGTGGGGAACGCCGCACGACGAAAACGGAGGCGCCACGTTGGTGCACGGCGACTTCAAAGCCGCGAACATCGTGTTCCGCCGGAAAACCAAGCCCGGTACCGTGAAGCCCGGGTCAAAAACGGGGGAGGAGTACTTCGAAGACGACGACGACCAGGGTGACGAAACCGAAACGGACTCTACGGGCGGCGGAAACGGCGCCGGCGCGGTCGGGTCGCCCACGGTTATCGACTGGCAGTGGACCGGCCCCGGGTGCTGCGCGCACGACTTGGCGTTTTTCTTGACCACCTCGGTTTCCGAGTTTTCCCTGGCCAAGACGGATTTAGTAATAGAGGCGTACCACCAGCGGCTGGTGAACGATTTGGGTTGCAGGGGCGACGCCGGCAGAGCCGCCGCGTCTGCGTACTCCTTGGGAAGGCTCCACCGCAACTTGACCGTGACGTACGGCGACTACGCGCGGTACTTGGTCGGGGATGTGTGGCGCGGCGTAACCCCGGAGTCGCTCCGGAAGAACCACAACCGGACCAACTTCGGAGCGCATCGACGGAGCATACCGCACCTGCTGTTTTGCGCGGAAAAAGGATGGCGCGGGCTAAACGAGTGCGAGCGCGGCGAACCAGGCGACGACCCCGAAACCGACCCCGACGCCCCGCCTCCCAAACGAGACGCAGACACGCCGCCGTTGCGCCGAGGCCCGAACGCGAAACTCGTCGCTGAGATATTGGGCGTGTGCGTGTTTTTAGCGGACACCGCCGGGGATATCATCCGGGGGGTCGCGGAAAGCGGACAATTGGGGTGCGTCTTGGACAAGTCCCTGCCGCATGGCGGCGAGGGTGACAAAAACGGGAAGGAAACTAAAAGCGTTTCGAAACGCCAAAAAACGCTCCGGCGGAACCGCCAATCGCGGCCGCGTCGGATCCGCAAACGCAAGCGGATCGAAGGGCGGAACGGCTGATTTGCGAAACCTTGCGCCAGCGGTTTGGGGGTGTGGTTTCCGTTTTCGGGGAGGAACAGCTGGAGGGAGGGTTGGTGGGAAGCGGCGCTGCAAACCGCGACGGGTCCGTGGACGCCGCCGACAACTCTCTAAAAATGACCGAAGCGGCGCTACGTCTCGCCGAGGAGTTCGTCAAGGACTGGGAAATCTTGCTGCCGCAAGAGTTGGAAGTCGGGCCGAGGTGGGAAAAGGAGCTGCGGGACGCGAATGGAGAAAAGTTAGGTAAACACGCGGCGTGTGCCGAGTCCGACGTAACGGTCTGGGTCGATCCTCTGGACGGCACAAGGGAGTTCGTGGAAGGCCCCGAGTTTTGGCACGGCGTCACGGTGTTGATCGGGATCGCGGTGAGAGGGGTTCCGGTGGCGGGGGTTATTCACCAGCCTTTCGTCGGGGTGGATGGCAAACCGCCACAGACGATGCTGGATGTCTTGCAAACACGCGCGGACGCTAAAGCCGCTTTAGCGGCGGAGGGGTGGCGGCCTAGACCCAAAACCAAAAATCCCGAGTCTCCGGATTTGGAAACTTTCCCAGCCGGGTCTTTCGGCACAGGGCGGACGCTGTGGGGCGCCCCCGGTATCGGGGTGATTTCGCACCCCGGGCGGGACTTAACGAGAGGGACGCCGGTTCCAAAACCGACTCGCGCGGACGTAAAAAACCTTGTGGTGTGCACCACGCGCTCGCACCAAACGCCATTCGTGGAGGGCGCGGTTTACAACCTGCACCCACACTCCGTGATTCGCACGGGGGGCGCGGGTGGGAAGACGTGTTTGCTTCTGGACGGCAAAGCTGATGTGTGGGTGTTCCCCGCGCAAGGCACGAAGCGGTGGGACACGTGCGCTTGTGAAGCGCTGCTCAGCGCGAACCGCGGCGGGTGGTTGGTCCGGGCGACGAACGGCGGGGCGTACAAGTACGGGTCGCAAACCGCGAAAACGCCGAAAAACGCGGACGGCCTACTCGCCGCGAGCGACAAAGAGTTGTACCCGTGGATGGTCACGAAGTGGCCGTGGCTCAACGAAGCGGGCGGCGAACGGCTGGGGCCGCGGGACCCGGGGTTGGAAAAAGAATGACTCGGGGGTTTAATTTAATGTAAGACCTCGGTAGCCTTCGCGTTTGTCTCTTCAACGCGTCTCGCGCGTGTCCACCGCTTTGGTTCGCCCGTCGACGCTAGGGGCTAAATCGACTTTTACCACTCAATCCGAAACGATCGCCCCGAAACAAACGCCTTCATCTTCATTCATCTTCGTCTTCATCTTCATTCATCACTCATCACTCACCATCCAATTTCCATTCATCTTCATCTTCATCTTCATTCATCACTCATCACTCACCATCGACACTTCCCCTACTCCGGCCGAAACATGATCAAGTTCAACGTCGCCGAATTTGTTTCCATCGCCGCGATCGACGACGCGTACTGTTCTCCCTCGGTGTCGAACCACCCCACCGTGGGGGTTCCCCATTTCAGGGTTTTGTTCGTAGGGTCCGCGACGAGCTCGGTGTACCTGTGAACGGAAAGTGTCAATCTTTCGGACCGCGTGTATTACGTAATTACTCTGGACGATCGGCAAACAGTGCGATGATGGATTTGGGAAAGCCCAATACGTACGTGGTGGCCAGGCACACGTCTCCGATTTTGAGTTTGTTCTTTGCGGTGCCGCCCGGTCGGATCGCGCTGACCACCGGCCGCCCCTCGTCCCCCTCCCGCATCACAATACCAGTGCTGTTCGTGCCCATGTGGCAATCCACCTGCACGCAAAACACGGGGCCGCCGTCGGGGTACTTCCCGAGCACGGTGGCTGAGAGAGATGAAAAGAAAGTGTCAGTCGGTCGTCGTAAAAAGTGTACCAGGGATTGGCAAGGGTACCGGGGTGTGACCTCTGGTAAAGTGACACGGGGCCCTGTGTCTTTTTACCACAGTGCGCCAGTAACAGTTACGGCCGTGGTAAACAGTCGGGCGGGTAATCGCGCCGATTCGTCCGGCGGCGCGCGGTAATTGAGAAAGTGCCTTACCCTCGTCCACGGTTTTGGCGTTTACTTTGACCACGGCGGACCGTCCACACCGGAGGGGTAACCGCTTGGAGGCGCGCAGTGCGACGCCCGTGAACGACCCTCCAGGGACACGCACGGAACAGGACATGGACGTCGCCATCGTGACAGTCGGGGCGTCAGGGAGTGGTTTGACTGGGACCGGGAGACGACGGATTCGGTCAGCGTTGGAGTGGTGTTCGTGTGACGAAGAAATCCCGAAATCCGAAAATGGTGGAGGCGTTTGGGACGCGGCCGGGGCTCGGCGGGTCACGGAACGCGGTGTGTGGTGTCGCGGCAGCGGAACGCAAGATGCGTCACGCGACGAGCGTGGATGCCTGATGCCGAAACCCGCTCGGTTCGCATGCTTACCTACGGTTGTGCGATCGAAAGTGACATCCGCGTCAGGGGAACAAAAAGCTGACAGGGATTTTGACTCG
>Ga0115007_10001802_pt1 | contig 13606 bp, 11 predicted proteins | sample ArcOceMetagenome_2_FD_87166 | JGI IMG/M metagenome (GOLD analysis project Ga0115007, IMG submission 87166) | Marine eukaryotic phytoplankton communities from Arctic Ocean - Arctic Ocean ARC135M Metagenome | ecosystem: Environmental > Aquatic > Marine > Oceanic | place: Arctic Ocean | collected... | reverse complement strand
TGAGACAGATCTTTATTATAAAACTGCACATCACTTTGCTCCGACTTGGCTTTATTCAGAGCCGTGGCAGCAGCCGACATGAGTAACTTGGCGGTTCGACCATCGCTGGGCTCAATGGCAACCCCCATGACGCACTTAAGGTCCAATTGATTGGCTCGCGCATTGGTATCGAATGCTTGGCGCAACTGGTTGGTGGCACTCTCAATATGATCACTGGTGCGATCCACTAGGTGCGCTACGGCAAATTTATCCGGCCCCAAGCGGCCAATTAAAACACTGCCGCTGTAGGTTTGCTTTAATCGCTCAGAAAACGTAACCAATAGGTGGTCTGCTTGATCAAAACCAAGGTTGTGATTGAGTTTTGAGAACTCGCGAAAGTCAAGATACATTACCATGGCCACTTGATTGTCGTGACGCTGCTGCAGGGTTTTATCCAATGCTTGCTGAAATGCAAAATGACGCATTAAACCCGTTAATGTATCCACTTGATGAAAAGATTCGATAGTACTGAACGCATTGGAAACCAGCACAAACAAAAGGCCAGTGGTGACCGCCACAAACAACCAACCCTTAAGCGTTTGCGCCTGGGTCATGATGTTCACATCCGTAATTAATAACTCCAGCGCCTTATCTGAAAACACAATCCAGAGCGCCGCAAACACACCGTATAAAACCGTGATACGCAGCGCAGAGGCGAGAGACTTGGGCATGTTCGATCCTGAAAAAGATTGGCTCTGTCAGTCTAGCAGAGCCCCATAAACAAGGAAGCGCTGAAACGCCAGGTTTTTGGGCAAAGACAGCCGTTATTCGATGTTTTGGATCTGAATATAGAATAATAAATTAAATTACATATATATCAGCAGCTTAATAAAATACTATTCGTATTTTTTAGTTTTTACCCACCATTTAACCCACCACAAGGATTGCCGTTACCAAGCCGTTGAGTTACAACTAGTGTCATACGATAGAATACCAATTCACCTACAACCGCACCAGGCACCTAGCACAAAGAACTGAGATGATGCAGCGCTGGGCCGACTATTTAGATGAGTTAAGAAGCCAATGAATATAAAGACGATATCCTTCACAAATCTCATCCCACTCACTGCAGTAATTGAAAAGTACGCTAAAACCCCTACACATCTAAAAGAGTATTTTATAGCCGGCATAAGAAAGAAGCTTCATTTTTACGCAGTTAATCAGTCTGACAAATATGTTCACATGATCCGCTGGGATAACATTGAAATTGATTACCCACCTTTTCAAACCAGGGTCCACGATAAGGAAAAGAAGTTTCACGTAAACAAAGGTAAATTGCTCCCATTAGCAAAGATTCATCAGTTCGATAAGTTATTTAAAGGCGTACTCAACGAAATAGACCTATTTCAGGATATTGATGACCTACATGAGCTTGTCGAGTATCAACAACCACACTTTAGTCGCCAGCTTTTTTACGAATACGCAGGCGATAGCGGACTAACACCACCCTTAGAGTTCAGCAACATCTCTTACGCGCACATATTCATCGAGGCTAATGACCTGGAGTCTATTCACGGTTTACTGGGATCAGGAACCACTAAGAAACTTACAAAGCAGGAACAGCGAGAATTAGTATTCATAGAATGGCTCAAAGATAAGGACGAGCTGACGGTATGCAATATGAAGAAAGACGATATTTGGGCTGAGTTAAGGAACATCGATTCCCATTTGTTTGTATCAGGGCCAAAAACGTTCTTCCGTGTTCAACAAATTATTAAATTCAAATCTGGTAAAAAACCAACACAAAAGGATTAACCATATTAGCTGAAGCCTTCGTCATACGAGGCATATAACCTGGTCAAAACTAATCGCAACAGTTCGACCAAGTTGACCAATTTTTACCCTCCTTAAGGGTGCATATCTTCCACAACCGATGCGCAGCACTCCCGCTGCGTTGACAACTCTTTGTGGAATATAAAATGACCCAATTAATTAAACTTCATGCCGTAGTGGCAAAAACTACAATCTCTCGCTCTCATATCTATGCGCTCATAGAAAAGGGCGAGTTTCCAAAACAAGTACCACTTGCTGACCGATCAGTTGCATGGGTTGAGTCCGAAATAGAAGACTGGATTGATGCCCGCATTGCAGCCCGCGATGGAGGTACTCAATCATGATTGTTACCCTTAACAATGAAGGACCAAACAATGTCACTTGCACCATTACAGGACAGCAAGCACAAGCATTTGCCTACCTGTGTGTTTATCGTGAAGCAACCCTCGACCAGTTGAAAGCCTTTGGGGTGAAAGATCCCGCTACCATTATCTGGAAGCTCCGAAAGCGGGGCTTTCTGGAAATAGGGTATAGGAGCGCTCATTACACATTTGACCATTCAACCAATCAGTATGCTCATGTTCCGTACCAATACACCATGAATTGGGATTACTTAGGTGGAGGCAAAGACAATGACAAATAATGCTCAAATCACTTTGCTGACATCAAAAACCCCCAAATTGCTGACGAAACAGGTCCGCCTTTCAAAAGAAGGTCGCATGGTCAAAGTGCCAAGCGCTCAACTGACAAGAGGTGAAGCTGAGGTTGTTAGCATCACATGCATTGAAGAGTTCGCTGAACTATTACAGGGTCTGGCTGATAGCCAGGCTCTAGTTTACGGAGTCCCCAAGCATGGTCTGACACAAGCTAAAGTCGTTACCAAAAAGGAACTTGAGTCTCTTGACGGTTCCCCAGGCGTGATTGCACGGAGCAATGATCACTTTGAGTGGCCTGCTTCTCCTGGAGTCATGATGCTGGATTACGATCCTGAAGGTGAAGCACTTGATAGAGAGACTGTTCTTGAGCTTCTCTACAATGCTTGTCCTGCAATTAAAGACGTCGATCACTTCTGGTGGATGTCCTCATCGTCTAACATCAGCAACATTGAGACAGGCGAACAGTTCTCTGGAGTGTCTGGTCAGCGCATCTACTTCATAGTGGATGATGCTCGAGACATTCCACGCGCTGCCAAAGTCCTCGGTAAAAAACTGTGGCTAGCTGGTCATGGACATATAAAGATCTCCGCTTCTGGTGCAATGCTAGAGCGCGTTCCGTTCGACATGAGCGTGTACCAACCTTCTCGTCTTGATTTTGCAGCAGGAGCGTCATGTGTAGCTCCTCTCGCCCAGGACAGAGGCACACCCCTTCTCCTCAAGGGAGTGGAACCTAGCTTGGACACTGCAGTAGCGATACAAGATATCAGCAGTTCAGATCAGCAACAGCTGGAAGAGTTGAAAGCTGGCAAAGAGGCATTTGCCAAGCCAAAGGCTGATGCAGCGCGTTTAGATTATGTGCGCGCCATGAAGCTAAAAATCAACTCACCCTACATCGGTGAAGCTGATGAAGATGTGCTGCGCGTAATTAATCATGTATTGAACAACGGAGAGTTGCCGCCATTTTGGGTGCTTCATGTTTGGAATGGTTCAGAGATAGTTGATGTCACTGTTCAAGAAATCCTGTTAAACAAGGAGGCATTTAATGAAATGCTATGCTTGGACCCAATCGAACCAGAATACGACGAGTGTCGTCTAGTTGGGAAATTGTACCTTGATCAGCAAAAACCACGCTTATTTAGCTTTGCCAGGGGACAACGATCCTTCAGTTTGGAAGAGTTCAAACACGACATAACCATTGAAGCCAACCTTCACAACGCAGTAAATGAAACGCTCCAGATCCTTGAAAAGAGAACGGATGTGTTCAAATACGGCGGTGTCCTGGTTACCCCAATCAACAAGACCTTAAACTATCTTGATACTCCAAAAATGAAGCACATTCTTGGTGGGTTCATTCAATACTGGACAGCTAAAAAAAGATGCAACCCAACCAATGAGTTGGTAGATGGTGTGTCCAGCATGGGTGCAGCGAGCAACCTCAACCCAATTATTGGATTTGTAGATCATCCAGTTATCGATTCGAAATTGCGAATGCTTCTCAAACCTGGCTACAACAAGCAAATGCAGGTGCTTGGCGACTTTGACTACAAAGACTTTGACGTTCAGGACCGGTTGCTTACTAATAAAGAGGTGATGTTTCACTTTAATCGTGTTTTCGCACCGTTCACTGCATTCGAGATAGGTGATGATGAAGATCGCACAGTTCTGATGGCAGCAGTTTTCTCCGCCGTTCTACGCCAAGTATTGCCAACCTGTCCTGCATTTGGGTTTGATGCCCCCATACAAGGTACAGGTAAGACTTTGCTTGCCGAGACCATCGCAATCATAGCCTCCAGCAAAAAGCCTTCGGCTTTGGCTCCCGGAAGAAGTGACTACGATGAAGAGTTTAGAAAGCGTCTAATGGCGTTGTTCTTGAATGGAGAGAAGGTCGTCAACTTCGACAACATTGTTGGAACGTTTGATTCACCCTCATTTGCAGCTGCAATTACGAGTGAGTATTACGAAGATAGGATCCTCGGTAAAAGTAAAACCGGCAAAATCCTGAACAAAACCCTGTTCCTGTTGACCGGCAACAACATGCAATTTGTGGGTGACATGAGTCGTCGAGTTCTAAAAGCCAGGCTGATACCCAAGAGTAACAAACTGGCCATGCGCAAGTATGACTTCGACCCTCGAGAGAGAGCCCTGGAAGCGCGATCGGCGATCATCTCTAGCGTGCTGAGTCTGATCAACCACTGGAAACACTGTGGCCAAGAGAAGCTGCCTGGAACGATGACATCATTCTCCGAATGGGACCTTCTGGTCAGGCAGCCTCTGGCATTCATCGGTCAGCAATTCCCTGAGACTGGGATGGTCGATGTGCTAGCTGTTTCGTTGAAGCAGCAGAACGATAGCAGTGATAAAGATGCTTTGATCAACCTTCTGAAAGAGGCTGCAATTTACTTCGGTGTCGGCGTACTCTTCAAAGGTGGAGCTGCATTCAAAGCATTCAAAGACTCGACTAGATTTGAAGACGCTGTCTTAGCGTTCAAGAGCAGGGAAGAGCTGCGTTCCAGTCAGCACATGGGTAACCTTTTCAAGCAATTCAAGGATCGCGATGTGGAAGGGTTGGTGCTCAGGTGCAAGCAGATCAGTGGATCTTGGAGTTACTGGGTCGAGTTGACTGACGATACCCATCGTCAAGAAATTGAGAAGCACACCTGTTCGCTGGACGCAGATTCCATGAAGAGGAGCTCAAAAGTGCGACTGATCAAGTAAACCTGAAAAACCGTGGGGCTGAAGTGGGGCTTTTGTGGGGCTAAATGCAGCTAGCCCCCTAACTCCACGTTCAGTAATCACGGGCTCTCTAGCCAGATTTTTCTGGCTTTAGGGGGCTTAGGGGGCTAAATCGGAACTCCAGTCATCAAAAACTTGATGCATTGTAGTTTGGGTAAAAGGGGACTCCCCAGCCCCACAAGCCCCCCATTTTTACGAAGCGTGCACATTGATCAGGATAGTGCCGTAAGTGCTAATCGTTATTCATGTGCTAAATACTAAGCTCAGGGTAGTTCTGCATGAACCAAACCCTCATAAACTTGTACAATGCCATCGTTTCATGATTTTTGCAGAACTCGATCAAATAGCGGTTCTCAAAGACAACATGGTTAAAACGCTTTGATATCTCTTTTGCCTGATCGGCATTTAAACCAAAGTAACTATTGTGGGCATCGCAATGAAATTTAATTTCACGGCAAATATGAATTAGAGCCATCAACAAGTTATCTCTCGAGTACCACGGATCGTTAACTAGTTGATATCGAGCATCCATGAGCGTATTCCAAAATACATTGTATGGAAACCTAGGTTTGTTAGTGTAAACCTTGTACTTAATCACAAATTGTTTTGAGTGAAACTCTTCAAAAAAATGCTCTATAGCAGTCAAGATCTCTAGCAAATGAACGTGATCTTTTTTGTACATGCCCGAATTGATATAACGCGCATCTCTCGGTGGAATCTGGGTCGTCTTAATAAACAGAGAGTTGAGCACAAAAACGCTTTGCTGACTGGATGACTTAATGATGATTTGCTTTGCTTTAAGTTCAGCAATACCGCGTTTCAACTTTTGTTTTTCTGCAGCATTCAGACCAGATCGATCTAACTTACCTACCTGCTCACCATTGAAGCTATCCAAAATAAAAAGCAATGTATGTCGAGCTGAATCGCTCAGCTCAAGGATAGTTTTGATATCTTTTATTACGTATGCAGGGTGAAGCATCACAACCTAACTTCGAAAAATAGTACATAATTTGTACCACTGAAAAAGGCAATGAACAACTGTCAAATTGGGTAAAAAAGCACCCAATGCAATTGTAGATTGGATGCCCTTTTCTTATCACAACAACTCATGCTCAGCCAACGAGTACGAATCCTTCCTAGATACGAAAATGTGATCTAGGAGCTGAATGCCAAACAATGCTAGCGCATCCCTCACCTTAGCCGCTAACTCCCAATCTTCATCCCTTGGTACCACATCACCCTCTACATGCTTCTGACACAGCACCACAGCCCCAGCATTGAGTTCTAGAGCTTTACGAGCAATGACCCTCAGCATGACACTAGATACGCTCACAGGACCTCTAAAGAGCCTCTGGAAGCTAATCATCCTGTACTGATTGTTCATGAACATAGCGCATAGCCATTCGTCTTTATCGCAAGCTAGACGTATCCTGAGATACTTCTGCATCTCTACTGGTAATGCCAGGCCATTCTCTTGGCGGAGCTTGGTATGGATGACGTTAAGCGCAGCATTGATTACCTGCTGCTCTTGGTTAGTATATTTACTCATGGGCTTATCCCCTAGTTGTTAGATTCCTCCAACAACAATGGGACTTTAGGAAATCAGCCCCTTGGATAAATACAACTTGGGGGGGGGTATGTGTAATCAGTAATTTGTGTAAGTAAGAAATACCCTCTCACCAAAAGCGAGTAATATTGTGTATAGCACTCTTACCCAGGTAAAAGAGGCAACCTAGGGAGAGCATGCATACAAGCAGTTGATTAATAAGTCACCTACTTTGTGAAGGCTTTGATTCATTTTTTGAGTTATCAACACACCTAGTTGCAAACAACTGAGTTCCCAATAGCTGTACAGCTTGAGCCATCAGAACCAATTATAGATTTACCGTTGTAATGATAATATCTAGGAGCATTTGCTTTAGGTGGTTGATAGAGCTGAACTGGAGCGGGCAAATTCAGTCCATTTGGAAAAAGACTTGTACCGTCCCTGTTACTGCTCCTGAAGCTTTCTTCATTTGCATAGGTATTTTGACTGCTTCGTATTTGAGCCTGCTTGGCTAATTTCATTGATATAAGTTGACTCTCGAGTTGTTCGCTCTTTATTTTTGCTTCCTTTATTTCATCGTTATAGACAGAAAAATAGTTATTATCTCCGCATATTTGATGATATTCCTTGTCGCTAATCTCATTGATTTTAGATGGTGACTGACAGGCCTTTTTTACATAGAAATTGAAGTACTTTTGCGAAGAATTTATATCAGCAACTGCTTCGGATATCTTTTGTGCAATTTCATTTTTTGTTTTGACTGATTCTTCTATGTACGCCTTAGGTAACTTCACCTTCCCATCACTACTTTTTTTAGATGTGTATGTGCCATCGGTATAAAGCGTAGTTTTATATTTTTCTCGACCTCGGCTCTCAATAAGCGCTGCCACATCTAATAGAGGAGCATTAGCTTCGTACATGAGAAAAGATTTAGTGCTGTTAAATTTTTCGAAAGAAACAGCTTTTGGTTGGTTCGAGGCCACTCGTAGTTTGTAATAAACTCCGTTTAAACGCTTACTATTGTTATTGACTACTGAGTAGCCAATGTAAGTACCTGCTTCACTGCTTTTGACTAGATGTGATAGTGAATAAACATCATTATTGTTGAACCCGAGAGTGATCAACGTATCTTTCAGCCTAAGATAGGTAGTAATTAGAATGGGTTTCTTACCCGCTTCTTCGTAATAAAAAACTGACTCATCATCCCTCATAAATCCCTTTGCGAAGACTCTTCCTAATCCAACAGCATATCCGTCTTCACAGTCGCCGTCCCAGAAGAAATCTATTTCTTCATCCTCAGATTTTTTGTTCAGCCATAGCCTACATGGATTCTTTAAATTTTTGGGCTGAATCCAAGATGTGATGCCTAGGTCTGTGGCACTATCTACTTCAACTGATGATGCCTCATCCCAGCTGTCAAAGACCTCCAGGCTCTTTCTACCATCTCCGTTGATGAGGCTGGTTGCAGGGTTGGATATACAACCATTGAACAAAACGCACGAGGCTAATATCACAGCTCTACTAACTAACTTGGTCGACATAGTCTTTTCTCGCCAAAAATTTGATATTGATAGGTATACTTTTTAAAACTAACATCCTTGTGAATTAATGTGAATGTGTCATTGTGTTTAGCTTGTCTGTACTTTTATGTATGTCAAAACCTGCTCTGTGTAGAGGCTTGTATGTAAAGGTGCTTGAATTGGTACACGAGAAGTAGGTGTATGGTCGTGTAAGTAATTCAGGGTGTGCCGACTTTGCACACTTACGCCCCTATGCACAATTGCGCGTTACAATCCCATTTCTAGAGTTGTCTATGTTTTGCGCAGCTAGTTTTATTGCAATGGCTGGAGACTATTTACCTTTTTAGCCAACAAGTTCAGCGCTTCCTTTCGCTCTTCAAAATAGTCATGTTTATTATAAACACCCTCTACACCCTTAAGCTTATGGTTGAGGCAACGTTCAGCCACGTATCCTGAAGTACCCTGCTGAGCAAGGAGCGTACGACAAGTTCTTCGCAAATCATGAACTGCAAAGTGTTCCGTATCACCCATTAAATTAGGAGGTTGTTTCTTCTTTCCAGCTTCATGGCCAAATAATTTAGAGATCGCTCTATTTAAAGTATCAGATCCCATGTGAGGTCTAGAGCTTGTGCGTCGGCTTGGAAACACATAATCAGATCCACAGGCTCTTACTTTTAACTCTTCGAGCCATTCAAGTACCTGTGGAGCTAACGGGATATCAAAGCCAACCTTGGTTTTACTTCTAGATGCAGGCAACTTCCACACACCTTCCTCTAACGAGAACTCTTCCCACTTAGCTTCGCAAAGTTCTGATTTACGCACTCCTGTAGATACCAGAAGCAGACACGCTAAATAGTTTTCGCGACTAAAACTCTTGCTATTAGCTTTAGCAACAGAGAAGAACTGCTTTAACTCGCCTTCACTTAACGCTCTTTCTCGGCTTTTTTCCAGTCCTCCAGCATCTTTGAAAGTAAAGGCAGATGCTGGGTTTAGACCCATTAAATCTAGCTTTATTGCATGATTGAAGAGCTGCTTACAGTACCCTAAAGCGTCATTAGCTATCGCCATTCTTCCTGTTTCCTTAATCGTATCGATAACGTTACGTATATCTCGTGCCGATAGCTGGTCTAGTTTAAATTCACCAATAAGCGGCGCTATGTCCTTTGTGTAAATTCTCTTTGGAATCTGTGGATGCTTTAGCCTGCTCGCAAGAATCGGGTACCAGTCATTAAAAAGGTCATTTACCGTTTTGATGCTCTCCTGCTTCATGCGTTGCTTTGCTAAAAGCGGATCCACACCTTCACGATTCTGCTTCTGCTTTGCAGCGGCTTCGAATCTGGCCTCTTTGAGAGACAAGTCAGCATAATGACCCAAAGTCATCTCTTTACGTTTTTTATTAGATGTATATCGAAGCATCCAATAAGGAGTGCCAGATTTAGGTATAACGAAATAAAGACCCCCACCATCGGGGTGCTTCCCTATTTCATTTTTACCAACTAGAGACTGGATCTCTTTGACCGTCAACTTCTCACTCATATCCAACCATTCACTGCAATTAATTCATTTCACCCAATAATACCCACCACTTTTAAATGAGTAAATCACTAAATACCCACCATTTTACCCACCACCTAGCCAAGGATTTTAAAAGATTTCAACAGACTTCACAGGATTGCAAACAATAAAAAGCCCAGTAATTACTGGGCATTAAAGACATTATGAGACAGCCAAGGATTTTACTCTATATTCTGGATCTGCTCGCGCATTTGCTCAATCAGTACTTTTAACTCCACCGCGATTTGCGTGGTTAAATGAGATATGGACTTGGACGATAAGGTATTCGCTTCGCGATTCAGCTCTTGCATCATAAAGTCTAAGCGACGCCCCACGGCCCCTTTTTGCTTTAGAATTCGCTTCACTTCGCCAAGATGGGCATCTAAACGATCCAGCTCCTCGTCCACATCCGCTTTATTGAGCACCATGACCATTTCTTGCTCAAACCGATCCGCATCCACCTGCTGCTTAAGGTCCTCAAGCTTACTCAACAGGTTTTCACGCTGAGCGGTTAATATTTGAGGCAATAGCGCTTTAACCTTGATGACCTGCTCTTCAATGCCTGACAAACGTTGCTCAATGAACTGCTTAAGTGCCGCCCCTTCGCGCTCACGCATGGCGCCCAACTGATCAAGCGCCACTTGAAAAGCAGATAACGCATCTTGTTCGATGACCTTGCTATCTAGGCTTGGCTGCTCAAGCACGCCAGGCCATTTTAAAATCTCCAGTGCATTTAATGCGTTACCAGGACCAATAATGCTATGCACATGATCCGCCGCCCCATTGAGCTGGCTCACGAGCGCCTCGTTCACACTCATGCCTTGAGACTGAACCTGTGGCGTAAACTTCAAACTGCATTCAACCTTGCCGCGTTGAAGTTGCTGGCGCAGCACTTCCCGTACTTGTGCCTCAACGCCACGCAGGGTCTCGGGTAAGCGGAAGTGCAACTCTAAATAGCGCGAATTAACTGAACGAATTTCCCAAGTAAAGCTGCCTACCTCCGTCTGAGTGTCCACTCGAGCGAACGCTGTCATGCTGTGCATACTAAGCTCCTGATGCATTAATCTGATGATTTTACATTCCACCGTGGATTACACCTAATCTTTGGCCAGTGATTCAATATTATCGAGTGTATTTCATACACAATATCCATCTGATCACCCAAACAGCCCCACCAAATACCTTTGAATAAACAATATTAATATGAAGCGCCCAAACTAAACAAAATCTGCCTTGGCCTTATGGCCAAGGCCAGTATAATGCACTCACATTTATCGATTCGAGAACACCATGAGACCAAGCGGACGCTCCCTAGACCAACTGCGCGAAGTGACAATCACCCGTAACTTCACCAAGCATGCTGAAGGATCGGTATTGGTTGAGTTTGGTGACACAAAAGTCATTTGTACCGCCAGCGTTGAAACCCGTGTGCCGAGTTTTTTACGTGGCCAAGGCCAAGGCTGGGTGACCGCGGAATACGGCATGCTGCCACGCTCCACCGGTTCGCGCATGATGCGTGAAGCGGCCAAAGGCAAACAAGCTGGTCGTACTGTTGAAATCAGCCGTTTAATTGGTCGTTCACTGCGCGCTGCCATTGACCTCAAAGCCCTTGGTGAAAACAGCATCACCATCGACTGCGACGTAATTCAAGCAGACGGTGGCACTCGCACCGCATCGATTACCGGTGCCTGTGTTGCCCTAGTGGATGCGATCAACCACATGATTGAAAACGGTCAATTAAAAGCCAATCCAATGAAATACATGATCGGTGCTGTTTCTGTGGGGGTTTACAACGGCGAAGCGGTTTTAGACCTAGACTATGCTGAAGACAGCAATGCCGAAACTGACCTTAACGTGATCATGGCCGACAATGGCGGCTTCATCGAGATCCAAGGCACCGCGGAAGGTGAGCCTTTCCAACCCACTGAATTAAACGCCATGTTGGAACTTGCTAAGAAAGGCATTGCCGAACTTACTGAAATTCAGCAAGCTGCACTGGCTAAATAATTAATTAGGAGCATCAAATGGAATCAGCGTCAGCACAAATCGGTTTACTGCTGGTGAATGCGGTTGCCGGGTTTTTCTTATTTATCGTTCTTCTGCGCTTTTTATTGCAAGCCGCACGAGCCGATTTTTATAATCCCATCAGTCAATTTGTGGTGAAAGCGTCTAACCCTTTGATACTTCCTTTACGTAAGATCATTCCAGGCTTTGCCGGTTTTGATTGGGCGGCGATTGCCTTGCTTATTATTGTGCAGATGGTCGCCATCTCATTAAGCTTACTGATTGCAGGCTACGGTCTACCTTGGGGCAGCATTGCCGTTTGGGCCGTGCTTGGCACATCTGGGTTATTCCTAAAATTATACTTTTGGGGATTACTCATCATGGTTATTTCAAGCTGGCTTGCGCCGCAAAGTGGTAACCCTGCGTTATTATTATTGCGTCAGATTTTAGAACCCGTTATGGCACCTATCCGTAAACTACTTCCGGATATGGGTGGTTTTGACATTAGCCCCATCGTTTTGTTTTTAACCATTAACGTGTTTGAAATTCTTTTAATTTCAACCGCTCGTCAAACGGGTGCCCCTGGTTTTATTATCGGCCTTTGATGCCGTTAAAGGGGATTTTTAGCGCGCAGTGCCGTACACTGCGCCTTTTATAATTTCTTCTCTACTTCATGCAGGACCAATTGAATGCCGCAAGAAATACCTGCCAATTCAGTTGGCGTAGTCACGCCTCAGATTGCTATCTTTAACGAACCCTTAGAACTGCGCAGCGGTAAAATTCTTGAGCGCTATGAGCTCATGTATGAAACCTATGGTGAGCTTAACGCCGACAAATCCAATGCTGTATTAATTTGCCATGCATTAAGCGGACACCATCATGCCGCCGGTTATCACAGCATGGACGATAAAAAACCCGGTTGGTGGGACAGCTGCATTGGTCCAAACAAAGCCATCGATACCAACAAGTTTTTCGTCATTGCACTTAACAATTTAGGTGGCTGTCATGGTAGTACTGGGCCAACCTCAATTAACCCAGAAACAGGCGAGCCTTTTGGCAGTGATTTTCCTATGTTGCGCGTACGCGACTGGGTCGAAAGCCAAGCCCGTTTAGCCGATTACTTAGGCATCGATAAATTTGCCGCCGTGGTCGGTGGCAGCCTGGGTGGCATGCAAGCCATGCGCTGGGCAATTCAATACCCTGATCGTTTACACAATAGTGTGGTGATTGCTTCTGCACCGAAACTCAGCGCGCAAAATATCGCCTTTAACGAAGTGGCACGTAACGCCATCATGAGCGACCCTGAATTTCATGACGGCCATTACTTAAAGCACAATACAATTCCAAAAGCTGGTTTGATGCAGGCACGTATGTTGGCTCACCTAACGTATTTAAGTGATGATGCCATGGGTGAGAAGTTTGGCCGTGACTTGAAAGGTGACGAAGTCCGTTATGACTACACCCCTGAATTTGAAGTAGAAAGTTACCTGCATTATCAGGGTGAAAAGTTTTCCACTACTTTTGATGCCAATACTTACTTGCTCATGACAAAAGCACTGGACTACTTTGATCCATCCCAGTACTACGACAACGACTTAGCGAAGTGCCTAAGCCACGCTAAATGTAAATTTCTAGTGGTGAGTTTCACCACCGACTGGCGCTTTAGTCCTGAGCGAAGTGAAGAAATTGTTGATGCGCTAATCGAAGCCGATAAAGAAGTGGCCTATGCGCGCATCGAGTCTGAAAAAGGCCATGATGCGTTTTTAATCCCGATTCCAAGA
>Ga0115007_10001801_pt1 | contig 13615 bp, 13 predicted proteins | sample ArcOceMetagenome_2_FD_87166 | JGI IMG/M metagenome (GOLD analysis project Ga0115007, IMG submission 87166) | Marine eukaryotic phytoplankton communities from Arctic Ocean - Arctic Ocean ARC135M Metagenome | ecosystem: Environmental > Aquatic > Marine > Oceanic | place: Arctic Ocean | collected... | reverse complement strand
CACGAAAGAACAAACTCCACACGGGCGAGGTTCATTAAGGATAAGAGCAGAGCCCAAACCTCCAGATACGATGAAACCCGCTATTGCTAGCGGGTTTCAAAGATACTCAGGGAGGGATTTGAAATCGAACGGGCGACAATCAGAAATCAACAGAAAAACCGTTTAAACACTGGAAATAAGCTACTTACGTAAAATAAAGAAACTCACTCGAGTGGCAAAATGAGGCACTAAAAGGCATAAGCAAGCTTTCAGGGTGACTGGAATATGGCAGGAATATGAAGCTTAATTTGTGGGTAAGAAATTGCTCATTACCTTGTATGTAATTTCTTGGTTTGTGGCCTCGATAATTTCTACTCTGGCACCCTTGTAGCCGACAATTCTAGACTCATTTAGATCGTATTCCACGTCGTTGTTGTATGCTGGACGAGCCATATTATTGGAGAACTCTCTATAGCCTAGAGTAATGCGGTCGCCAATTCGACCGCTGTAAATCAATGTCTGCTGAAATGAGTTATGCGCGAGCGTGGGAAGTTTGACCCGAGTTACCTCTCCTTTGCCTTTACTGTCCACATGCACATTAAATATGGTAACCACGCCAATGAGATCCTTCGTTTTATGATATGTGACAGATTGCCACGGATCCGCCAAAGCGGCTTTGCTGACTTGTCCCCCATTTGCGCCAGTTGCCGGCATATAAAACTCTCTTGCCCTGTCTTCCCCCTTTTTAACGTAGTCACCAGTCTCTAGTGTGTAGGCCCAACTTGCATTGACTGGATTAGCCACGCGAATACCATCTAACTCAGTATAGATGCCCTGCTTAACCATCTCGTCACCAATATTGACCGTGATCGTCTGATTCAGTTCGGGAAAACTAATGCTCTTGGATTCTGGACGGTAGTTGTTCTTAGGCGTCACACAGCCGACTAAGGAGAAACACAACAGTGCAACAGCGCTCGGTAACAGATTTTGTAATTTCATAAATAGATAGTTCTTAGACAAAATTAAACGAACGGATCAATGAACCTCGAGCAGTAATACTCACAAAACAAAAGGTCACACATACCCCAAGCTGTTTAGGGCTGCTTCAAGGGGCCTAGTGTCCTCCTCTGGGAATGAATCATATAGGACGCCAAAGAAGGCTTTCATGCGCGCTTCATCTTTGGCACTGACCCCACCAAGTAGGCTGAGCCTCCTGCGGAGTTCATACAATACGCCGCTGTGACCCTTTACCTGGGCGAGCTTCACCTCTTCAGAAGTATCAATCCCACCGAATGCCTCCTTGAAGAAATCCTGCTCTTCTTTGGAAAACTTCCCATCTGCGGTAAAGACTGCGAATGATGCTAAAATGAGGATCTGCGTAATAAGTTCGTCATCCACCTCTTCAAGTGAAAGACCACTAATTTTACGAATATCCCGCATGATTCCTCGATCTGCTTCTTCCAGGCTAAGGCTCCCCTTCCCCGCACGACCGACACAGCTGTGATACTCACGCGAGTTGGAAAACATAAATAATGCACGGATGCGTAAGAGAAACAGCGGATGCGTGGACATCGTTTCACTCATACTGGGGCCTTTTTCTGTAATCTCACTGAACTGCCTCAGAAATGCCTGAAGGTCGAAGCGTATATCATCTGCACCAAGTCCAGTCGTGATCTTAATTAGAGCCGACACCGCGGCATTGAGGTCGCGACACGCGAGTAGACCCGCACGATCTGCACTCACCTCAGCCGAACGTGACGCAGCAAGAACCTTGAGACGCTCCAGCCCTTCAAGGGAGGAATGATCGGGGTTGTTGTGCTTGTAAACTGCATGGCCTATTTCATGCCCGATGACTGAGGTCAGCTCATCAAGCTCTAGTCGCTCTATGAGTGAAGAGGTCAACAAGATGACAGGATGGTCGTAGTGGCCTGGCAAGAAGCAGCATGCCTGCATGTTCGCATCTGAGTGAACAAATACATCAGGCGACGTGCCCTCCCCTAATAGACGAGATTCAGCGGTTTGAATCGCAGAGGCCACACGCGGAAATGTCTCAGGACGGATCTTAACTGAACGATGCAGAAGATCTGTCAGAATCGACTCTTTTCGCTCTTTCGAAACGGCCCCCTCAACAGATACCCGAGATGGTCGATCATGAAAAAAGCGTATCGTATGCAACATCATAGATAAAGCTACAGACTCTTTCTCAGCTCACTAATAGCCTTAAGCATGTCCCTGGCTTGCTTACTTTTAACAGGATCCGGGGAATGCTGTATTCCGCTCCACTTACTATACTGCGCAAAGAGCTGAGACTTCTTCTCAGCGACTGACATCCCAGCAGTTAGACCCAACATGGCTTTGACCTGCCCACCTGTTTCACTCGAAAGACTCTTTCTCAACTCGCCAATAGCCTTAACCATATCCTTGGCTTGCTGACTCTTAACAGGGTCCGAGGAGTTTTGCAGAGGGTTCCACTTCCGAAACTCCTTACTTAGGTGCGACTTCTTCTCAGAAATAGACATCCCACCACTTAAGCCAAGCATACTCTGAACTTGATCTGCTCCTCCACTCGAATTGGCTTCGTAAATCGAAATCGGCAACGCTTTGTCACGCATGTTTTTGTATTCATCTAGATCTAGCCCCAAGCGATGCGCTAAATCATTTAAAAAGTCCGTTTCATGCTTCGCGGCGACGTCGTCTGCACCAGCCACATCCAGCAATAATTCCATAATCTGAAACTTGATATCAGAAGAAAACTCCGAGGCCTCATCTGCGAGTTCAAAGCCACGCTGACAAATCGCGATATGGGAACGGATAGCATGCGCACGAATAACTTCGTCATTCAGCTTTTTTTTCACAACTGCTCGCTTCGAAACGTCATCAATTGATGCAATCTGCTTACGAATAAAACCAGTGACAATCTCAGCTTCGGTAGCATCACGCACACCATCGATTCCAGCGACAAGCACGGCGAGAGAGACTGCAAGTTCCATACCTCTTTCACGCTGTTCAAGCTTATCCATGAACCCCTGATCGAAATTAGTATAATGCAATGATGCTTCTCTTATTTGAGATCCCAAAATAGCGCGCCTGTCAAAGACGGCTACTACTTTCACACCAACCTTTAAATCTCCTTTACGTGCAAATGTAAGGGACAGAATTGGAACAGAGACAAGGTTAACCCAGTCACTCCAGCCTCCACATACCCCATAATGAACATCTAAAGAGTCAGATATGAATTGGAATACAGGAGAATCAGAAGCCTGAAGACGCTCAATGGCACAATTGACAGACTCTTTCCCTGAGGCCCCCTCAGTCGAAAGTCTAACACTGAGGCTAGCACTACCTGTTGGGGAATGGTGGAGTCCAGAATTTATGAGTCCCCGGACTTTAACTGAAAGAACTTCCACTTTTTCGCCACTATCTAGCGTAAAAAAATCACGTACTAATTTAATTTTAAAAGGATCTCCTGAAGTAATACGCGTAGCTTTCGCTTCAGTAGATTCTCCAAAAAACCTCCTTCCGATTGCCGATAAAATTCCCATAATAAAAACTCCTTTATTTAAAAAATCACTTATTCAACGACAAATGCATCTATTTTTGCCGACGCCTGTTCCATCTCTGATTGAGTAAGGTTGCCTGCGTCGTCGTATTGTAAGTCTCCCTCAAAGGTTTTTCCATCCGGTAGTTTAACAATTACCTTCAGTCGCTGATTTTCATCGTAGCCGTAAGTGATTCCAACCGGAGAGTTGATCGGGCAGTTTGATGGTAGTTCTAAAAGATATGTTCCGATAATTTCAACGCTTTCAGGATCAGCAGTTGCTTCCTGACTTTGAGTAACTTCAACCCTGACTTTCTTCTGTGCGTCTACCATTGTCGTAAACACTTTCGTCTTCTCGCATGGTAACTTCGTTCCACTTTTTATTATAATACTGTTTTGCTCCATTACTTCCCCGCGAGATTCATTGCGACCAATGGCGAACGTTCCGAAATACATAGTGGCACATTCCAATATAGAAGTCTTTGCAACCTCCGCTCGAATTGCCGCCGAAACGCTAGCATTACCGCCACGTTGAAGCATACGCTTACCCGCCATAATCGCAGCGCCCAAAGCGATAGCTTCATCAGGATTCAAGGATTTTTCGGGCGCAAAACCAAAGAAAGCTTCAAGCATCTGTGACACTTTTGGTATGCGAGTGCTACCTCCCACCAGTAGAACCTTATCAATATCACCGATAGACAGACCTGCATCCTCAAGGGCGTTTTCTAAAAGCATTTCTGTTGTGACCAGATGCGAAGATATCATCTCTTCAAAGTCGCCAAGATGGACTTCCATACGGACATTATCTCCATGGTAAGTTTTAGCATTCGCCCTCGCCTTATTACGTGCAGAAAGTTGCTTCTTAATCTTTTCCGCATGCTCCATGATCTTGAAGTAATTTTTTGATTCGTCACTGCTCTCACTCGGGATCGAATCAAAAAAATGATCAGGGAATATCTCTTTTCCCAGTTCATTGCGTGCATTGGTAACTAGGTGACGGGTTAATTCATTATCAAAATCTACTCCTCCGAGATGGCAATGTCCCTTCGAAGCTAAGATATCTATTTTGTCACCTAGTATTTTCAGAACCGTTACGTCGAAAGTGCCTCCACCTAGATCGTAAATGACTACATTGCCATTCACCGGATTTTGGCTGGCATAAAAAATTGCTGCAGCGGTGGGTTCGTTGACAACACCTAGTACATTTAGGCCTGCAAGTTTGCCGGCATCCATCGTGGATTTACGTTCGATTTCATTGAAGTGCGCAGGGACAGTGATCACTACATCTTCAATCTCACCATGCTGCACACATTCTTCTTTGAGCTTTTTAAGAATTATAGCAGATATCTCAACAGGGCTATACTCTCCACCGCCCGCGGTATAGCGATGTGACGGATCACCCATCTTCCTTTTTACGAATTGCACAACATCGGTAGGGTCAGACGACAGTTTGTTTTTTGCTTCGACACCCACAACTGCAGAACTCCCCCCATCGAATGCAACGACCGATGGCGTCATACGGTTTCCATTAAAGTCAGACACAATTACCGGCTTCCCGATTTCGTTTAGCGCGGCAAGTGCCGAGTAAGTAGTTCCTAGATCGATTCCAGCTATAGCACCCATTAGTTTGTCTCCTTATTTTTATATACACTCACTTGCGCTTTTTTAATCACTCTGATTTCCACGCCTAAATCCATTTCGTAGCCTCGATGTATCACTTCTGCGACTGTGCCCACCACTTGGTCATTCTCTGATATGATGACACTTGATATACTATCTGCATTACTGGCATCCGGGGTCCCTCCGAGCTTCGGGGCGAAGGCGACCAGTCCTTCTTCTTCTAAATGTATTTCCAAAGTCTCCCGCAAGAAATCAAAGTCCTTAATGAAGCCCTCAGATTTACCGTCCTTGCGATAGACTTCTAATTGGGTTTCGATTTCGCCCATAGTCGAAATGACTCGAAGTATGTAACTCTTTCGAATCCTCCAATCATATCCTTCCCGCCAGCGCTCTGTCTCTCCAGCCTGTTTCGCGACGTACTCACGGATGTCATGGACTAAATCCATCGTGGTCTTACTGGTTTCCTCAACCTCCCCGAGACGAGATGCTGAAGCTTTATGAGAGGATTCCAATAGTTCAGTAATTTTAGTTACCGCATTGGTCAGCGAGCCTTCCAATTTCCTAATCTGTCTATCGTTGTCACTGCGTGAAGTCTTAATGTTCCGGTTGAGAGACTTCCTTGCAGTGCTGGCTTCATGAGTTAACGACTTCCGCGCTTTCTCTATGTCTCGGCAGAGAGCCTCCGAAGTCTTAACTAGATCACTACGAATCCCACGGCATCCCTCCATGTAAATCGTATCAATATTCTCCCGTTGGAGCGCATCCTCATCTGATAAATCAGTTGAACGCATCAGCTTCGTTAAGCGCCACGCTCGTTTAAGATCAGTAATTAGATTAGCCATCAGACTGCCATCAAGCAACGGCCTTGAGGCCATGTCAAGTAAGCTAACTAAAAATTACTGCTCCACCAACTAATATTAGGATAGCTTAATAAAGCTACAGTTTGAACTAAAAGAGCATCTTAGCCGTAAATAAACGATCAATCAGGCTTAGATTCGGCGACTTTGAGGCGCTTAAAGGATGTTAGCCCTTTGCATTTGGAGTTAGAGCAAGCTGCTTGTCGACCTAGGCACTTCCCAAAACGAAAGCGTCAAAGCGATCTTCGCCAACGCACAGACTTCCCCATTATAGCCAGCACCACGCACTCCCTCCAGATCTTTGATCTCAGAATCCACGTTGACCACCCACACCGCTCCTGCTATTGTTGACAGCATGGAAAAGACAACGCGACTGAACCTAAATCCGACCCGAGAGCACATCTTGAAGCATCGATACGCCGCCAAAAGGCTGGGTATGTCCGAAGAGGAGATGGTAGCTCAGACACGTCGGCACCACAGAGCCAACGTGTTGGAGGATGATGAGCCCCCAGCAGAACCCGTAGCCCGACATGAAGCATCCATACGTGCCGCGAAGGAGAGTCAGGACACTTCGAATCCATAGTCCCTTAGTTTGGATTGCGGAAATCAAATTGTATTCACGCTTTCCGAAACTAAAGGCCTACAGATCAAAGAAAAAGAGTTCAATTTCAACGAAGACGGATCTCCGACTCCGATAAATATAAAAAGAATGATCATCAATATTATCGAAGCCAGCAATATAGATCTCAAATATGAGTGGATTAAACCACCTAGCTTACACCTAGCTAATAAAACGATCCCGTGGGCGAATATGGCCTAGACTCCATAACTATAATGTAACTAGCTAGTGCCACAAACATGCCCATTAAGAAATCTGAACTCTACTCCTCGCTTTGGGCGAGCTGTGATGAACTCCGGGGCGGCATGGATGCCTCTCAGTATAAGGACTACGTGCTCGTCTTCTTTTTCCTCACATACATCTCCGGTAAATACGCGGGCCAGCCCTCTGCTCCCATCACCATCTCCGCAGGTGCCAGCTTTGCCGACATGGCCGCGCTCAAGGGCACTAAGCACATCGGCAACCAGATCAACAAGGCCATCATCGCGCCACTCTTCGAAGCCAACACCTCAACTAGGCGATCGCGTAGCATCTAATGCAATTTATTAAAAACGGCCCCGACATCCCAGAACATCTTCTTCAACGGCACGAAGATGGAAAGGTCGTCTTCTTTTGCGGCGCAGGAATTTCAACTGCGGCAGGTTATCCGACGTTCAGAGATCTAGTTCGTCAGTTGTATGACCGATTAGAGCCATCCCCAACAGTAGTTCAAAAGACCGCGATACGTTTAAAACAATATGATACTGCGATATATTTACTAGAGGAACATGTGCAAAACGGTCGTGAACGAGTCCGTGCTGAGATTGCCGACATTCTAAGTAAGGACAGTGCAAAACCAACAGCCTACCATCGAGCGCTTCTTGATCTGGGGAAAAACAAAGATGGCCGAACTCGCCTAGTAACTACGAACTTTGATAGGTTATTTGAGTTACTAATCAGTGAAGGGTCCATACTTACGACTCATAAAGCCCCTCAATTGCCAATACCGAACAATCAATGGAATGGATTGGTTTATTTACACGGGCAGCTCCCAGAATCATTAGAGAACGCCGACTTCAATGATCTAGTTGTTTCAAGTGGAGACTTCGGCAAAGCATACCTGACTGAACGCTGGGCATCGCGTTTTATTTCTGAGCTTTTCCGTCGTTATTCAGTCTGCTTCATCGGTTACAGTATCAATGATCCAGTTTTAAGGTATATGATGGATGCTCTGGCAGCAGATCGTTCTCTTGGAGAAAACCCTCCTGAGATGTTTGCCTTTGGCAGCTACTCGAAAGGAAAAAAGATCGCTCAAAAGAATGAATGGATGACTAAAAACGTCACACCTATCTTATATCAGGAGCATAGCAGACACTACTACCTTCGAGAAACTCTAAACGCCTGGGCAGATGCATATCATGTCGGCTTTAGAGGGAAGGAGCAGATTGTTGCTGAGAACGCGCCTCTGTTACCATCGGGCAGCACCGTTGAAGATAACTTTGTTGGACGGTTATTATGGGCGATGGGAGAACGCGGCGGAGTTCCAGCCAAGGCTTTTGCGGATACGATGCCCCCTCCCCATTTGGATTGGCTAAAGGAATTCACCACCAAACGATTTGGGTTGAATGACCTCGAAAGGTTTGGCCTCAAAAAGACGCAGGATGTAGGTGATGACTGTAAATTCAGCCTTGTGAATAGGCCAATCCAGCACAGCGACTATACAACATACCTGTCTGCTAGGATTAGCCCCCAAGAACCGCCATGGGATAACATCTCTCATCAAATTGGCCGATGGCTCTCAAAGCACCTAAACAATCTAGACCTCATCTTTTGGGTAGTGGAAAACGGAGGGGTATTACACACTAGGCTAAGGGACATCTTCCAATCTCGAATAGCCGAGTTACGAAGAATGAAAGCTCACGATGCCGAGGCATTCACACGAGAACAGTTAGAATGCCCAGACGGAGTTCCCTGCCCTTCAATGCTTACATTATGGAACGTAATTCTGAATGATAAGTCACATAGGATGAACCAATTAGATGGTCTATTTAGTATAACAAAGGAAGTGCGGGAAGGCACCTTCATTTGTTATACTTCAACACGTCAACACATCCGTAGTTTATTAACGCCCTTTGTTTCAATACGAAGGCCATTCATTCTTGAAAAACAACAACCAGTAGATGTGAATCTCGCATCTACTCCATTTGAACTTATTGACTATGACATTTCATTTAAATCGAGTCATATTAGATCCACACTTCCTGAATTAAGCGAATACCCAAACTGGCAAGTAGCCCTACCTTCATTGCTGCCTGATCTTACAGCATTACTAAAAGATGCCTTAGATTTGATGCAAGAAATGGGCAATGTAAATGCCAAGTCAGATCCATCATGGAGCGACATGGCGTCCATATCTCCTCATCACCAGAACCGCAATCATAGCGAATGGACTACACTGATCGAGTTGTCACGTATTGCATGGGATGAAATGAACAAAACTGCCCCGGAGCAGGCGCATAGAATGGCGAGTCATTGGAATAACATTCCATATCCGACCTTCAAACGACTGGCATTCTATGCTGCAACTAAAAGCGAATGCATACCTCCGAAAGAGGCATTAGATTGGCTCTTAGCACCAGACCCTTGGTTTTTATGGTCAAATGAAACGAACCGAGAAACCATACGCTTAATCGCCAAGCTCGCAGACCGATTAAACGACACTGAACTCGACCGATTGGAACGTTGTATTTTAGATGGACCTCCAAACGAGATGTTCAGGGAAGACATTGAGTCCGACAAATTGGAACAATATAGTGAAGAGATGATCTGGCTACGCCTTGCGAAAATGGAGCATGAGGGTAGGCTCACGTCACATGGCCAAGAGGCACTAGATATACTGTCAAAAAAATACCCAAAGAGAGTGCTCTCAGAAGATCAGAGAGATGAGTTTAATTTCTGGACCGAATCAGGCCCTGACATGCATTTCCCACGTCGCAAAGTAGCTATGCCTAAAAAACTGAGCGAATTGATTGATTATCTCCGAAATACGCAAAGGCCCCCGGACCCTTTTGACGAGAAAGACGATTGGCCTGAGATTGTTCGGAATGACTGTAAGCGTGCAGGAATTGCACTGATTAAATTAGCGCAAGAAAATGTGTTTCCAATACAACGATGGAGCACCGCATTACAGCAGTGGCGCGAGAAGGAATTCCTCGCAGTTTCTTGGGAATATCTCTCGGACCTAATATCAACCGCCCCTGATGAATTTTATCAGGAATGCTCAAATGCCCTTTCCTACTGGATAGGAGCAATAGCAGACCAATTCACGGAAAAAGAAGAAGTGTTCTTAAAAATCTGCGACAGGATGATCCTTACCGAATACCCTGATAACACTCCGGAAGAGAGAGACCCAATATCAGAAGCAATAAATCACCCAACTGGCCACGCGACTAAGGCGCTGTTGGATTGGTGGTTCCGAGAGAAGCTCGAAGACGGAATGTGCATACCTCATTCCATAAAAATCAGATTCAATCAACTACTGGACAGAACCAACGGGGGCAATATCCACGGGCGGATCATTCTATATAAATATATTATCACTTTGTTTCGCGTAGACCCAACATGGTGTCGCGAGTCTTTCATTTCAGGGTTTAACTGGCACATGGATCATACGGAAGCTCAGGGCGCGTGGATGAGCTTCTTAGGCTCACCAAGAATACACCTTCCGTTGATAGAGGAACTTCATGATAGTTTCCTTGAAACCGCATCACATGCAAATGACCTTGGTGAATACAAAGACAATTATGCCAGTTTTTTAACATACCTACCACTGTTGACTAAAGGTGTATTTACCACCGCCGAGTATCGAAATGCTATTACTGCAATGCCCCTCCCACTACTTCCTGTCATAACGAGAACGCTGGGCCGTTCAATGTCAGCCGCGATTGAAAAACGTGAAGAATATTGGAATGTACGTATCTATCCTTTCTTTAAAAATTTGTGGCCCAAAGATCGAACATGCGCTGAAGATGGAGTGTCAGATGGGTGGATTCAGGTTTGCCTTAACGCAGGTACAGAATTCCCAAATGCGGTCAAAGCCTTAATTGATTGGATTGAACCAGTCGATTACCTAGGAAATGACATTAATGATATGATTGATGCCTCATATGGTGAGCAATATCCGGATGAATGCCTTCTATTACTAAGTAAGATGATCAAAGAAAGCATCAGCTACATCCCGAAGAAAACACTAATTTGTTTAACTTCGATCTCCAATGCGGCACCTTACCTCAAAGAAAACCGTGAGTATATGCGTCTGGACGAATTAGTGACCCGCCGAGGAATATAAAACTGATTCATATCCCCCACTACCCCACGACCATGATACCAATCAAATACAACGACCTCAACTCGAAGCAGAAGGAGATCTACAACTTTCAAAAGGTGGCAGCACTCTTTGCGGATTACGGGTTCAACTGCATCAAGCTCGCAGACGACTGGCAGGGAGCTGACTTCCTCGCTTACCACATGGATGGGATCTCGACACTCCGAGTTCAGTTGAAATCAAGACTCAGCATTGCCAAGAAGTATGAAGGCAAAGAGCTACAGATGGCATTCCCAGTGAAAGACATCTGGTATTTAATCAGCCACGACAAACTCGTTAAGCTAGTCAGCAAGCACTGCGACTGGCTCAAAACGTCTTCCTGGATCAACAAAGGTGCCTACACCTCCGCAGCCCCGAGCAAGGCTCTCATGCAGGCGCTCAAGTCATTCCAGTTGCAGTCATGTTCCCCTGGAAACTAGATCACTTCATGAAGGTTCTCTGCGGCATGGGAACGTCCGACGTCTCGCGACTACAAGGGTTTATTCAAGGAGGGGCAGACAGCGCACCGGACTTTGAAACGCTGCAAGCGCTCTTCGATCCAAACAAGCAAACACGACGTTCTACTTTTGAGAAATACACGGCCAAAGAATCAGGCAAAGACCTTGGACTTATCCACGACTTCCTAACTAATGAGTCATTCATAGATGCATTCGCAGACTGGGACGGGCGCTATCGGTCGGCATTCGAGGTGAACGTAAACATAATTAAGAAGCCTCAAGAGTTCAACTGCCCCCCTGAAGGTGATCAGTTTATGTCTGCTCTACTCGGCGGATTCTCCCATCTAATCTCAAACATCCTTCACCTTGAAAGCGTTGTTTACGGAGAGGTGAAAGAGCAACCGATACGAGACTTCCCGACAAAGCTCCCTGTTCAAGAGTTCCGAGACCAACTTCGGCAGTGGCCTAATGAGGAAAAAGCAAAAGTCTTTGAGCTACATGCATTCATGCTCTATATGGCCTCCATCGAACTAGACTTCGGCGAATGGGAGGCTGAATTTGATTTAATGTCGCCCTCCTACTTTGTCCCGGGCTGGGAAAAGGGAAGGATTGTCTACCCGATGAAAACTTTTTGGACGTGGCTACGCAACGACCGTGAATGTTCCACTTGGAAGCAGCTGGCTGAGAAGCTCAAAACCCCTGAGCAATCGGTAAAAAACCATGCAAATACCAAAAGCCTAAAGAAGACTCCAAGTTGGAGTGAATTTTGGCGAATGATGAACAACGCCCAAGTTGAAGATGACCGAACTTCATCGTTCATCTTTAAAACCTCAATAGCCTATGGCATTGCCCGCATCATGCAGGAGCATACACACCGCTGCGTGGATTATGTAACTGAGTATTTCTGCGAGCCATCTGAGATCGCCAACTACTACCTGGCACGCATCAAGGATATGAAACAAAATGAGTGCAGGAGTATTCCCCTGCACCCATCGTTTACTAAAACTCAAGACTGAGAGTCGAGTTTACTTGCCGCCCTTAGCATTACGAGCAGCTGCACCCTGAGCACGTGGTGCAAAGCCCCCCTTGGATACTTTACCGCCATTCGCTTTTGCAACTCCACCCTGTATGCGTGCTGCATCCTTACCAGTCATCTTATTTGATTTAGCCATTTTGATTATCTTTCTATTCTACGAGTCAAAGTGCCGACTCTATTGGCGACCCTCCCACGCTTAGGGAGAACGCAATCAGAATACAGTATCCCTGAAAGGCTCGCCGTAACTTTTCATTCGATTTTCAAATATTAGATAATCCTCTGCGGCCTGAAGCGCCCCTCCTCTATAGAAACGAAGATAGCAGGAAGAATACCGGAATTCCTAACAGGATAGAAAGTAAACTATCTGCTAGAACTATTGTGACTGGGTTCTCCCCTTCAAGTTGGCCAGTAACGGATTGATAAATCGTAGTCGCGATTCCAAAGGATAAAAAACAAGGTATCCATATCAATATATGGACAACTGAGGTTGTCATAAACCACACGACTAAAGCCCCCCACATGGCTGCAACTACGTAACCAGCAATTTCTAATTTATTCATAAGTTTCTAAATAGAGCAGTCACACTAAGCGAGATGCCTGCAATTTGCGGATTTGTATATATTACTAGAAATTAATACTACCACAAGAACGTTGGACATAGTAACAGTTCAAGGTCAATAAGCTGATTTGCTACTAGTATGAGTCATCTGAATCCCTCAGAACAAACACACTCCCATAATCCCTTCTAATCTCAGATTTCTCAGGAGTGGAGACGCGCCTACTATAAGAGGATGGCAGGCTGAGTTCCAAAATCCCACCCGCCCCCCCTTCTATTCTTCCTGCGTAACATAACAACTCTTAGGTTACATACTGACAGGGGCTCCAGTGTTTAAGCGGTCTGCCCGGATCAGTGCGACATAACTATGTCGGTGAACCGCTTCACCGCATTCTACCCGATCCGTGCTGATATTTGGACAAAAAAGAAGCGTTCTACCCCCATCGGGGAGAACGCTATATCTTAAAGTGCTGATCACCAACACATCAACTTTACTCAGGGAGGGATTTGAACCCTCACGCCCTTGCGAGCACCACGACCTGAACGTGGCGTGTCTACCGTTTCACCACCTGAGCGGAAAGTCGAAGCTGGGAGAAAATGCGCGGTACGT
>Ga0115007_10001797_pt1 | contig 13630 bp, 14 predicted proteins | sample ArcOceMetagenome_2_FD_87166 | JGI IMG/M metagenome (GOLD analysis project Ga0115007, IMG submission 87166) | Marine eukaryotic phytoplankton communities from Arctic Ocean - Arctic Ocean ARC135M Metagenome | ecosystem: Environmental > Aquatic > Marine > Oceanic | place: Arctic Ocean | collected... | reverse complement strand
TACGTACAGGTAGACGTGTGATAAAATAGGCTGGGATATAGCCGCTCTAGTTAGCTCGATTTTCGATTTAAAAAAAACTACAAGTACGTACATGTAGACGTGACCGATTTCATCACAACAAACTAATTCAAGGTAGTAGTGATACTAGTTTTCGTCAAAGGCGTTCGGGGATACGGAAACCCCCCTATCGCGCGATACGTTTTGGTACGCCTCGGAGCCTCCCCGCGTGGGGCGCGGCACCGCAATGGGGCGACCGCGCCGGGGCGCCCCGTTGTTACCGTGGTCGCCACCCGATTCGCCGCCGCCGCTGTCGTTCCGAGAGGACGGAAGTCGTTGAAAGCTGCCGTCCTCCCCCCGTTTGAAACCACGCGTTCCGTCACCCCGAACCGTACCCGTACTCTGGTAACCGCCGTTACCGGAACCGCCGTCGTTGTGATACGAGCCGCCGCCTCTTCCTCCGTATCCCCGTCCTCGCGCGCCGCTAAAGCCGTCGTTTCCCCAGCCTCGGCCTCTGCCGCGGTACCCGCCCTGGCCGCTGATTCGCCCGCGGTTCTCTGCCCCCCCGTTTCCGCTGTAGTTGGGGGAGTAGTACCCCTTCACCCCGTCTGCCATTCGCGCTCGCGCGTCTTCGTACGTTTCAAGCGGCGGTGCGACGGACGGACCGTCGAACAGAGCTTCTCGGTTCCCCTTCGCCCGGTCCGAGTCGTCGAACATCTCGCGTCGTTGGACGTTGAAGGAGAAGAAATCGCTCGCGGCGACGACTCTCAGATCGCCCTTCGCGTGCGCGGCTTCCCGCACCAGCCCTTGTACCGCGGTGAACTCCTCCTTCGCGGCGGCGCGCATATCCACCGGCGCGTCTTCGGGAAGTGCCATGTCATCCTCGACTTCGTCGTCCCTTTGTTGCTTCCCCCCCGCGTACGTCTCGCTCCCGTCGCTGCCGCCTTCGCAATACCTGTTGGAGAAGTGCGTCAGTAACAAGTTCCTGGCGCTGATCATTTGCGCAAACTCACCAGCCATCACGGACGTGCTGTGGCCTTTGTAAACTGCCTCGTCGTGCTTCACCGCGGCGAACGTGGATTCGTGAATCAGCACATCCGCGCCTTTCGCGATGGCGGCGATGCCTATGGAGTCGCAGGTATCCCCGAGAAGACACAGGCGCCGGCCGGGGCGGTCGCACCCCAACACCTGCGTTGGGGTGATTGTTGTGCCGTCCGGCGCCACGACGTCGAACCCGTTTTTCAACCGCGCGTATTCCTTCCCCGGCTGAAGCCCAAGGGCGACGCACTTATCCACGTCGATCCGTCCCGCGACGTCGGGCTCGTCAATGACGTACCCGAAACAAGGCACCGGGTGTCTCAACGGCGCCGCTCGCACGACCAAGCCGCCAACCGGCCCGCCCCGGCTCCCGCCGACGTTCGCCGGCTTCTCCCGGTGCACGGTCCAGAACGGCAACTCCAATTGTCCCGCCCAGGCCCGCTTCCAGCCCTCTTTGTCCTTGAAAACAGGCGCGGTAGATGCGCCGTTGTCCGGCCAGCGCTCGCCTAGGAACATCTTACACCTGTGATCCGCGGCGAAGTGGACCTGTCTACGCACCGCGGACTGATCGTCGCGCCCCGCGTCGGCGCCGTACCCGGGCACGCCGTTCCCAGGCGCGGTTAACTCCGTCACAACAAGCGTCAACCCTAGCACCGTCCGTGAGCACGACATCGTGGCGCGCACGTATTCGCAAATACCAGGAGGGCCGGTGATATAAAGCGGCTCTGGGTCTTTGTGTACCCCCGCGCGCCGCTTCTCCGCGCTCGCCCCGGACAACGCGCAAATCAACCCAGGTAACCCGAAGATGTGATCGCCGTGCATGTGCGTGATGAATATCCGTGTGATTTTGCTGTACCGCAAGTTACTCCGCATGAGCTGGTGCTGCGTGGCTTCGCCGCAGTCGAACAGCCAGATCTCATCCGTGAGACGCAGGGCTGGGAGTGGGAAAGACGCGCGGTTAGCGCGTTGCGGGGGCAAACGCTGTGTTTCTGGATTTAGGACGTACAAGAAAAGTGATCAACGTCGTGTTCGCGCAAACAGTGTGACGTACCGTAGGACGAGACGTTCCGCGTGAACGACGGCGAGCCGCTGCTGGTGCCGAGAAACGTGAGCTCCATCCCGCTAAAGTTGGAAACGGAGTCGTCGTTGATTTCGACGCCGCCGCCCACGCGGTCCACGGGCTTGGAGTTGAACATCGTCCGCTGGTACGGTTTGCTTTCTCTTTCTTTCGTAGGTCGGACCGAACCGGCGGAACTGTCAGCTTTGGGCTTGCGAAGGTACGTCGAGTCCGACAGGTCGGCGGATTGGTTTTCCGCATCTGAAGACGACGCGTCGTCTGATGATGATTGTTTTTTCGCATCTGAAGACGACGCGTCGTCTGATGATGATTGTTTTTTCGCATCTGAAGACGACGCGTCTTCGTCCCCTCCCATGGACCCGTTCCCATCCCGGCAAGCATCCCGGCAAGCGAAGTACAACGACAGTCGCTCCACCAGCGCGGGTTTCAGCCCATTCGTCGGGAGCCCTCTTTGCTCAAGCTCAAGCTTGAGCTCCGCGACTTTCATCTTCGGCACGTCTTGCGAAACCAGGCCGCCGCCGCCCAGGTTGGCGGACGCCGCGCGTGACACGACACGTCCGCGTACCGGGTGAGACGGGCGATGCGCGATGTGCGTCGCGTCCGCGCCGAAGTGCTGGGAACCACCCGCCGCGCACGCGATTGCTCGTCCCAGCACACCATACACGCACGCGGTGCCACGCGAAGGTGCCGGTGATGCCCTAGCAATCGGTCGCGAGACACGCAGGACACGGCGGACGCCTCCGCGCATCGACGCACAGGGAGCCAACGCCGGTGTTTGCGCTCCCGTCGCCATCGCGAAGCACGTCGTGTCGTCAACTATGTCTTGGTCCGTGTCGCCGCGCCTGACACCTCGAAGTGCGGGGGGCAAGCGTGCCGCCCCGGTAAAAAAGCTCTCGTCGGCCGGAGACCGATAATAAACTTTTAAGGGGGACGTTATTAAAATGACACTCATCACTGTCTCACACCCACCAGACGCATCGTCTGGTCCGTAACCACGACCGCCGCTCGGCGTGGTCGTCGAGTACACGTCGCCGTATTCGGTGCGGTGCCGTTCGCAAAGGCGGCTGCGGCTTGTTCTGGTGCTACACGCGTGCCGTCGTTGTCTCATCGATTGGCAAAATGGCAATTTTCGAGGCTCCCCAATTTCCAGACCCGTCCCAGATGCGTCGCGCGGGGAAGCCCACGGTGACGAGCAAGCCCGGAGGGGTCGGCACGATGGCCCGGCTGGCTGACCAGGAGGCGAGACACAAAAGCGTGTTGCGCCCCACGGGTGGTGCTTCGTACGACCCGAAAACGAGAGAGATGCGACGATTGGCAGTTGTGGTGGAGCAACTCGCGAAGGAACAGGTGCGGGGCTTTCCCAATCACCACATTCCGCCTCCCTGATTACAGCCCCTCTTTGACGTCCACTCATTAAAAGGAAGTGCACTACTGGTAACTCTTACCAGTACTCGCGGCTCTTACAAATACATCACAAGTGCACTGTTTGCGGAATACAAGTTACGAACAATACAAGAGACTGACACTTTCTTGTTCATCGTGCCAGGCGGCCAGCGCGAGCGCGGAAACCGCGGCGGCGGACGTGTTCAGCGCCGTGTCGAACCGAGTGTCGGTGTTGGAAAAAGCGTTCACTGATTTGGTAGACGCGGTGACTCAGGAGCTGGGTGATGCGCGGGGGGAGAGAAAACGGTGGCAACAAGACGCGGAGGCGCTCGGGGTGCGAATCGACCGATGCGAAGTGACAACGGCGGAGTGCGCGGCGCTGTCGACGACGTTCGACGACCGCGCGGTGGCGAGGCGGGAAGCCCTGACTGCTGCGTCGGCGGTAACGGAAGCGAGACAAGCACTGCAGGCCGCGGAACGCACGCATTTGGAGGTCAACGAGCGACTGGAGGCGTTGGAAAACGTCGCCCGCGACGCCGACGCGGCGCTGCAGGCGCAGATTGACGAACTCGGGGAATCCGCGGCGCGCGCCGAGTTTAGACGCGCCGGCGCGGGGGGCGGACAAGTGTCAACTCCAGGAGGCACGCACGTTGTGACGACTCGTGATATTTTATTAGCAGGCGCTGCGTCTGAAGCTGATGTCGTTGCGCTGCGGGACTGGACGAAACAGGTCACGGAATCACACGCGGCGCGGCTGACGAAGGTGGAGACGTTCGTGTTGGACGGCAAGAAGAGCCGCTCCAGTAAAAAGCCATCGACGAACGCGGAGCCAACCCCCACGAGCCGACCACGAAAGGAAGAGGAGTCGGAAGGCAGTGCGTAGGCGATCGCCCTTGTGTAACTATTACAGCTTCGCTCGTTTCTGTGTATCCGTGCCCGGTAAGAATTTGGTGTGCGACCCTTTCGCGACTACGGTTCCGTGTGCGTCGACGATTTTCACTTCCATGAATGCCAAGTTTTTGCCCAGCTTCACCAACGTCGCGTCCACCTCCACCTCCGTACCGGAAAGCCCCGGGGACATGTAGGATACCTGTATGTCCACGGACACCCCGGGCTGTCCGCTTTTCGTGACCAGCGCGGCGGTGCTTATCACGTCAACAAGAGTAGCGATGCATCCCCCGTGCAAGGTCCCGTACCGGTTTTGTTTGTCACCGCGAACCGGGAACGTGCATTGACAACGCCCGTCGCTGAAACGCACGTTTTTTATTCCCCCGAGCGCGTTTCGGTCGAATGACTCGTTCGCGAGCAGCAGGTCGAGGAACGTCTTCGCGTTCTCGGTGGTACCACCCGCGAAACGCGCCATCCCGACAACGTGTGAGTAACGAACATTTACGTTGCACTTTTACGCATTTGTTTGCGCAATCAAAGAAGAAACACGTCGTCAAACAGAAATACAACCCAGACGCGCGCCCACTCCCAGGTACTCAACGAGAAAAAGAAAAGGGAAAACGCGTTGAGGAAACGAAACGCAGAAAAGAAAACGTCTCGTCACGATTGTTACAACAGCCACGAGCCGGTGTCTCCCGTTTGCGAAAACGCGCTCCTCGTCACAGCAGATCTGTCGTCGCTCGTTAATTAAAGCGCTTCCGCTACATCGAACGTCTTCACCACCAACGTCGCACCCCCAACCGAATTGAATCCAGAATCCAGAATTACTTCTTCTCGTCCTTCTTCTTGTCCGCCGGGCGCATGCGCTGAGGAGGCGTGCGGATGCGCCTCGCCTCCACGGACCGCACGCGCACCACCTTGCTGTGAATCGCCGCGCTGATGCAGTAGTACACCTTGCGGTACAGCTTGGGCAGGACGTAGGAGTCGAACACGCACGAGTCCTGGAGATCGCGAATCGCAGCGGACTCGACGATGTTCCTGACCATGAAGCGCTTCACGGCCTTGTCCTTGGGGACCATGGAGCCGTTGGATTCGCAAAACACGCGCTTGACCTGTTGGTTTTGGGGAGATTTGGATGTTGGGGATGGGTCAGTTGAGGCGTACGGGGAGAAGAAGTAAGCGTCGCCGAGTGCTTGTGATGATTAGCGGTTCGTAACCAGCTCACGAGAGTAACTGCCGTCTCGGCACCAGAACTGCCATCACGCGTTGTCGCCGCGCATCGCAGGTGGGTGGTCCCCGCGCCGCGGGTGTACGTAAACATCCACGCCTCCGCACCCCTCCCTCGAAACCCTCTAAACGCCATCCCCGACGCGGCCCCGGGAAGCGCGGGTTCGAGGATCGTCTGACGGTACCACGGCACGTGCGCTGATGCGGTGCGTTTACGCGCGGTACACCGCACACGTCCCGGCGCTTGTATCGGTCTATGTCCAGTCGCGAACCGGTCACTCGGCCGTGCGATCGTCCGCGTGATGTGGTCGGGTTGCCAAAAACCCTAGAGCTTCGGATGCACAAAGCGTGTACATGACCGATGCGCGGAGATGGGAGAGACAGGAGGGGCACGTACGTGACCACGCGCGCCGGCGGGCTTGTTGCGTCCATTGGCGCGCCTCTTCTTAGGCATGGTGTTTGTTTATGTCCTGTGAGGTCGCGAGTGAACGTGGGGACGCGCGGGGACGAGGTCAGGGTCACGCGAAAAGAAGAACCGAGACCGCGAGACGCGTTTGCGTTTGCAAAACGCCAACCTCGTCGGAAACAGCGCGCGGGTCCCTTTGCGAGCGCGCGGAATCGGAACAGGCGCGCCCGTGGACGCTCGGAACGGTCTTTACACTAATTCGAAGTCTCACGTACCTGCTGCGTTGCCGCGACGAGGAAAAGGAACGAGAAGCGCAGAGGGTCGGGCGTCTTGTAGGTGAAGATTTGGCTCGATTTCAGACAGAAACGCGGGGATTTCCCGACAGTCTATTTTCAGTTATGGGCCAAGCTTGTGTTGAGAAATGATGAGTCGAGCGCGGTCAGACACCCCGCGGCGCGCTCCGCCGATGTCCCCCCCCCCCGAGCCCACCGTTCGGCGCGAGCTGTTCGGCGGGGCCGTTTCCTGCGACTTCCCTACTCGGTGGATAGACGTCAGTGACTTCCGCCCCGTGCCTGATAACCAGGAGGTGTGGACGGATGCGGATCGTGACGAGAGCGTCATTTTTGAGATTTTGGAAAGAGTCGAGGTTGGGCCGAGCGATGCGGATGGGGCGGCGGTTTGGTTTTTCGACGACCTCGCGACAATCAACGACGCGTCCGTGGCGTCAGGGTTGAGTGCAGTGGAAACGACGAGGCATCTCACGGCACACGAGTTACCAAGCATCAACGGAGTCTTCGCGTGCGCGTCGCTTTGTGTCGGCACTTCGCAAATCTCTAAAGGCAACGACGGCGTTGATAAACGAAACGCGGTGCGCGTCGCGATGGCCAACGTGCGGCTTCCCGAATTCGGCACGGATTTGCTGGTCACCCTGAACCGCGCGGTTACTATAGCGAAGGGGAGCAGCGCGGATGCGCCGAGGGCGGGAGACGGTGATGACGAAGTTGGCGCCGGGGATTTGATTTTACGCGTGCTGCAATCGCTGAGAATAGAAGACTGGGGGCTGTTCGGATGATGAGAGGTGATGATTGAGTCGAGACGGAGAGTCGGACGTGACGGCCGCGAGTATAGACACATAGTACGGCCAGATAGTCGGATGTGACGGCCACGTTTGTGATGGCCGCGAGTATAGACACATAGTACGGCCATGACACTACGGCCATGACGGTTGATTGTAACGGCCACGAGTATAGACACATAAATTACCAACCGCGTCTCTCCTCACAGCTCCCGGTCGTCCGCCAAGTCGTCGTCCACGTCGCTTTCGTCGTCCTCCCCCGCGTCCTCCTCCTTGTCCAGCCGTTCCGCGTCGTCCATCGTTTCGTTCGCGGCGTGGGTTTTGTAGATCGTGGCGAAGTTCGACCCGATGACGGTGATTGGCAGGGCGATGACCACGATACCGAAAATCATAACGATCCCACCGATGAACTGCCCGAACCCTGACGTCGGCACCACGTCGCCGTACCCCACGGTGGTCATCGTGACGAGGCACCACCAGAACGAAGTCGGTATGCTGTCAAACGGGCTTTGTTCGTACGTCTTGACGCAATCGTTCGCCTTGTCGTACTGAAACGGGCACGTGAACACGGCTTCCGACGGGTACGTCACGGCTGGATAGTTAGTTGGGTACGTGGTGGGGTCTATCCATACGCACGGTTCCTGGATTCCGGAATCCAGGGTGTACGTCAACGGGTCCTTCACCGCGGGGCCGACACCGGCGGCCACCACAACGGGGCAGTACCAAACCCGCAAGCGCATCCACATCCCGAGCGTCGCGTTCCACTCGCCGCGCTCGGCGTAGTACACCAGGGACGACAAGATTATGGTCGCGATTGAGGTGAAAAACACGAGCATGTACAGCGGCTTGGCGCTTCTGGTCATCGTGTCCACGAAGATGGTCAAACTGCCCCTTGATACCTTGAACAACCGGAACACCCGCACCAGCCTCACCACCCGAAACACGCTCAGGCCGGGTACGCTGACGTTGGCCAGCGCGAGCTCCAGGTAAAAAGGCGCGATCGCCACCACGTCCACCTGGTTCATCCGGTCCCAGAAGTAGTTGTTCAAATCCGGGGTCGCCGCGACCCTTGCGATGAACTCCACCGTGAAAATCGCAATGCAAACCGCCTCCATGACGAAGAACTTGTCCCCGAAGTTCGTGTCGTGGACGTAGTACTGTTTTTGTAAAAGAAAAGGGTCAGGCTGGAGTCTTACTGTATGGGGGATTGGGGTCCGAGTAATCGCGCCGAACAGTGCACTTGTGATGTATGCAGTATCCTTCATTTTAATGACTAGTGGACGTCACGAACGGGGCCGTAAACAGTGTTTGGATTTGGGAAACACACTACGTACCTGCGGCAGCGTCTCCACGCAAAACGTAAACGTGGAAAACACGATCACGAGGAGCATGAAAAACGTAAACCCAGTCGCGGCGGGTGACGACGCGGGGTCATCCAGGAACTGCCACGTCCGCTGTTTCAGCGTGAACGCCCTTCGTCGGTAATCCAAAACTTTCTTGGCCCACGCCAGGGCTTTTTTCTGTTCCTCGTCCGAAAACGCGGGGGGTTCGTGCTGCGTCTCAGCCGACCCTCCGCCGACAAACCCTTCGGCGCGCGCCTTTTTCAAGTCCAGTTTCGTCGCTTTCCTCGCCTCCTTTTTCGCCCCGTCCTCGTCATCCTCGCTCGACACGTTGTCGCTGCCCGACACATCCGAGACGTCGCTTTCCGAGAACTCGCTCGGTGCTTTTTTCCGCCTACCTTTCGCCGGTTTTGCGTCCACGAAGAAATACTCCTCCGGCCCAACCGCGAGTTCCGCCTGCACCGCCCGCGCGTCCGCCGCCGCGGCTTCCGCTTCGCCTTCCAGCACGCAATCCCGCACCTCCACCACGCTTCCTTCCTTCACCAGGTGTAACTTGAAACCCTCGTACGCCACGCCGTAGTCAGGGTCTCGCAGCATGAAACTGCGGTGCGTCAGCTCCAACGAAGGCGGCACGTCGCGGTTTTCGTCCAGGTAAAAGGCTGTTGGTGCGAGCGAGTCGAGTGTGATTTTAAATTGGCGTGCGTATTAGTCGTGCGTATTAGTCGCGAGGCGGATTGGCAGTCGAACGCGGTCGAACGGTGTGTGGGGTGGGGACGGGTGGGTCAGGCTCGGTGTTTGCAGGGTCGAGGTTGGCGGTCTTACGGTGAATCGAGGGCACGCGCGTTGCCCAGGCGGTGGCCTCGGTCGTGGGTGGTGACGGTACGGACGGTCGGGTTTGCAGACAGCCCCAGCCCCGTGGTGGACCGGAGTTCGCGGTCGCGCGATTATTGAACCACCCGGTAGGTGGGTTTTTCCTTCGACTTAACCGCCATCCCGCCGTCCCAATCCGAGTGCCCCCAGGTCCCAAAACCCACCGGGTTCGTGCGCTTACCTTTCTTGTGCGCCAACGCGAGGTCTGCCCACCCCCCACCCGAACCGACCCACAGCATACGCTTCATGCGGTTCCCGCTGGCGAGGAAGATCGGGGTACTCATCGCGCCCGCCCGTTCCAAACGCACACAAAACCGTGGTCGTAAAACACCCGCCCGCGGATGTTGATGCAATCCCTACGGGGCCGCGTCCGTCCCGGAACCGGGTTCGCCGTGCCAAACCCCCGGGTGGTACGCCTCACAAGCGCGCGTACGTCTCGACCGCCGGGGCGTGACCAATCACCTACCTCGCCGCGCCTCCGTGCGCGCCGCGAGATGCCCGAACATCGCGCGAAACCACATGTCATGGTTTGTCATCACCGAGACACGCGATTTGAAACGGAAATATTTCCGTCTTGGCTTCTCCGAGACTGCAAATCGCCAAAGCACGCCACGACATCACGTCCTTCTCACTCCTCACACGCACCGGCCGCGCGTCATGACGTCGATCCTCGCGTGCGTCACCGCCGCCACAGTGCGTCACACCGCTGCGCCGCGACGCACCACCGCGAGAACCTGCCCGGTGGTCCTTCACCCGTCCTGGAAACAACGCCCATCTCTTTTGTGCCGCGCCGGGACGAACCCGTTCGTGGAGGGGTGGTTGGATCTGTCCAACACGGTCACGGGGGGCGGCGGCGATCTCGGGATAACCGAGCTCGCGGAGAACCTGGGGAGCGACGTGTACATGGACATCAACGGCTGGCACTTGTTTCTGAAGGACGCGAAGTACGCCACGCCGCTGGCGCGTATCGTGAGCAACCGCATCGCCGCGGACGGCAACCGGTTCGACGAAACCGCGGTTTTGCAGATTCTTAAAGACTGCCCCGTGAAGATCGGCGCAGGAAAGGCCACCGTGAAGCTGTTCGATTTGATGCCCAGCATGTGCGTCTCGGACTTTGTGAAAATCGTGGAGGACTACGTGGACGATTTGTAAGAGTAGGAACAGAGCGGGGGGGACGTAAAGCCCGGGAGTGCGTCGACATTGTAAAAAGACAGGTCGACACATTTTTTCACGTCGCAAATGAATCTGACGTCCAGTCACCATTTCGTTTCGCGCCGCGCTACGCAGCATGGGGCGCCCAGTCCCTCAGGTCGAGGCTTCCGTTGAGGAACGCGAGGTGCGTTGGTTGGTTGTGTCGCGTCCCCTGGTCCTTGTCCGTCCCTGTCCACAACCCTTTTGTGTTGACGTGTACGACTTCACCGACTGACTTTTTATTCGCGTTTTCGCACACGTGCGACCTCGACAACGACACTACCCACCAGGGCCTTGGAAAGTGCATCCTGTCCGTTCTTGGGAAACGCGGGCACGACAAGTCGATGTGACCGTCTGAAGCGCCTCGTTTTGTTTGCGGGAAAGACTCGGCGCGGTGGCGGGGGTTGATGCACGCGACGAGGGAGGTCGCGGTGCGACTCGTGGAAGAAGGCGCGATACAAATCACGCAAAAAGGTCAAGCGGTGGACCCACACACGTTCAAGGGGCCGATACGACTCAGGCTCGTTCCGGAGACCAAAACGCTTGGTGTGTCAAAAGTGACGGCTGAATTACCTTCTTTACCTCTTCCGTGCCCGTGATGTCCGACGAAAAAAAAGTCGAGACAAAGGGAAAGGTTTCCAAGGGGACGTCGAAACGGTCCGCGCACGACGCGGCGCCGGCGCCGAAAAAGAAACCAAAAAGTTTGGAAAAGGAAAACTGAAAAGTAAAATACTGTGCCAAAAATACGCGCCCACCGCGACGTGACGAGAGTCTCGGTAAAGCGCTTCGTACGTTCCGTGCGAATCCCTCGAGGCTCTTTGACTGGCCGTGGGTTGTGTGGGTGTGGTGCAAGAAATCTCGCCGAAAAGCGAGCTGTGGGGAGGATTGATAGCCGTGAGCGAATGTGTCAAAAAGTACACTCACAACAATCGATTTTGTGTCGTCATCGTCTTTTCCAACGCGTTTTTGTTTACACTGTACGTTCGGGTACGCCGCGCGCGTGTCATTGATGCGGGCGTGACGCACGCACGATTTGCGCCAGTAGTACATCCATCGTGTCGTGGTACTGGTCGAAACACTTCGTCAAACCGGTTTGCCGCGGGTTTGGAACGGAGGGTTCCACGGGACGAGCGCCGGAATCGTCTGGCACTTTATCTGCCGCTGCGCATCGTCCTCGCGGAGGTTTGCCCGGGGTAGAGGATGTCGGGTGCGGCGTGCGCGTCTGCCGCGGTGGCTGGCACCGGTGCTCCTTCGCGTGCGCGGCCGGGTACCACCGCGCGACGGGTCCGACCCGTCGTGGCGCTGCGTCAGCCCACGCGGGGGCTATCGCGTCGCGGGTCGCCCAACAAAGTGCGCCCGTCCCTTGTTCCGCGAGCCACGTTCGGGGCGCTCCAACAATGTGGAGGACCCGAGGAGGACACGCCGAGGAGGGCGTCGTTCGTTTCGGTGAGGCCCTCACGAGGCACGCGTGCCGTTCCCCACTGCGCCCCACCCGGAGATGCCTCCAGGGAAGTCTCGAAGCAACCCGAGGAACACCCACCCGAGATGGGAGACGGGGACGACGTGCCTCCACCCGACGGCGATGAACAGACCGCGGTTGAGGGCGAGAAATCGAGCGTCGACGAATTGCCCCGCGATGACCCGGAACCAACAGAAGAACCACTCGAGGAACCAACTCCCGAGATTAAATACAAACCCCCCGGGGTGAGTAAACGAAAGCGAAGCACGCCCGGGGTTGTGACAACCCCGGTGGTTGCGAACCCGGTGCCGCCATACCCGTCGCTCGCGGCGAATCAATCCGACGCGAAAGCGGGCGAGGCGGCGCCCGAGGCCAGCGCCAAGTCGCGCGACGAATCCGACGCCGACGAGTTCTTCGTCCCTCTTTCTCCGAGAACGGACGAAAGATTCAACACAGATGTCTCGGGCACGGAAACAATCGCTGACCAGGTTGAGCGACGAGAGATGGAGAAGGAAATCATAGCCGACTTCGTGAACAGCGCGGAAACCGCGGCGTTACGCGCGATGAACCCGGCGTTCACCGAACCGAGCGCCGCGGCGCGGGAGGCTTTTAAAACCGCGAAGGACGCGTTTAAAGCCGCGAGCGTGGCGCTGGAGAGCGAGGCGAAAGTTGAAAAAGGCAAGAATAAGCTGGCAACGGAAAGTGTCGGGGACAACGCAGGCGCCGCTGCGGAGCTTAGGGAAAAAGACACGCTTTCGTTCATCCCCGCGGATGCGGACGTGAAGATCGGGGACGACGGGATTCCGTACCTGGAGAAGGACGGAAGCTTGGACGAGTTGGAGCCGCCGGGAAAATGGCCGTCGGAAAAAGACGCGGTGGAGGATGCCAAGAGTGAGGTTAGGGCTGAAGGTGGGAAAGATTCTGTGAGTACCGAGGATGAGACTTCAAAGAACGCGGACAAAGATGAAGACTCCTCCGAAAACACCGTGGACGACAACGCCCTGCTCACCGCGATTTCCGCCGTGGTGATGGCGGAGAAGCAGGCGGAGGCGAAGTTCCAAAGCGCACGGCTGCAACTCTCGCCGCCGCCGTTGCCCACGGACTTGCCCGCGATTTACGCCGTGGCGGAGGGCCAGGGTTTCGCGATGGTTCCCGAAAAAGCGGTTTCCAAAGGCATGGCCCGCGGCATTCGCAAGCCGAAAGTCGACCCGGAAAAGCAAGGTACGGCCTTGGTCGTTTCCCAAATCAATAGACTGTCTGTTTGCCTATACAAGACTGACACTTTCTTTTATTGGTATCAGGCATTCCCCCGAGCGAGCGCGTCCCGGCGCCGAAACAGGACCCGGAGGAGGACGAGACGAAGGAGTTGAGGGAAGAGGTGTTACCCAAAAAAGGGGACAGCGTGAAGAAAAAGAAGGACGACGGCGACGGCAAGAAAGGCGACGGGAAGAAACGCGGTGAGGAGAAGGACGGGGGGGGAGGCGAAGACGGTGACGACCTTCACAAGGACGAAAAGAGTTCGGTTGATACCGCCAAGGAAGAGACGCTCGCGGCGAAAACCAAAGCCAAAGCCGCGGAGATGGCGAGCTGGACCACCGGGGTGGACAGCGCCAGTCCGAAGGCGAAGGAGGAACCGAAGGCGAAGGAACCGGTGGAGGCGAAGGGCGGGGGAGGCGGG
>Ga0115007_10001796_pt1 | contig 13636 bp, 23 predicted proteins | sample ArcOceMetagenome_2_FD_87166 | JGI IMG/M metagenome (GOLD analysis project Ga0115007, IMG submission 87166) | Marine eukaryotic phytoplankton communities from Arctic Ocean - Arctic Ocean ARC135M Metagenome | ecosystem: Environmental > Aquatic > Marine > Oceanic | place: Arctic Ocean | collected... | reverse complement strand
GCAGAGTTAGACGACATATCGTCTTCGTCTTTTATCCCGGTAACGGTTGCGCCATCACCAGCAATATTGACAGAGGTGTTAGCCACCACAACAGTGCCTGTAATCGCAGCAGCAGTTGTGCCACCGATGATTGCGCTGTTGATAGCTGATCCATCAATTGTTCCGCCATCGATGTCTGGAGTGTTTAGGTCCATATTTGCTACGGCAGTTGTACCGTCGAGCAAGTTGTCGATGTTATCTAGGTTAGTGTTTAACTTGGTTCCCCAAGTGTCAGCGGACGCGCCGACCTCTGGCTTTACAAGTGCGTAAGTCGTTGTAGTTGTATCAGCCATTTAAGCGGCCTCCGTAAAGTTTAGTTGTTGGCCATAACGACCATATTCGTGCTGCTTATGCAGCGTCTACCCATGTGTTGCTGGCAGGCAGGATATCAACCCAAAGCAACGTGCCGTCAATACTGAGAGTTGCAACACCCGGCATAACCGTTACACCTCGCGCTGTAATGTTTCCAGACATCAATGCACCGCTACTGGCTGTAACATTACCTATAGCGTTTACCGATAATTGGCCATTCACCACAGTAGCTGAGACTGCCGAGAATGTAGATCCGCCTGCCGCAGTAATGTTGCCCGATGTAGCCTGAGAAGATGCAGCACTTAGCGCCGCAGATCGCTGAAAGACGTTGATCCCAGCAGCGGCCATCGATGACGACGCAGAGATTGGGTAGGAAATCCTGGGGGCACTATAGTCCACCGCCCCGTAAACATAACCGCCATAAACCGACGGGAAGCTTTCTTGCTCTACCGAGCCTAAATGTATCTTCTGCCCTGCTGACGAAAATGCAGCGACTGCGGTTATCTCAAGTGAGCCGCCATGCTTTAAGCCACCAATGATGGTGGTAGTAGCAATAGCAGACAGCACGGCCTCCCCAGCTATTGGGGAAGCAGCGTCTGAGAATGTAGAGTAGCCGTACCTGTACTCGCCGTACAGCATATTAGTTCAACGTAATGTCGAGATCGCCTGCTGGGATGCGGAATACATCGCCCGTATCAACAGCTTTCGATGCGCTTAGTGCGCCATATGCCAACAGGTTGCCAGAGGTCGCGGCATCAAATACGCCAACATGCGTAACAGTGCCCCAGTCGCCAGTAGCTGTAGCCCACTCAAGTGCGCCGCTGTTTGACGTAGTGGCGCCAGACGTTGTAAATGTAGCAGTTACTCTAGCGTAAGCTGATCCAGACAGCTCTGTGCCGCCGCCAGCATCGTTAGGGGTAGCAGTGTATAAACCAACGTGCAAAGTTGACGGTGCAGTGTAAGCAGCGGCGCCAAAAACGTGATCAAGTATTTCTGTCTCTAGAAAGTTTGAAAAGCTCATCCGAGTCCTCGTATTTTAGTAGTTAATCCAACGCCAGAATAAGCGGCAGATTGAGAGTTTAAGTTAAGTTTGTCTACAGCTTCGCCATACAATCGCGCCCACACTTCAGCCCGGCCATCTTCGGCTAGGTATGGTGCAGAGTTAAGTAGCGATCCATAGAGATAGATGTCTGGGTAGGATGACAGTAACCAGTTGGTGGTTGCGTCGTCAGCTAATGCGGGGATCTTCTGGTAATAAAGAAGTTCAGCGGCATAAATGCCATCAGCGGTTGGGAATACTTCAAACTGATTTTCAGAGTGAGCGTAATAAGCAGGCTTTCCTGCAATGTTGGACCCTGCCTGACGCTTATCTGCCATAGCTCTGGAGCTAAGTAGTGAGATAACCGACGTATCTTGCCCGGTAAGATGGAATCGAATTGTCTCGACCCAGTCATACGGCTTTAATAGGTATTGCCCCTCAATTGTAGTAGAAGCGCGGTTCTCCATCTGCCAGTGACGTATGTCCCGGTTCATCCTCGCCTCGCCCAACGAGATAAACGTCGGGATAATAGACGACAGGTCTGAGCGATTTAAGAAGTCAGCCATTGCCGACTGTAGCTCGCTGTATGTACTAATTGCCATTATGGACTCCAGTAAGGTGGCCGATTATACCATTAAATGGGGCTTAATAGCCCTCCAATAAAGCGAGCCTCGTCAATTGCCTTCTGATTTCGCTTATCCATGAAGTTGTAGTCTAGAAGACCGCCTAGCCGATCCCTTAAAGGGGTTCTTTCCGGCATCCTCATTGACGCTATAGAGCTTGGAATTTGCGACAGGAAGTCTAGCGAATCTACCGCACCCCCAAGTACACCCATGCCAAGCTCACCTACGCCCGGTAGTATCTGAGATCTACGGTAAGCAGCAAGCTCTGGCGATAACTTTCCAAATGAAGCCGAGCCCATCTCTCGCAGCCGGGCGTCCTCTCTCATCAGGGCATCAAACTTTTGATCTTCTGCCGCTTCGGTTCTTTGGTTAATGTCGGCGTACTCTTGGATCATGTCGCCAAATGACGTCTCTTCGACCACTGGGGCTTCGCGGTATTCTGCTGCCTGTGCCTGTTCTGTTCCTAAGACACCTGATAATAATCCTGCTCCAGCAACTGACGCAAGCATGTTCCTGCTTCCTTTCTGGTCCGGGTCAAACGCTGCATGAACTGATCTGACATTAGCCGGGTTAAAGGTGTTGGTTTCTATTAGTTCGCCATCAATACTTCGCCGTATGCCATCGTAGCCTTCGTCAATTAAGTATTGCTGTGCATCATTATCTGCGTATCTATTGGGACTATGAGCTTGATTTAGGTCTAAATAGTTGCCCTGTCTCGTCACCATAGGGATTACGTTCTGCCCTGCATTCGGGGCGTTGGGACTTTTATACTTGGCAACCATCGACCTCGATGCAGCATAATCTGAGTCTGGAGTTGTATAGAAACCCGGACCTAGATTGCCTTCACGCGATGCCTGAGAATCTACATAGTCTGAGGCCGTGCCGTGGTATTGAGGGCTGTTAAGGTCGTAGCCTTGTTGGGAAGCTCGTTCCATTCTACTTGCCTGATCCATAGGAAGCTCACCAGACGCAATCTTTGCCGCAGTGCTTTCTGGCACACCTCTTTGTACAAGGCTTGCAATAACATCTTTAACTCCAGCATCTGACTCATCACTCATTCCGGCGCCTAAGATGCCAGTCATGGCAACAGGGGCTGCCTGACGTATTACTGCGCTGCTATAGACTGGATGCTTTTTGCCTCGGACATCGATCTCACCAATTTGATCGCCCAGCTCTACTGAGCCTTTTCTAGTGGGGCGGAGTCTCGGCTCAGACGCAGAGTTTGGGTATGTTGTCAGATCAACTCCATCAGGGAATTGCGCGTCTACTGTGTAATAGTGCTTCTTACCATCCTGCACAGAAACGATAGGAAAGTCTCCTGCTGGCTCTGGGTCGTACCCTTCTGGAACTTTACTCCATTTCCACCCTGCCTTCTTTTTAAACAGGTTCGTTTTAACCTTGCGGCCTTTATTGGGCGGTGTACCTTTTCTCTCTTCTCCAGCAACTTGAAACTTAGGCTTGCCATCAGGGCCGACTGATATGTTAGCCGACGCCGGGGATTGGCCTGTAATATCAACAGGGCCATCAGGCCCCATCTCCAAGTATCTACCACCGGGAGTCTCTCCAAAAGAGCTCAAGAAAGGCTTATAGTCTTTATTTGCCGGGTCAAACATTCTTTGTGGCGCTGGCATTACATTGCGCAATAATCCAGCGGGACCAGCTTCGGTTTGCTCTGACTGCATAGCAGCCGGAAGCCCAACAGCAGCAATCAACGCCGCATTGGTTGCACCCTTATTGTCTTCTAGCCATTTAGACGCAGTATCAACCCACCGAGCATCTGCAATCTGAAACAGGTCTTTACGCTTACCAATTGCATCTACCTTCTCTGACTCTGTAAATAATCTAGGGGCAGTTTTGGTTGGGTCTTTTGGTTTTGTAAGCTCGTTCTCTAGCTTCTTATACGCATCGGGATACGCTATTCGATTAGGGAGGCTTTGCTCAAAACCGCCTATTCCCTCACCCATAATGCCAGTGTCATAGGAAAGGTGGTTGGTGTCTTTAGTCAGGCCGTAACCCTGACCGATTTTACCCATTACATAGCCTGAGTCGCCTAGATTGGTATTTGCTAGGCCGGGCTCTCTGTATACGCTTTTCACATCCCCTATAGATGGAAACCCTAAGTCCCTATAGCCAGCCATACTCATTCTTGAAGCAAAGCGGCTTCTGAACTTGCCTGCTCCCTCTCTAGGGTAACCGTTAACACCTAACAACTGATCTCTAGCGTCGGGATGATTTATGCCCACCCAGTCTTTTTTAGTTTTGCGCATGTCAGCATCAAATTCTGCAATAGCTTTCTTGGGTAGCTGAAGCTTCTGCGTCCACTGCAACATAGTGTTGCTAATCGCATCATTAAAAAACATGGCCTCATCACCCATAGAGCCAAAAACGCCAGTCACCGGCATATCAAAAGTAGCCATTAACCCTTCAGCTTTATTCTGAAGCGGCACAGCCCCGGTAGCCATAGAGGCCCAATACAATTCTTCTGGGGTTTTAGGGCTGTCACCAAACCTGACGCCTCCTCGGCTTTCTGGAGGGTTATCAAACTTTATGCCTGCCATTTCTAGCAGCTCAGTATCTGTGGAAGACGTATCGCCTTTATGGCTAACCAGTATAGTATTCTCTACATCTTCTGGTCTTATGATTTTTCTTTCGGGAAGGGCTCCCTGATTAATCACCGGGGAGTTAAGTAAGCGCCCCTCTTCACGGGCTGCTACGGCAGGATTTTCTAGGCTTTTTTTGTATTTGGTTTGCGCTGTTTTAACTGCGGTAGCATTTGCCAGAGATTCTGGTTTCAAAAACCCCAGCCGCAGCAGGTTGTCAGGCTTAGAGCCCTGCTCAAAAAGAAACTGGAGTAAACCCTTAACAGCCATAATGCAATCCGGTCAAATTATAAAGGCTCGATTATACCATATTAGCTAGACAATGCCTTTCAGGTTGCGGCGTAATGGCTCACCCCAGCTAGATGACGTGGGCCTGTATCCGACAGCAAGATAACGCAGCGCATCGGCGCAGTGAGAGGTCCAGTCGTGCAGCGGTCGCCCTCTCCAAGTCATGCCCTTGTCGTCATAGTCCCGGCGATACTGCCTGATGGCGTCAATGCCTCTCTCGCACTTCTCTTCGTCAAACCAGCACCGGGGAATCATAGAGCGCACGGCCTGAATGCCATCATCGACCATTAGCTGTGGCGCGATAGTAACGGGACGCACCCCCAGAGCTCCAAGAGTCTCTAGCCTAGACTTGCCTGAGCCCAACTCCCTGACCCGGACATCGTGCGGCAATACATGGCTTTCGTATACATAGCCTTTTGCGTTCAACATGGCGACATAATGATCCAGACCTACACCGCTGCTCTCGTAATAGTCTATAAGGCGCACCTCAGCCCCTACGAACTGCGCAAACCAAATAGATGTAGAATCACCTATCCCCAAATCCCAGGCCGTTACAACGCCAACAGCGCGGTCGTATGGCACGTTACCTATTCTGCCCTCGGCTTTAGCTTCTCGCATCTCAACAGCGTAATAGGCGCCGTCAGCATGGATCTTCATTTCGCCGTCCCAGACATGACCATAGTCATCCGGGCGCAGCTCCATATCTTCTTTGCGCTCGTTGTTCAGCACTTTTGGGAAGTAGGGGTTGTCTTGCCAGTTGATCTCGCAGATCTTGCTGCTCTGGGGAGGGTTGGCACGAAATCGTCGGTGAGTAGCTGAATGCTTAGTCTCAGGGTTCCAAGTGACCCAGATCTCGGAATCATCTTCTCGGACCGTAGGAATGAGCTTCTGCCATGCAGAATCAGATACGCCTTCAGCCTCATCTACCCAAGCAATGATGATCCGTGCCTTAGACTTAATGCTGTCTAAATTGCGTCGCAGACCTGCAAACACATAGTTGATGCGCCCATCCTTAGACCGGACAAACTTCTCGCCTATATCGTAATACGCTAGAAGCCAAGGAACGCTCTTGATAGCGGACTTAATTTCTTCTAGGGATGATTCATCTAGGGAGTTGAGATGCTCTCGTGCGCAGAGTATCTGGCCGCTTAGGCCGGACATTCCATGCTTATACCCGGCGACTGCTGTCATCAGGGCAAACGATCTGGTCTTACCTGACCCTCTACCTCCATATGCTCCCCTGTAACGCGCCTCGCCAGAGAATACATCTACTATCTTGGGAGGTAACCTGATCTCTGCGGTATCAGTCGCTATCATCAGGGAATGGCTCCGCTACTAGCTTAATGACTGTAGGCTTAAATGATGCGTCGGAGCTCGTATGATCGATCTGCTGCTTGTCTCCATACTTGCGGGGCGACATCCTAGCAACCTTCCACTTACGGCTATCTATGCGCAGCTTGGCTATGTTGATAGTGTTTGAGTCCACCCCTTCGCTAAGCTCATCAGCTATGTCAATGATCTCATCGGCGTAAAAGTCAGCCTGACAGTCACGGGCTCTCGCGTACTGCTCCGAAAACGTAATCTTGTCTGGTTCTGTCAACCATTTCATTAACGTGGACATCACCGGCATGTCGTCACCCCGGCAGATCTGTCTAGCGCTCTCCCCTAGTGATAGGCGCCTGCATATGTCGGCAGCAAGCTCATCGGTGAATATGGATGGTCTCATTTAGGCTCACAAATGCAGTTAACCTCAAAGCACCGGCATGATCCTTCCATGCGCTGGTGAGTCAGGTAAAGCACCTCAATCATTAATTGCTTGTCTCGGTCTACTAATGCCTCAGCATAATCGCGGACCAAGTCCATATCGGCTTCGTGTACGTTCTCGTCAGTTGTCAGTTTAATCATCATCCGATTATACCTCTAACCGTCAAGTTGCGCATAGCAGATTAAACCTCGGTCCCAAACAGCTCTTCTGACATAGTGGCAAACTCTCTCTGCCTCTCGTGCTGAAGAATAGCGTCATATTCGATGTCGTCTACAATGCTGGCGACCTCATCCTTCCAATCAGACAGCTCTTCTCGTAGCTTTTCTTTGGGGACGTCAGTGGTCATTAGGGAATCAAGTATGGAATCAAAGCGAACTATCTGATCGCCAAGCTCCCATTCAAAACAGTCTTCAAGACATTTTGATATTGTTAAATAGTCCATGCGACACCTTTTATGTCAATAGATTAAAGGTATTGTGCATTGAATAGGGGAAAATGTAAACCTTTCGGACCACAGATTAAGCTATGTCGTCTACTGCTACTGCGGTGAGGGAGATAACGGTGAAGATAATCATTAATAGAATCATGGGGCGCCTTTGTAATTGTGCCGTACAGTATTCTGTACATAGCTAAGGCGGCATTGTAAGGCGTCTGGGATATATGCACCAATGACGTATTCCTATTGATGACATACCAAATATGATATGGAAGGTAGCCCGTATCGGCACCCCAGTGGGCTAATCTGGGTCAAAGGTACATTAGACCTTGGCCTGATCCTTAACAGCACACCAGCGGATCAGTCTGGCAGGAAGGGATATGCACCCTCGGCTAGTAAACTACAAACCCTACTAAACAAATAAATATTACCAGACATTGGCCATTGCTTATCCATGCTGGCTCTACTGCCCATTTACGGAACTGTAACAGCTTATCTTCAACCTTGTGTTTAAACAAGTGACGATCTGCCAGCCTGTTGGCTTCGTCAATTTTCTTTTTAGAGCTCTTCTTTTGATCTTTCATTCAGACCCTCCACGGAGATTTCTTTTATCTCCTCAATTAGTTTCAAAAAATACGCCTTGTTTTTAATTGGATCAGAAGGCGGATTAACAGAAGCACACAGCTCGTAAACTTCACGCAAATAAACATTCATTAATGCATCCCCCTGTCGGATCGCTCTTCTTGCAGTATATGGGCAAAGCTTTGCTCTACCCGGTTACGCATGTCATCTTCTAGGTACAGGTAGATCTTGTTTCTTACCTGCTCAATAAAATCAGCAGCATCCAGAGAGTCAGAGAAGTTGTCTAAAGCTTCTGAGAAGTACGCATCATTGTCGCACTCGTCCTCATGGTCCTGTTCCGCATCACGGAACATAGCGGCCAGCATTCTTGATGTGCTGCCGTAGGTCATAGATAACGCAAGATCGTATCTGTCGCTGCAAGTGTGCGGATAGACGTCGTCTAACCAAGTTGGGTGGGTGTTCAGCCAAGTAAAGGCCAACATGTCCTTCTCGCTGTCGTCCAGATCGATTAGGTCGCCTTCCCATAATGGCTTCTGGCTCATCAGCCCGGCAACGATGTCATTAAGTTCATGGTAAGACATTAGCACACCCCCAGATTAATACAGTCATTGTATTCCATTGTACTAGCAGCGCAATACATGATTATGAGTATAGCCGCGCCAACCCATCCAGCGCGGTTTTCTTGTTTTTCTAGCTCAGCTTTTTCAACAGTGTTGAGCTGGCTGTAAGTCATTGAGTGGCGATCTAACATATTATTCCCCTTGGTTTTTTAATTAAAATCAAATGTATCTGGGTTAGGCTCTGGCCTAAAAGCAGCGCATTCGTTTAGCGCGTCAAACGCTTCGCCCCAGTCTGATATGAGGCCGTCCTGCGCCAGTGAAATGACAAAGGCTTTCGCGTCTGCTGGCAGTAGGTCGATATCCATTGGCAAGTTTTTAGTGTCCATATTATTCCCCTTGATTTTTTGATTGCCCCCGAAGGGGCGTTAAAGTTATTAGAAGTTGTAGTCGTAAAAAGCGTAAGGGGCTTCAGTAAGACCAAAACGCTGGCCGCTAGAAGTCCACGACTCTGGGTTGTTTTTCTTTCTTCTGATTCTAATCACTGGTGCGCTTGAGTCGCTTTCGTAAGTCACTTTCTGGTTGCGCTGGTTGACAACGTGGCCACAAAATCCTCCGGCTACCTGTTCTAAGTGGCTGATGTCGTGCTTGGTCTCCATCTTGCGCACCTCGACAGTCTTGTCGCTGACAACTTTGACGATCTCGTAAGCGTGAACGTCGCTGTATCCGTACATGCAAACGTGGGTGAAGTTCTTGACCTCTTCAGTAATGCGAAACTTTACGTTGGCCTGAAGTTTAGCAATATAGTCTTTCGCTTCCTCAGAACCCTCTGCCACGCGCTCCTGCTCTTGAGCAAGGTACTTCTCCCATCCCGCCATCTCTTCAGCCATTTTTGCTTCGGCTTCGGTGCGGTCAGTGATCTTGTCGTGAGTAGTCTGACAAGTCCAGCCCCAAACGCCGATGCCCTCGGATGAGTTAGGAACCATCTGCTCGACGTTGTAATAAGTAATAGTAACTTTGTTCATTTGTTTAATACCTTTGTTTTTTGATTGAGGTGTAATAATAGACCTTAACCACTAAACTGTCAAGCTTTTCGATTACAATACTTTGGAATAAGTAGGATCTGGTAAGAACTTTTAGTTATAAGAGCCTGGGATGTAGGTATCATCTGCAAGCATCTTCTTGTGCTCTTCGCGGTAATGCTTGGCTATCTCTGCCCTGAGCTGCTTATTGGTAGGCATTAGCACCTGCCATTTTTCCCTAAGCAGATCTAGGTGGCCTTGCCCTACATGCTCTTGGAGCCATACACCGAAGTCTAGGGGGTTGGCCGTGAAGACCTTATGGCAGTAATGGCACAGGCAAAGTGCGTTATCCATTGACCACCTGACCGACTTGGCCGCTCTACCCCAGATATGTGCGCACTCCATCCTGCCGTCCTGCTTGCCGCAATGTTCACACTGGAACCCAGCCTTTTGCCTCACTACGTCAGAGAACCATTTGTCCGCAGCGTCGCGCTTAATCGCCATTGTTCCAGATCTCCCGGCTAACTAGCTTGGCTAAATACCACTGTGCTTTTTGCAAATCTTCGACCGGGTTAGATTTGTAGGTGTAGCGCCATAGATACTTCATGCAATTGCCTTTGAGGTATCCTCGGTAAGCCTCTGGGGACATACTTTCCTCAATAGCTTCAATGCACTCAATGCTGCCAGACTTGTAATGACTGGGGCTGTTCACCGGGTCATCTTCTTCTAGATCTATCTCAAATCGCTCCATCGTGGGTATCTCTTCGATCAGCTTGGACCAATGCTCTTCTGTCGCGTTGTTCATTTATCATTCTCCGAATGGTTGACAATAATCTCTTCTGGCTCATGTAGGTCGCAGCGCTGGCATAAACCGTAGCTATTATCAGCGTCATCAATCCAATACGACAAAGGCACCCCACAATCACAGTAAAGCCTTGTAATTTTAATTGTTTTTGTCGGCAGCGAAATAACATTACTCATCCAGTCCATCCACTGTAATTTTAACTCGTGAATCCTCACCGTGCTGTTTGTGGTAGACAATGGCCGACATAGAGCGCTCTGACGAATAGCCCATGTCAGAATGCCAAGAATCGCTAGAAGCCAGACAGCCGTGATGCTCAAAATGAAAGCTCGATATCTCTCTGGCCATGTGATGGTGAATGTGGCCTAAGTGACAGTATCTGTTTTTGCTTTCGGACCACTGCTTGTCTAAATTCTTAACAACGGTTTGGAATATCTGCTCGTGCTTAATTCTGTCGCCGTGGTGGAAGACGAATAAACAGTTATGCCATTGCATGTGGATAAACTTAGAGTAGTTAGGCAGCACCTCAATTCTAGGCTCCTTCTGATACAAAAGCTCGATGGCGCTTGATAGATAGCAGGCCATATCGTAATCGTGGTTACCCCTAGTATTTACTACGACAACTTTTTTGTGCTTCTCCAAAAGCTTGTCAATTAGTATCTGGAATAACCGGCCAGCCAGCTTAAAGGTTCTTGCTTGGCGACCATCTACATCGACCTGAGTTCCCTTGGTGGTTGTATTGGCGCTTGAATCGGCGTGAAAGAAATCGCCGATATTGCAAAGTATAGCTGTCTCTGCATTTCCTACCCGGTCGGCCAGCTTGCTTGTTGCATCAATCAAAATCTTGGTAGCTATTTTCACATCCCAATTTTCGTCATCAAGCTTGTATTCAGCCGACGCAAGCATCCCGAAGTGATGGTCGCCGATAATATAAAGGGCCAAATAATCAGAATCGCATCGCTTAGGCGCCTTGGCAGGCTTTTTAAACCCGCTCAGGTCGTCGCGGATGCCATCCATCATTGCATCAACTTTTTGCTGAATACTGCGCTTGTGCGGCTCTTGAATAATCCATTGCAGCGCAATATCGCCATCAGAGTTGTAGGCGGTAGAAACGCGCTTTGCCTCAAATCCCTCCATAGTCTCTTGATCAACATTCCGGTGGGGAGCAACAGCCTTCTCGGCAGCATGGCGCTCTAGGGATTTCATTATCTTATCCACTACCCGGCGATTGGCATTTAAAGCCTTAGCTGCTTTGTTGTTCGAGCCGCTCGCTATTACTGCCCGGCAAACTTCAGTCTGCCTTTCAGTTTTCGCAAACTCTAATAATACGTTCGGATCTATTTTAGACATGCTACTTATCCTGTTTCCGTTTTAATTCGGTGTATTCATTGTACTCTGGCAAGGATAAATATACATCCCTTTCGGCGGCCCAGCCGTAAACCTGATCTAGGAAGTGACACATCTCCCCTTTCGTTAATTTAGACGTGCTCTTGATTTGGTCTGCAAGCACCGTTTTACCAACCTTAATGGTTTCTGACTCCAGAAACTTATGTTTCATCATCCACTTGACTCCTTCTTCCGTAGCGTCCGGGGTCGTCTTAATGAATTTCTGCGATAACTGCCTGCACCAAATATGGAATATTGCCAATTGGTTAAGTGTGCGCGGATCTACCCAAGGCTCAAGCCTTATGCACAATGGCGTCTTATACTCCCAGTCGTTGGCCCTTTTCATTAAATGGGCAAACTTAGCCTCTACTTCTAACTTGCTTGATATTTTTACATGGTCACCTTGACTCATTTTATTCCCCTATAGTTTCACTCTAAGCCACTTGTCAGATACTTTTAATTCTTCGTTATTCAGTCGGTCGTATGCCGCCTCGCGGGGTTTAGACCTTCCCCCAAATGGGTCCATAGTCTCTCTAACTTGCTTGCTGGCAACCTCACCCTTGCCAACCATCCTGCTGTGCATTGTTTTGTTGTTAACGCCTGTCAGGTTAGAGATCTCGCGCAGCGTGTAGAAAGCACCCGTTTCTAGCGCCGGGTGCTCACCTACAAATTTATATTTTCTTGGCTGCTTCCCTGCTGGCCGTGAGTCGTATCGTTTATCAGGCACGTTTAAGCTCTCCATCGTAATAGAAGCCGAGGGTCTCAAGGTAATGCTGCTTCATCATTAGGTAGGCGTCGCCCTCTAGCCAGCTTATGTCTGTCATCTGCATGTCGATAGATTTGGCACGGATGCTGTCAGGCTTTGATTGCTTTTGCGCTTGCGGTGACCCGCCCTGATTCTGAGCCCTGCCCAGCCAAGAATTAACAAACTTCTTGATTCCTTGGGGAGTCTTGCGCTTAGTTGGATTTGCGTCGCACCAAGAATCCATAGCCATTAGCTCTTGGTGTACGTTAATGGCAGGGTAGGCCCTTTGCCATTTAATGATATCAGCCTCTTCTGGCTGCCAGTCTTCTTTAGTGTTCAATAACATCATATTCCCCTATGATTTTTTTGATTAGCCGTGATTGGCGTACTTGCCGTGCAACTGTTCGCGCTTTTTCTTTACAGCTCTTTCGGCGTCTTTGAGTTCAGAGTATATACCGCAATAGATAACATCCAAATTGTATCTTACCCTTGCCATCCATTTGCCGGTCTTCTTGTGAAAGGTTACACCCTTTACGCCGCTGGTGTTGTTTTTATTCATAACCCGATTGTGGCTGTTTTGATTGCGGTTTGCTTCGCGCAGATTTTCAATCCTGTTATCGTGGCGGTCATTATTGATGTGATCCAGCATTTTAGGCAGGTAGCCATTACAATAAAGGAACGTCAATCTGTGAACGTAATAGAGCGCACCATCAACTGTGGTAGTCATGTATATGCCGCTTCGAGTCCCTACCTTTTTGCCAGCCCTGCGCTCTCCATCTTTAAAGTGCAGCGCTCCGTGATGGTAGTCGTACTTACTTTTTATTCTCTTTAGTAGCTGCTTCTCGCTTAGTGTTTTCATCGCACTTCCCCTTGTTATCAGTATTGATATTTTTTTTCCCAAAAATGTTATCAAAATTTGCATCAAATGCGGCTTTGTCAGTTGGCCGCTGCTTACTGCCCTTACCAGACATTCTCTCTCCTTTAGCTCGGCAAGCCTCGCCAGTTAGTAATTATAAGGTTACTGATATATTTACTTTGTGTTGCCTCAGTAGATATATGACTAAACTCAAGATGTTATAAACCCTTTTACTAGCAAAAGTAAAATTTACGATCTAAGGGCAAAAGCAACTTAGCGGTTAAAACAATGTCTGTATCGGATATCCAACCTATCCCTCAGCAGAAACCGATCTGCTTTGGGGGCTATGTACTGGAGGGTCAACCACGCTCCGACGTTTTATCTAAGGGTTTCGTCGGCCTCTAGCCCAAACATTGTTTGCAAAAAGAAAGGGAGTCTTGCGAGTGTACGGTATCGTACAATATGATAAACTTGCCTTTCTTGGTCTTCGCACATCAAGTATGAGCCTTTTCCCGGCTTACTGTAAAGCCCCCGCAACGGGGGTTTTATTTATTCTGAAGCTATCTGGCAAAACTGGTCCAGCG
>Ga0115007_10001795_pt1 | contig 13642 bp, 6 predicted proteins | sample ArcOceMetagenome_2_FD_87166 | JGI IMG/M metagenome (GOLD analysis project Ga0115007, IMG submission 87166) | Marine eukaryotic phytoplankton communities from Arctic Ocean - Arctic Ocean ARC135M Metagenome | ecosystem: Environmental > Aquatic > Marine > Oceanic | place: Arctic Ocean | collected... | reverse complement strand
TCTAAGTGGTGACTCGCGATAATAGGTGTTCGGATGAGTCCATCCCGGTGGTGCAGGTCGAATACTACTACTGGGCGGTTCCTTCTTTGGTGATAGATGCGATGATAGTGTAGTACCAAACAAATGCTTAGGTGATGAGGAAGCAACCGGTTCCGTTCTAGGAACTGCATCGACTTCTTCTGTGTCATTATTATACATAGATCCAGCATGTGCTGCTAATTTCTTGGCTCGAAAGTCCGGCAACAATCTCATTCCCGCTATGTTATCGAAAAAAGATGTTGGTTGCTTCGTCGTCGTCGTCGTCGTCGTCGTCGTTGTGTTGCATTTTTTTTGGTTCGTACTACTAGTAGATGAAGGATTATACTTGTCCGTTGTTGAGAAAGAGGCAGGTTGAACTGATGAAGATTTTGTCTCACAAAAAACCAATACATCAGTATTGATATTCTCTCGATAGAAGTGAGTTCTCATATGACTGTGTAGCTCTTTCCAATGAGGGATAACTTCATTCACATTGCGAAGGGATTCAATTCCCATACTGCGTCTACTTGGCTGTTGATGTTGATGTTGTGTTGATGTTGGAATTTGTACTGTTGGTGTTGCTACTACCACTACTGCAGCATTAGCAGTAGCTCTAGCTTGTTCTAATAGTGATTGCTCTGAAAATCCAACCGCACTACCAGTACCAGTAACACTACTACCATCGATGCTTTCACTACTTACACCCTCATTTAATATCGATATCGAACGTCGGGGTCGATCAATAATATCAGCCACGCTACTTTTTACTTTCAAATCATCTATACATATGGGTATTGTCGCGTTTTTGTTTGTTAAATTAGTATTGTCTCTTGACGGTATTATGGAGGAAGAATCTTTTTGCTGTACATGTACTTCTTCACCAAAAGTCGACGCTCGTCCTGAGAAGTTATCAACACCACGCGCCGCAGCCTTTTCGGCAGCTACCGCCAATTCAAAAAGTTCCGATTCATTAATTTCAGCTCGAATTTTGCGTGATAACTTTTCTAGTTCATGGTCTGATCGTAAAAGAGCCTTGGCGTAGTTAAATCGTTCAACACCAGGAGAGGCCGATCGGAAGCCCCCTCTTCTCGTACTGGTTGGGATACTAATATTACTACTTGTAAGCCGTCGTTGAACGGTATATTTATGGTTGTAGTTGTTGTTGTTGTTGTTGTTGTTTTTGTTATTGGTTGGGGTTGTGGTTTTATTGTTTGTTGGAGGAGTCGGAGAAAAAGAATTTATGGAAGGAAGAAGCGGTGGTCGTTTCCTTCGTTTCGTATTTGGAGATAAGTATAATGCTCCAGGAATCGTATCAATCGAGTATGCTAAAGAAAGACCAGCGGAATTATATGGGACGTCATTGGAGAATGGATTCATGGCACCGCAAGTAACATCGGTCGTATTGTTTGTAGAAGTTGGTAATTGTGAACACACAAAATCTACCGGCCGGCGAGGAGTAGCAGTGGTGGAATTTGTTTCATTTTCAGTAGCAACAAAAACGCTATTCTTCCTATTCTTTTTCTTGTGTCTCCTCCTCCGTATCCTTGATCGGATATGTGATGCATCTTTATCTGGTATAAATGAACGATGACTATCTGTAACTATACCATCATCGTTATCGCCAACACCGTATATACCAATTTCAGGGTCAATACCAGTACACGAAGCATGTTGTGAGGTTCTATGTGATGACGGCATGCATTCGACGATACCTGCCATATTGAAAATAGTCCTTTTTGATGCGATGAAACGAGTACAAATACCGTAAGCTGAAATAGATATGGTAAGCCGTCACAATTCGTCAATTTTCCTTCTGCTTCCTTTTCTTCTACTCCGAAACAAACAAACAAACAGGTTTTCTCTGTTATGCGAAACTTTCTCTATTCTCTCTCTGCAGAAACCAGAAACCTCTAGCAGTACTGATCTAGCGGAAATTCTCGAGAGACGACAATGACTAACGGTCGATAACACGCGTTTGCTGAATGGCTACTGTATTTAATCTCCACTTCTCGATACTATCAGAAATTCATTCGATAGTGGCAACAACTATTCCTTCGTTCGTAATCGAGAAGACATGAAGCGCATTAGATGTTTTTCAGTTGTGATTTGTTTTGCTGTTATAGTATATATATGTTGATTGTGGATTGTGTAGCTACTATATTATTTGCATTCTAAGGTAGCAGCACGCTCGCGCGGCGCGGGCAATGAGCGCAAAACACGAAAAGCATGCATTCAGAATATTAGCGAGAAGGCTGCGACCAAGTCACGATAAGTAAAAAAGTAACTTACTGTGTAGCCAACTTTCCTGGTCCTGCTAAACAAAAAGAATGAAACGTTATTTTCTCTAAACTTTGTAATGCAATCAATGGAACAGTTTTAGCATACTAAAATAGTAACTCTGTTGATTGATTCAACCACCAGTATGTATGTAACTGTGCGTATATGGGTACTGCTGGTGGTCAAATCAACAGTTCAGTCAGTGTGAGTGTTTTAAGAGGCTAAAACTGAGCTGTAAAAACTGACACAGTGTAGTAGACACCTACATCAATTAAAAAATGATTTTTATCTACTGTGGCCATCACATCATCATGTGTTAAATTAACATCCTACACTGTCTTATTGTGAAAAGCCTTGTGTGTTGGTTTGTTACTTCTTTGTTTGATTGGAATTTAAAAAAATCGAATGTCAGGCCCACACAGTTCAGATGAATCAAGCACATTGATCTCACATAGTTAGTTAGTTACACAGATTTTTTTTTGCCTTATTTTCAAAAGCAATCCCATCTTTTTGACTGAGATGACTGAGAACAACAGTTTGAATATTCTTCATTGATGCATCTAAAACCTACTGCATTCTGATTGGACCCAAGGAAACATTTGTATCTCTTATACCATACAGTGGTTCCACTTCACACTGGGCTCATATCTTGAAGTGTGTTGCATATTATCTTTTTTGTCTGTGCGCAGGTTTAAACTTATGAGAGGACGAAATGCCAAAGGGATAATCATCTTTTTGTCAGGTTTTGGGATCCCAACTTTTATTTGTTTCACAACGAATTGTACAGATATGAAGGTCGCTCCTCTGATAATTCCCACGGTTCCAAACAAAAAAGAAGGATGACAATGAAAGAATCGATTCAAGAATCATTAAACGGAACCCTGAAGCAAAGCGCGAAATCTTTTGCATCGTATACAAAGACAAAAGGCAACCAAGTTGAAATCTAAAACACTCCACCCTCTCGTTATCAAACCACCACCTGCAAGTACGTTATTCGTGTCAAGCTGGTCATTTGTTGGCAGTTTTCCCATTATTATGACCCTCTTTGGGTTGCAACAGCTGCTGCCCTAGTGTTTACTATCAGCCCAAATACTGTCACATCAGATTTTGCAAACGCTGGTCTATTCCTTTTGGGTGATGTAGTTGCCATTACCTTAGCGGTCTTCTCCAACAATCTAAGTGATACGCGTCAATATCCGATGTATTGGAATCTAAACCCTTTTAAGAGATAAAGATGTAGGAATGAAATCAATAGTATTGAATACTAATTAAAATTTCAGTTGTTGTAAGAACACGTTTCGTAGCTATGGTGTTTTATATATACATATATCTTTTTTTTCTACATATTATTATTATTATTATTATTATTATTACACTACTTGATTGAATTCATCACAAATGAATACCTCTGATTTTTCGGAGTTTGATTCAGTATCTTTTGACGCCGTTTCCTGATTGCAATCATCCTTTATTGAATTTTGCACTGCTGGAAAATTATTAGTATTGCCTGGACGGACAATGTGCTGATTTTCAATATCCAATTCTGACATATCTAAACTCCCACTGATACCCATATGCTCTGAATCCAAACAATACTGGTGTAGTATTGTCAATCCCAATTCAGCATCCCCTAGCTTGATGTCTACTGTCGTTTCGTCGAGCTTCTCATTGTTTGATGATATTTTTTCTTTTTGTGACAGCAACGCTGCTAGTCTCTTCCTATTTTTTTCTTCCTCATCTTCGCGTTGTTCCATTTCTTTCAATGAACGTTGCCATGCTTCTCCGTGTGCAATTTTTTGATCATCGATCTTCGCTCCTGGTACAAACCAGTGCCTACAAATTGGACAGCGTTTCTTACCCTTACTCAACCATTGCATCAAACACTCCTTATGGAATGCATGTGAGCACTGTAAGTCACTCCATACTACCATGTCCCCTTCCTCGTATTCATCAATGCATAATGCACACGTTCCGTCAACACAACGACGACGCGAAATAATGTTCTCTCCACCACTAACACTAGCACTAGCACTAACACTAGCATCAGCATCAGCACTAGCACCAACACTAGCACCAACACTAGCACCAACACTAGCACCAACACTAGCACCAACACAACTACTACGTATATTACCGACGGCGGCAGGCAGATTCACATATAGCGTAGCGTTTTCATTATGTTCGTCACAAAGAACGAATTGTGACGACTTTCGTTTCTTGCCACTTTCACCAATCTCTTCATCGTCCGAATCTACGAACTCATCATCAGTGATATTTTTGGAAATCTTTTCTAACTTTTGTTGTTGACACACCAGCATTACAGGTTCAACGATGTCATTATCGTTGCCGTTATCGTTGGTGTCTTCATCGTTTTCTTCTTCTTGTTGTGTTGCCTTCGATTCGACGAATTCTTCGTCTAGTGCGTAGAATAAATCATATTTTTCGATGACCTGTTTGTGTTGCAATTTTTTTGTAGAATAATTTAATTGTTTTTGAACAAGGGGAAAACGCGACGACAAACAAAGACTATTGTGAGAATAGGTGATCGGTTTAATACCAAAAGCAAAAACAGAAACAAACAAACAAGCAAGATATCAGATATTCATCTCTTCCACTTACCATCGAACACGGTTTCATATAGTATTCATACCACATCCGACGTTCTTTTCTTTTTGCGAGACGATCTCGTTCTCGTTCTTCCTCATTAAGTCGACGTTGCAGTTCTTCCGCAAGAACACGATCCGTAAGTTGTTGTTGTGAATTTTGATGACGACGACCACGACCACCCTGTCGATTTCCTCCTTCTTCTCCTCCTCCTCCTTGTCGTCCTCGTAGAAAACAAAATATCTTAGCGCGTGTTGAATAAACAACAAGAACAAGTATAGAAATTATTGTAGTAACGAAGAATAAAAGAAGACCAATCTGGTCATTCCATGCAATAGTTTCATCATCTTTTGATGATGGTGATGATGCTGATGCTGATGGGGATATGCTATCAGCAATATCAAGAACTGATGAATGTCCCATGTTTCCTTGGATGATGTATTTTGTCTTTTAAGGTACTGTCAGTTATCAGTATTAATGCAACCTTCTTTCACTCGCTGTAGTCAAGATTTTTTCTCTTGATTAATCAAAATAATGTTATGTGGTTCCATGTACAAACGACTAGCTACTACGACTTCTGTGCTACAGTAGCGTGATGGTCAACCTTTATACTCTGTGGTTATGACGAAAAAAGTCAAAGAACAGTCTTTTATGTAGTTTTTTTTAAATATAAAGCAAAAAATGAACTGCGTTTTAAAATCTTAAATAAAATTCTCCGTCGTCGCGAGTATTTTCCGATTAAAAATAAAAGAATGTTTTTACGTTAAACATAAACGATTACAAGTGTAATAAAGCGTCGAAGCCGAGAATTTGCGGAGAAATCAGCAAAAAAGAGAAAAACATCGCCATAATAATAATATATTGTGCCCAAGTATTACTTACTGTACTACTTGTTGAACTTGTACAATGTACTTTGTTGACGTCCCTGTCATTATTGTTGCTGATAGCTTTGAGAGTTGAGATACGAAGACTTAGTATAGATTTGCTACAGCTACTTTTGCCGATTCTATTCTGGTAGTAGTGACAATGGTGTTTGTGGAACACCATACAATAGAGTGTATACAAAAAGAGACACATCATCATGCGATTCTTTGTTATTTTTTGTTACGAAAAAAACGCTTCAAACATACCTACTAGCTCTATCCTATTTTAAATAGCTGTTGAAATCCTATATGAAACTGGTGAAAACTCTGGTTGCTCCAACTTATTCATTCTGATCTAGTACTATTATATTATATTATATTATATCATCACATTGAAGACTCATCAAGTGATATTATGATGTGCTGAGGGTGTTAAATAAAGAAGGCATATTGGTTAAACTGACAAAAAACAGTCAGTCATTTATGCAAGGAAAATTAAATCCCTATGAGTTATAAATCAGTGTTCTTTTTCTGGGTAGGTGACAGAAAATGGAAAAGGTGGAATAAGCCAAGTGCTAATGTGTTCCAAAAAATAATGAAGACAACCACCACAATGAATAGCACAGATTCAAAGCAAAAATATAAAACCCAGTCGCTGTGTTGCTTTCTGACGCCCAAGCTCCAATATATATATATATATTATATACAAATTCAACCAATATACTCTGGAAAAACAATAAAATAAATTCAAAGCCTTTGCCTTGGTTTGAGAATAAATCTAGTCATGCCATAACTACATACATTCCATAATCAATACTTTACTTAAGCTCCAATCAATCACCATAACAGCTCCATTTATAACCGCATGCAACATACTCTCCAGCTATTTTGCTTCCATACCTCTAGCCAGGATCTAGACACAATCCCCGCTATGTATATACATTCATGAACCTACCTACCAAAGGTAGATCATTAGAGGATACATCTTACAGTATCATTAGTTGCAAGCAAATCCATAATAAACCACGTAGTCACCGGTGGCCACAAAAAAGATCACTTCAGATCAGTTCAGACTTAACCATGACTGACAAGAATAAACTCATTACCACACTCATGTAGGCCCGTATCCAGTCAAACAAATTCAAACCTACAAGAAGAACAGTTCACGAAAACAAACGCACATAACAACTCCGACTATATTAATTATTTATCTATGAAAGTAAATTTTGTAAGGAATTTCCTAATTAGACTACACAAATCTTTGACAATATAGAAAAGTGAATTTATGTAAGGGATAAGGTGTCAAACCGTAGAACAATGGAGCTGCAAGTCTTTATCCTCCCCCCTCTGATTCAGTATATTCTCAAAATACACTGAAGCATAATGACTTCATAAGAACGATCAATCGAAAACTAAGTCAACATAACTGTATGGAAATAAATGAATGGCATGTTATGGTTTGTTATGGGCAAGTTTCGAAATTTTCATGAGTAGAGAATTAATTAATTAATAATCACTTCATTATTTATGAGTTAAAAATAATAGGTCCCCTTGCCTTCACTTACACCGTCTTTTATACGTTTGCTTTCTTGATCCATAGCAGGGTGATTGCAGAAAGTACAAAATAGGCTGTCGACAAGGACAACAGGATTGTATAACCTTCGATGGTATAATCTTGACCATCAGTTACTCCAGAATTGCCGAATATATATAATAACGGACCACCAATCATTGGACCAAGCGCTGTACCAAGAAAGGCGGCCACACCCCATATTCCGAGTAATTGCGCATTACCACCAGAGGGGCCATCATCGTAGTCTTTTGGGAGCGTATCTATCGCAAGTGATGTTTCCATTGTTAAATAAGAGCCTATTAAACAAAAGGTGCATTGGATGGTAAATAAGAGGTACGAAGCAATATACTTGTGGCGAGAAAGCACGAATGATGATAGTTTTCTTCCGTTTCCGTGTGGGTTATGCAAAAACTGTATACAAAATCTTCGACACTTACCATTGGCAGCTCCAAGAAGAAAACAAAGTATTGTCATCTGGTCCATCGTTTTCGCAAATATCATCGATAAAGTTACACCACCCAACAAGGTGCACGAGATGTAGACGAAGGGCTTACGTCGTCCATCACAAAATTGATCGGACTGTGTTGTGTAAGTTATTAGAAGATAGTAAAATGTATAAGAACGTGCGTGAGGAAGGGAAAGCGAATTAAAGCAGAACGAAATGAATCGAGCGAACGATACGTAAAAGAAAGCAAGCGAACGAAAGAACGATACGAAATGATACATCATATCATAAAATGCTACTTACGATCCATCCGACAGGATAACAGAAAAGGGCTCCAGAAATTTGACTGACGATAGCCAATGCAGCTACAGCCGATTCGGGATCGTCTCTGACGCGAATGATATCGTGTAAGAAATATAAAAAGAAGGTTTGGACGGATGATCCACAATAGTAAAATAGTCTACTCAATGTAACAACAAAGAAATCATGATGCTCTTGAATGTCGATTGTGTACGTAGCGAGTAGTGTGCTTCTATCCATCATTTTGATCGGATCGTATATCATCGTTTTCAATAGTGACAAGGGCCCAAGCAGTAAACGTCGTCGGCGTCGACGTCGCTGACTCCTTGTCATTTCAGGGTTAATAATAAAAGAAGAAGAAAAATGGTTATCTCTCGCCAGAGAACGGCGGCTTTCTGAAATTTCCAGTCGTTCAATTAATAGACGTACATCTCGATCGTGGGCATACAGTCCAGTCAAAATCGTCGTGAGTATCTGATAAGTTAATACATAATGAGAGCAGAGAAGCGCATCATGCAAATGTAAGATCCATAAAATGATAAATTAAAACGTAAAACTCAGGACGTACGACAATTCTGAGATATGATAATAATCGTATGCAGGTTACATAACAGCATTCAAGTAATAATGCATGTATTTCTTTCCTATTTGTCTTACCACAATACAAATATATAACCCGTACATATCTTGTATTTGTCCATTAAAGTAAAAGTGAAAGAGTCCAAATCCAGTAAGCGATCCAGTAACCAATAGGAATGCTAAAATTCCATTGGCTTTGCCCGTCTGAGAATGGGGAACTTGATCAGGAATCAATGCTATCATCATTGCATAGGAAATATTAAGACCAATCATGTGAAAACTGAAGAAAAAAGCGTATGGGATCCAAAGTTTATGATATGAATTTATGTATTCTCCGAGCAATCCAAATACACTGAAGATAGCCCCCAACGAGAGAAATGGCATTCGTTGTCCCAATTGGAATTGTGGTGGGGGTCGATAGGTGTCACTTAACATGCCGGCAAGGGGGGAGATCAGTTGAGTAAAACCGGAAATTGCAACAAAGCAACCAAGTGCGACCTGGGTCGTAGAATCGTGTTAAAAAAGAAAGAAAGAAAAAAAGTCAGATACCGACCACGCCGTTTCAATAAAAGAAAATGCCGATTAGATTGATCACATCCAGTTCTCATAAATATATAAAATACAAGTAGAAGTATGACCACAAAATTTGAATGTTTATGTTTCGAACAAATTTCTCTTACACTTTTTGGTATAGCAGTGTTATTTTCGATGCGGTCACACTCTATAGGTAATGTGATCAAAAATAATGTAGTCATTATACAACCATATGCAAATGAAGTAGAGAGTATACATATTATCGTCCAAATCGACAACAATCCTTCCTCGCCTGTTGTATCTGCATCTTTCAATTTGTTCAATGATTCCCGGAGTAGATTTAGATTCGTGCTGTTGTCGTCGTCGATGTCGTCATCGTTGTCACGTTCTTCTTCATCATTGGATCGTTCACCATATCGAAGGATTTTATTTTCATTTCTATTTCCGCTTCCTTCGAAGTCGTCATTCTCGTCGATACCGTTGGAATCTACTGCCATCAACGACGTCTTTTCATTCGTTCCATCGTCGGTACTCATATAAATACCGAAAGGCATACTGAACTTCCTTCACAAATTATATTCGATCTCTTCGTTTTCTGAAACAAAAACAAAACAAGAATTTTTTTTAAAAAAAGTATGCTGTCGATTGTCGATTGTATTATAGAATTGGAAAATTGGGAAAACACATTTGCTCGCCTCAAAAAAGTTATAAGAATGTTTTGGATTCCCAAATCCTCCAACATTCGCGACCACGTACAAAATGGTGACTGCGGGAACTAGCTCTAGTAGCACTACGGTCGTACTTGTACGCACTTTTAACTTCGGATTCTCTGAGCTTGAGGATGAATGCATCAGATAGGTTCGCTTCTCTTTTTAATTTGCGCCTGAAAGTTTTGTGTCCGATAGAAGTCGAGTAGCGAAGAGCGAAGGTACTTGTATTGATGTATGTCATAGTACAAATTGTAGTATACAATCGTCTGGCGACTCTGGCCCTGTACGAATCCTGTACCCTCTTGGCTATCCTGCAGTCGCAGTCGCTAAGAGCATACTTAAATGCGTAAAGATTTTAGGGTAGTAAAAATCAAGTGTTTCATAAAAATAATCTGAAGCAGTTGTAACTTTTGATAACTGTTCGGGCAAGTAAAGTACGATGGATGAAGTGGATGAAAAAAATAGGGAAACAGCAGCCGCAGCCACCTTACTCGATGTGCTATGGAATTCAAAAAAAAAGTTAGAAGCGACGACGAAGATGATGACGACTTCGCTTGAGGATAGCAACGATAATGAGAAAGAGCTCTTGTCGCGACGAATAATAACAAACAGAACTTCTTCAGGTAGTCGTTGTAGCCCCACGGCGACAACCATTACTACTCTTCGACACGGATTCGACACAAGTGGGTGTAGAAACGATGCAACTCCCACAAATAATATGATGTCCGTGAAATCTATCGGGTTTGGAATAGATAACAGTGCTACTAATTTGAACGATGCCACAGAGGCCGCAAGCAAAGCCATTCGGGATGCAATGGAACGTTCTACACTTCTATTTCCATCATTTTATAACCATTCATTACAAATTAAGATCCAGCTTGGTGTTCCCGTGATTTCATCGTTGGATGATACTGCAACAAAGAATCCAAAAAATGAACAAAAACAAAAACCTATGAAAGTAGATCTATCGAGGTTGTCACATGTTCTTCCTAATGTTATTCCCGCACCTATTATTGAAGTCGTTGTTGGTGGCTTATCTATACTAGGAGATACTCCAGGATCTCCATCAATTTGTACGGCAGTCGCATGCATAACGTTATTACATTCTCAACCACAATCGCAGCAGCAATCGGAAGCGCAACCACAAGCCCCACCGTTGCCACCGTGTCCGTCTCTCGCTTCAGCAAAACTGACAACATCAGCAGCAACAGCAACAACAACAACAACGAGAATGGCGCAGCAGCTGCGACAAGAGGACGAACCGAAAATTTCGCAACAGCAACAGCAACAGCAACAGCAACAGCAACAGCAACAGCAACAGCAACAGCAACAATGGCTTGTTACGAACGCGAACAATACCCGGAGTAACCCAAGTTGGACCACCAGCAAGGATTCATCATCTTCGCCAGTTGTAAATGGGAGACAATCACCATCAACAGTATCAACTACTGCACTGGCACTATCATCAGCAGCATCCATGATATCCGACAGATCTACTAGTACATTTGTCCCAGCAGCCACATCATCAACATTGGCAACAGGAAATGGTCATCCAAAGATGATAATCCCATCAGATAATAATATTCTCCCGTACTATCATAAGGGCAATCAACAACAACGGCAACTAGAAAAACGTCATCAGAGAGAAGATCATCGAGGTAGTACAAAATCGATTGAAATGTTAGCCATGATTAGCGAACAAGAAATTAATCGTAGGAATAGTTTGGGCGTTGGTAATGTACCAGTGTCAACGTCGTTTGCTGATGCTACTGATGCTTCTACTTCCGCCGTCGCGAGAAGTACAAGTGACGATATCAATAGCAGCAACATCGACAGGAACCGTAGCTCTACTAGTGCTCAAACGGCAATCCTCCTAGAACAATCACGTCAACGACAATATCAGTTGGCAAAACAGCTGGAATTGAACTCACAACTTCAATCCGTGAATCACGAACAACAGCAGAATCTTCAATTACTCGAAGCACAACATTCTTCATTAAATAATCATCAACAAGATACACAACGATTACAACAAACTCCGATGAATATTTTTCATAGACAATCAGTTGACAATCTAAACTTAGACGACAACAACAAAATTATTATAACCACCGGCGACCAAAACGCTCTCGGTAGTCGAAAGAATGCTTCAACGGCAACAGCTCGAAACCTTACCACCACCAACAACAACGTATGCACTACTCGTCGAATGGCTGGTTTATCCTATCGAGATTATTCAAATGAACAGCCCCAACCAGAAGAACGAGATTGTTGGGCCTTATCGACAAGAACGACATCAAGTCCAGTCTTTCCTCTCAAGTTGCACGAAACACTGACACAGATTGACAAAGATGGATATGACGATATTATCGGGTGGCTTCCTCATGGTAGAAGCTTCAAGATTCATAAACAAAAGGAATTTACTGACATCATTCTACCTAGGTATGTACTGTACGCTAGTTTTATCTCTACCCTAACCCTTTTTTTGGATTATCTCTGTACGTATCTCTCACACCGTGACGAATGTATCGACTTTTTCGTTAGATACTTTGTTATGACTAAGAAGTCAAGCTTTCTGCGACAACTCAATCTATATTCATTCAATCGTTTCAGTGGTACCAGCCCTAACAAGGGTAGCTATTATCATGAAAAGTTCCTTCGGGGCAAGAAATTTCTTACGCGAAGAATGACCCGCCAAAAAGTCAATGGTAATCGGATCAGATCAGCTGGCAATCCCGAAAAAGAACCCGATCTATCCTCGTATAGTGTTTGTCGTGACGATAATTCTTCGTCGCTGCCTACGTCTTCGTCTTCATCATCATCCTCATCACAAATAGCAATACAAAATGCTCCTTCTCCGATCAATACAGATGCTGCCGTAAGTGCTATTAAATGGTAGGAATAATGCCGTTAGCAAGGCCATTTTTGAGAGTTCTGTAAAACTGATAATCAGATGAAAGTATTAACAAAACAAATAGTTATCAGAATGCTTAATCAGTTTTAGTTTGAAATGTAGCAGATACTATCGTTTACATACTATTCGGGTACAATTGTACGGCCTAAATTGTAGTATGATTTTAAAAATTAAATTCGTAGTTATAATATTTCAAGATGGTCAAGATATTCATATTTATTTTTATGAAAGAGAAAAAACAATTCATAACTACCACAAGTGCACTGGTATCATATATATATATATATATAAATTCATTAAAGGCCAATCAATCACTTTGAGATGACAACTAAACATCAATCGTATGGTTGAATCGCGTTATGAAGCATTGCTACTTCTCTACTTTTCTGCTCCAATCGATAAAGCAGTACTTGGTTCATCTGTAACTCCACTCATTTCTCTCGACGAGCTTCTTCGATTAGTACTTGAGAGGCGCGATTGGCGTGATTGACGTGTTGATGCTCGTCGAGGTGTACCTTCCGTACTTGATTGACTAAAATTTTGGCTTCTTCCTGTGTTGCTACGCATAACACTTTGACGCGCACTTGCAAGAGCGGAGGACACTCTCTTTTTTACATTACCGAGTTGCAGGCCCGAGTGGAATATAAAATTCCAGAAACCCTGAAGCGTAACTGCAGTTCCCGCAAACAAGTAAATTCCGTAATTAGAAAAGGCATTCCCCCTTGCTAACATGATCGGTAGCGGAAAATAGGCTCGCCACATTAGATAAAAGGCAGCGAGATAGACCTTGGAATGATAGAAAAACTGCTTTGATAAAGAGGGACG
>Ga0115007_10001794_pt1 | contig 13643 bp, 10 predicted proteins | sample ArcOceMetagenome_2_FD_87166 | JGI IMG/M metagenome (GOLD analysis project Ga0115007, IMG submission 87166) | Marine eukaryotic phytoplankton communities from Arctic Ocean - Arctic Ocean ARC135M Metagenome | ecosystem: Environmental > Aquatic > Marine > Oceanic | place: Arctic Ocean | collected... | reverse complement strand
TTTGATACGGTTGGATGGTATTGTTTTTATTGTCATCACATGTCGTTGTTTTCTTCTACTGTTGTATCTTGCTTCGAATCTTATTAATACTTTCAACCAATTCTTTAGCCGCTGCACCAGGATCTGCTGCCTTACTTATCCCACGAGAGACCGGTATGAGCATAGCCGTTCCATCCGCATTAAATCCGGCCGCACAGGCTTCTTCTAAATCTCCCCCTTGAGCACCGACTCCTGGTGCTAATATCCAAACACGTTCCCCCGCCGCTTTACGGGCTTTTGCTAATGCAATCGAGTCGGTTGCCCCTACAACCAAACCCAATGATGCGTCACTTTTTACCGACCATTGTTGTGCTAGCTTAGCGATGCGTTCATAAACCGTTTCTCCAGTTGCTAATGTCAAGGCCAACAATTCGTTTGATCCTGGATTGGATGTCTTACACAACAAAAATGCTCCCTTATTACTGTATTTTCCTGTACAATAAAATTATATATGGTGAAGACCCAAAGATTCAGAAAAATAAGAAAGGGAAGGAGGGGGGATATGATATAAGAGCGGATTCATTTAATATTCGACCTGAGATGATTATTATTTTGATTCAAAATTCATTCATCGATGTTGAAAATAAATGATACAATACAATTGTAGTTACAGTATTTTTGAATTGAAAACTTACCTGTAACAAATGGTTCGACGGAATCCCATCCCATGAGAGGGGATAATGTAACCGCATCTGCATTACAATGATCGTAACAGGCTTCAGCGTACGCAGCTGCCGTACTACCGATATCACCTCGTTTCACATCAAGTAAAACGGGTACCTCGGATGGGATTTCCTTTAATACACGAACGAGGGTAGCGTTACCGTCCTGTACACCTAAGGCTTCAAAGAATGCAGCATTGGGTTTATAACATGCTGCATATGGTAACGTCGCATCGATGATTGTTTTACAAAAGGTAAAGGCAGCGTCACGCTTCTCTTCAGCGGTTGAGGTAGCGTAATCGTCACCAAGAATTTGTGCTCCGTGTGGATCCAATCCGATACAAAGTAACGAATCAATTTGCGATACCCGTGCTTCGAGTTTCGTAAAGAATGATGATGATGAAGACGATGCAGATTCCGTCATATTGGTTGTTTCATCTAATTTATTGTGTTGTGTTGTGTTTGGTTTGTTGTTGGTGGTTGTGTGAGAGAGATATCTGAGATATGTGTGATTTATTTTGCGTAAAATAGTACGCGGTAAGTCTACACAATTCTGCGATTTCAAAAATGATGATTGGTGGCGGTTGATGGAAGTACAGTACAAAATTGCGCGGCACAATAACCTATTGAAATTAACAGCACTACTAGCTAGCTACTACAGTAGTACAAAATAATATTGTAAGTAGAATAAAAAATATTATATAACCTGGGAACATTATTTAATTCATTATTTCTTTATCCAGGTTTGAGCTATATATGTTTTTTTTTTAAATTTAGATAGTTTAAATTTAGATAGGAGCATGAATTTCTTCTTTTAGGAACCCTGCTATCTCATCTCATCACATCACAAGCGATATAATATAGTGATTATTTTGTATGGCAACATTTTTGCTTGTTGTTGATGTTAGTTAGCTATAATATTATTATGCCGGACAACATTCTGTTAAACTCAATTTATCCTACAACCGTCCGACAAACTTTGTAAAGAACGAAAAAAAATCATTTTTTATATCTCTATTTTATTTTATACCCCATTTTCTCAATCTCGTAGTTCTCATAAATTGGAAAAATAAAAAGGTAAGATATTATTATACATATTTTATCATTCACCTGTCGCTAATGCCCGACAGACATGTCCTAGTATGTCCGACACATGTACCAGTTGCTTGCCTGACGAACGTACTAGTTGCTTGCCCAATGCACTTTCTTTCTGGTGCCTGACATTTTCTTTTCTAACCCACTTGCCTGATATTAATCAATTAATTGATCCTTCCTTGTCAGACAACACATTATTTCTTTTCATTTCATTTCTTTCTCTTCCACGACTGCAACTATGGCTCACAAACAAAGACACACTCTTGATATCCCAACCATTACTGCGGGTTCTGAATTTAAGGATCTATTGGTACCTGGTCAAACTGATTGTGTTTTTGTACTACCAAACTTTCTATGTGCATGTCCAGCTTGTGGCTTAATTTATGAGACCGCTTCTAGCCGTGAAGCCCATATCAAGGGGGGAAAGGATCAATCTTGCTTGTGCTGAATATTCTTGGAAATTTGGTCCATGTGTTAGATTGGAACTAGGACAAAAGCAACCATTTGAAAATAATGAAAGTCCCACTAAGTACCCCAACATCAAATGGAACAACGACAACTTGGGAGCCAATGTTACCAATAAAGCATTGGATGAAGCAAATAAGGCAAACAAGACATGGTTAGAGGACCATGGCTTTGCAACAACAACCAGCAAGCGAAATGATGTGGAACTGGTGGCAGCAGCAACTGTTACAATGATTAGTACTGCCAATCTTGAGAAGTTCGTTCACATCAAGGAGAGAGATCCAGATAACTTTGAATTAGTGAGTGCTTTTTGGTGTGCCGAGCATAGAAAGCAAATGGATGACTATGTTCTCAGCAAGAAAGATATTTACTTACATGATCATGATCATCAGTACTACTATTGGCGATGATAAATACAGGTAATAATAATGCTTGAAAAACTTTTGTGTTATGTAAGATGGCTGGTATAGCTAAAGATAAATTACAGTTTATTTGAATCAAATTGAGTTTCCTCTACACTGTATATATATTGATAATAATATGTATATATGTTAAAAGGTTTAACTATCTACTGTATGTAATATATTTTATAAAAGTGATATATATATATTATTGTATGTTATACTTGATGTCATCAACGTTTCATTTTCCTTCAGTAATCGTATGTATAATATATTCAAGTTTATAGAGACGTTATTCATAGAAGTCTTCAATAGAAAGAATATGATTGATCTTTGTTGCTGCTGCTGCTGTTGTCGTCGTCGTCGTCATCATCTTTATCCATATTAACATGTTCGAATATATCATCGGAACAGTCGTCGTCGGAAGTAAGCTGGTTACTACCGGTATATTGGAGGTGCATCACAAGCATAAGCGATTGGACTTGGACATATTATTGTAGCGTAAGCCACAGGAATTGCTGTTGCTGTTGCTATCGCTGTTGCTGTTGCTATCGCTGTTGCTGTTGCTATGCTTATTGGTTTGGGTGGTGTCAAAAACGAAACTTGAATATAAATATCACATAACGTCCTTCGCCTTGTTCTACCATTATTTTCATCTTGTGAAACGACCGTTCTTTCGTCAACGCAACATTGAAAACTTAATAATTTGTCTTGGTATTGTTGAGATGATGTTATTCTATCACACAATTCTTTAAGTTTAAGAATATAAATTTTATTTTCCTTTGAAAAGATCAATGAATTATATATAAGAGTAATCAAACTACCCAAAGGAAGTAATAACGAAAGAAGTAACCATTTAGATCCATCACCGAACAATAATAACAAAACAACAGATAGAAGAATTCCAGCAAATACTCCAAATAAACTTGTGAACATAATCCAAGTACGGGTCTTGTTTGATTTGTTTATGGGGGAACTTATTTCATCGATTTGATCACAAAATATATTCCATTCGTTTTCATTCATTCGTCCAATCAACAGCGGTGGTATGCCGTTAGATCGATTAATTTCATAGAGTCGGGATCGTTCTGGTTTGATCTGAATTTTAAATGTTGTTGCTGCTGCTACTGCTACTGCCGCTGAAGGCAACGAGGACACCATAATTAATGGTTGCAGTTTCGGATGTTGCTGCTATATAAAGAGCGCGATACAGCAGATGCTAGCTAGCGAGCTAGAATGAAGTCTTAGAGCTTGAGCTTGTTTTTCGACATGATTGTTGCTGTTATTGCCCCTGTCGGTGAGAATTATTGCTCATTGTTCCAATCTTCGCTCGTCATCTCGCTCTCATCAATTCGTAATAATAATACCTGTACAGTACATATTTGATTTTACATTTTACATTATGACGATTTTCCGTCGAAAATCATTCACAGTTTGAAGTTGCGGGTAAGAAATCCAACAAGAAATCTTGTTAAATGAGTCTGACCGCAAACCGCAAACCGCAACAACATCAACATCAACAAACATGCATCCCATCAAACAACATCAAACAACAAACACGGCGTTGTCCTGTAACAGCAGCAAGGTCCCTTCAGAAGCTAATAGAATAGATTGATGGGCACGGACAAAATGGAATAAAAAATCAATATGTCGTATTAAAAAGAAGAGTGAGAGAGAGAGAGAGAGAGAGAAAAAATACATATTTTTCCTGATACAGTACTGTATGGTCCGTTTATTTTTCATCACCGGAGCTAATAGTGGATGTGGGTTGGAAGCAGCACGACAACTGGCAATTTATTTTTCTCACCAACAACAAGATCAGACTGAGAATGACAAGGTTAAGATCTACCTTCTTTGTCGGTCGGAGGAAAAAGCCAAAGAAGCTATGACCGATATCGGTACAAGTAATTTAGAGTATATGAAATTTGATGCCTACGACGATAGTGAAACAATTCGGGAGAATATATGTCGTTCACTCCAACCAAATGACGACAATAATGAGGTCATAATCGGTGGTATCATATTAAATGCTGGTGGATTCGGTGATGGTAACAACAACAACAATAATAAAAATAAAAATAGAATGATGATGATGATGATGATGATGATGATCGTTGTCATCGTCGAGCTTGTAACGTCGCTCAATTGAATATTATAGGACACGCAGCTTTAGTTAACCATCTTATCTCGATGTACAAGATTCATGATACGGATACTAATACTAATACTACAACTCGCACTCGTATTGTTGCTGTTGGGTCCGAAGCAAGCTTTGCTTCACCTGGAATTACAATGGATTATAAAACGGCTAGCTTTGTAGAGCATCTATCGGGTACTGTTGCATATAAGGACCGGTCTTTCGGTATTGATTATGGATGGACGAAAGGCATATTAGCTTTATACTGGGCTGCATTTGCTCGTCATCATCCCGAATTGTATGTTATAACGGTATCACCCGGTGCCGTATCTAATACAAAATTATTCACTAATGAAGGTGTTTCACCGTTCCTTCGTGGGATTGCTCGTCTATCTCAGGTACGTGCGTATTGAGTATATGCCTACTGTACGCATATTATAATGAATCGATTGTTCTAAAAAATTAAAAAAACATTTCTTCTAACAATATTATATGCGTGGACTTTCGGACCTGTACGATAAAAATAAATAAATGTAACTAGTGTCTGGGCGGAAGCCATACAGTCGAAGAGGGAGCTAAACGATATGTTGACGCCTTACTTTTAAGTAACGATGTTGATAATATTAACATTATTGTCGATAGTAACCATGAAAATAATTATGACGATGTAACGCAGCACCTGCCAGCAAGTGGTAATTTTTTAGCTTCGCGAAAGGGATTCACCAAAGATTATGGTAATGTCGCATTCCATAAGAATGGTGGTTTTGTTACCGATATAGAACTACAAGATAAAGCTTGGGATGCAGTAAGCCAGTTTCTATAATAATAATAATAATAATAATAATAAGATTTTAGAAGTATAGTATATTATAACAAGAAAAAAAATATAACAGTATCATTTCAATCAATTTTACCTTCCTTCCAGAATAAATGTATGCGTATGCCAAATCTTCTTATTATGCATGGATTTGAAAAAGTAACGAAACAAATTGAACAACATTATTGTAGGCTACATTTTAAACTACTGGTATCAATGTATCATGCTCTCTCTTCGTATCATATCACTTATCACCTTTATAACAGTGTACTATAAAATATGACTTCTGAGTCGTGCGGGACTAAAGCTTCGCGGAATAAAGACTCCTTCGACAATCTAAACGATAGAAAATATCTGTTATCTGTTTGTTCTTTTCTGTTTTCATCATTATTTCTTCGATCATAGATCATACCCCTTCGCATCCCATTTCTTGTTGCTTCCTTGTGTTGCGAGATCTCGATCCAACTGTACCAGCAATCGAGATTTAGACAGGAGAGTGTCCTGTTGAAGCGCAAGTGTACATACGGCAGGAAGAAGAAATAAAAGGTTTTACGACGAATGCAAGAAGACCAGTAAAAAGGGATCTATTTATTTTGAAAAGTCAATATATCATTTTACAACAATCTCCAAGCCGTCAACGACTACAATATATAGTTTTATATATACACCATATTGAATCATTATCATGGGCGCTCTGGATTTCATCTACAATATCCCTGGTCTTTGGAAGGTACAGGTGACTATGAACCAATTTTTAAGTTACGTTCCACCCCCACCTCCTAAAAATCAGGGCACGCCTCGTAAGATTCTTATTGTAACATCACATCCTGTCCCAGAAAGTTATTCTCTAGCTATCGCTACCACGGTAGAAGAAACAGCGAAAGAACAAGGACACGAAGTCCAAAGGATCGATTTAGGTCTAGAGAAATTTGATCCTGTTCTAAACAAAAAGGAAAGATTAGCATATTTTGACGAAACAAATAAGGAAGATAAGAACCTACCGAAGGATGTTCGAGGTTACATTCAAAAACTCAAATGGTGTGATATTTTATTTTTCGTCTACCCGACTTGGTGGGTAAGTGATACAATCATATATTATTTTTGTCGTCTTTTACTGCTACTGTTATTTTTATTTTTTGTATTCTCAACATTACATGATATAAATGCCTCATATTTTATTGTCAAATACCCTGGTAGATGAATACACCCGGCGCACTAAAGGGATTCCTTGATCGAACTATGATCCCTCACCAATGTTGGCATTTCCCAAAAGAGGAAACGGGAATAAAAAGTTATTTACCACAAGGCCTGGCTCCAGGTTTGCTCAACATAGAACAGGTCTACGGTATCAGTACGTATGGATGTACGCGTCCCATTGTGACATTGGCAGGTGATAATGGTCGAAGAATGATCTCAACGGCTATCCTACCTATATTCAGCAATGATTGTACCATCCGTTGGCACGGTCTCTATGCTATGGATTTTCAGACTGACGAGAATCGACGAATTTTTCTGGACGAAGTCAAAGCAATGGTGAAGGAGGTTTAAAAATGTTTCAATGTATTTTTAGGTGGCAGTGCGTTGCAACGACATCAGTCAACCCCATGTGAATTCAATGTATTACGATAATAGAAATTTTCAATTTTGAGACAATAAAAATATCGTTATTATTGTTATAGCGTAGCTTTTTAATACACACACTTCAATGCCGACTACTTGTACTCCAGGAACAAAATTTAACCCTCCAGAGAAACTATTGATGGACTGCTGGTTAAAATTCGTTCATCAACCCCATTGTGAACGCCATCAGTTTCTTGAATTTCGTCTTGAAGCTCGGGTATCGTTTCTTCGGAGCTTTTCAAAGCAGTGATATCAATTTGCGAAGTCTTCTTGTTTTTACGTGCTCTTTTCTTCTGGCTTTTCGGAGACAGGGCCGTAGAAGAAGCGTGCGATTCGTGACAATCCCTATTAGTATTGACCTCAGAAGAGCCGTTCGTATTATTACGTATTTGGGAATCTCGTACTTTGCCTTGACTGGAGCTACTCCGTCTTCTCATCGATGTACAAAACATTATCATGCGACATAGGAGAAGTGTGAAAACTGTGACTACTACTGTCATACCCCCCTCGTAATAGGTAGACCACACCGAAAAAAACTCTTTGTATGTCGCACTTTGAGACCATCCATTCGATTTGATACTGTAATCCTCAATCAGGTTATTGAAATGAGCAAGGAACGAACCGTACATGTTGTTGATTTTTGTATAGGTGTCTTTCGAGAACATAGATAACATAAATTGAAAGATCATAGGAACCAAAGTATTTTTTAAAGTCACGAACAAATACGAGCCATTCGAAATGAACCATGTAGTCACTGTGGAAATAACTGACAACAGCAGTTTCTTTAGCATCCTCATACTTGCAGTTTCTGCTATTTGTTCTTCAAGTCTCGATAAGCGCTCTTCTTGATCTCGTCTGAGATTATCCATTTTCAATGCAAGATCTAGTACGACACGTTGGTAACAGTTTATAGACATTTTTGTAAATTGATCATGGACTGATAAGCTTGTCTGTAGCGCAAAAATTTCGTCTGTGAGTTTCTTGAATATCGGCTCCATCATTCCAACACTCTGAGGACTGCCACTGGTGCCAGCCGATTTTCGTGCAGCGGATACTTTGGTTTTGAATTCCGCAAAATCTAAATTGACAAGACATTCCGCACTGGGAATATCTTTGAGTAACTTTAATATGGCAAGATCTAAAGGATCATTTGTACCCGCAACAGCTACGTCTTCAACTTTTTTGACAGGCGTGGGTTCTTCTTTCTTTGCGGGCGACTTCGAGGTTTTGCTCTCATCCTCCGAAACTGGGCCCGGTATTTCCTCGATGATTTTGGTAGTGACCTTCGTGTGTTCCCCTGGTGAACTATTGTTTTGATCGGTGGCTTGGTTCGGAGACGATCCATTTGCGGTGGAGGAATGGTCAATACTATTGCTAAGATCCAGAGAAATCATGGACGAGAGGCCACTTCCAAATCTCTTCTGGGCGTATTCCTCGGAGAAATCGTTCATTTTAGGAGAAGCGATACTATTATCATCATCTTCAGTTGCCAATAATGATATATCGCCGCTAACCAGCCGAGATCCGAACGAGTATAGCGAATCAAAAGCTAACCGACTGATTTGATGAACAGTTCTCATTTCGCCATCTTCTTGGATTTGGCGTCCGACAGAATTCCTCGAATGCGACGGTAGGACAGATAGAGTATCAGGAATCATATCGTATAGATCGGAGAAAAGTTTTTCATCTGCCGTCTTATCTCCTTGAAGAATTTCAGAGAATGTTGAAGGCGATCGAAAATGATTCAAAGGATTCATTTTTGAATGCATGGAAGGAATAGTATCGGCATTATTTGAGTTGGAATCTACCTCCGTTATCACATCAAGATTGCCTGCGGATGTATCAGGAGCCTCGTTGTATACAGTAGATGAGTTGGAAGTATTCCGACTATCAACGTCCTCCTCAATAAGTATCAATTCTTCGTCGGTCTTTTCTTCTATATCTGCCTTAATTTCGCCTGTTGCAACCTCGGATTGCTCCGCATATTCTTCATTGTTTTCTTCAATACTTTCCCACTGTTCGTGAAACCCTTGTACCATATTACTACCGTGAACCTGAATTTGACTGAGCGTGCAGTAATACTCGGCTCCGTGATGTGTCAAAAACTTAAATTTGAGATATCTAGCCCATGTTGGATTGTCCAACGTGAAGATTTGCTCACCATTTCCAGATTCCGCTCTGTACGTTCCCAGGTCGACCCAATTACCAAGGGTATGACTACCCTTTACTTGAAAGTCTTTTATTGTGGAAGAAAAACGTTCATAGTTTGCAAGCTTGATTACTTTCACTAGAATATCTTCCGAAAGACTCAATACAACATATTTTCTCTCCTCACTGCAAGGTACGATCGCATACTTGTCACGATCCCCTATCATCAAGTTTGATGTCCCCTTAAAGTCGGAAGACTTTTCAATGATCAATGCCCCCGCTGTCTTGCTAGCATAATCCACCGATACTCGATCTGTCAAATCTTCGTCATCGTCATCTACCAGTGTGGCGTTTGTTTCCTCTATTTCGGATTCATTTTTACCATCTTTTTCGACTAATTGATCCGAAGTCTCGTCTTTGTTTTCATCGACGCTTTCGTTCGCTTTTCCTCCATCTATCTCCAATTTCTCGTCTTCAACTTCATCCACGGACTCGACTTCTACATCATTCTCGTCTACGATGGCATCTTGGGGATCTTTGTTGTTCCCTTCTTCTCCGGGTATTTGTTTGGTTTCGTCAGTAGCATCAGCATCAGCATCAGCATCAGCAACATCCTCGCCGCCCGATGATAGCTTGGATAATTTTTCCAATACGTCCGTCACAAGAGTTTTTCGATTATCGTCATTTTCGTCAATATGTACGATCGCACTTTTATCCTTCCCTTCGTCGGTCAAGGCTTCATTGTTATTCCCCACTTCTACGTTGCTTGTTTCTTTCGTAGAATTTTCTAATGATGTTTCTGCTGGAATACCCTCGTTGTTGTTGATATTATCAAAATCATTAATTTGTTTCGTTTCTTCGTAATTTTTTTCAGACCTATTATTGCTTTCATCATATACATTATTAATCGTATCTTCTTTGTGACTTTTGCCGAAGGAAGAATCAACTTCACTATCGTTTCGTGATTCATTTTGATCTGATGATGACGTGCTACCATCAGTAACTTCCTCAATGTCGTCGGTATCTATGTCATTACTAATGCCACCATTGTCATCATCATCTGCTATAGACTCTTCGGTACTAGTTATACCAACAGTTCTATAGCCAACTAGATTTCCCTTTTCTTCTACAACAACAACTTCGTCATCTTCTACTTCTGCCTCAGTAGTACTGGTAGTACCATCTATTCCATATCCAGTCAAATTTTCATCTTCTACAAATTCAACAACGTCTAATATTTGTTCATATGTCACATCGTTGTCGTTGTCGTCAACGTCGTCGTTGTTTTCGTTGTAATTCTCAAATTTCGAATTATCGTTGTCACTGTTTTCGTTTTCGTCATTTTCATTATCGCTGATAGATTTGTCATCATATCGGATTTTTTTTCCTTCTACGATAGATCCATCATCGTGAGTTTCTACTGTTGATGAAACTTCTACTACTGCAGTTGATGATAATGCTTCGGCTTGGGAATTTATTCGGTTGCTCTTTTTGTTGATGTCGTCGTTGCTGTTGTCATCATCGTTGTCAACAACGGTCGCCGTTTTGGACAAGGCCGGAAGACGAAAGCCATCTTCGTGTACGGTTTGGGTAGCGCTGAGTATTACCGTTTCCTCATTCTCGTCTTCGTCATCAGAATCTCGTTTTATGTCGTCGTCGAAAGTATCAACACTACTACTAGTATAGCTAAGGCTGATTTTGTTGATACTGTCGACAGAAGAGGATGAGTATTGTGGTTCTGATATTATTGTTTCTTCGTCGTCGTATTGACTCTCTTTTTTATTGCCGTTGTTGTTTTCGTCGTGTTGTGGTCGTGAAATAGACTTTATTATTCCATCGTTTCCTTGAGAAGAAGAGGAAGAAGAATCATCATCAGGATCAGGATTACTTGTCGTTATATTAGTCAAATAATAATAATTATTATGATCGTCGTCATCGTTATTGTGATCGTTACTAGTATCCTTTTGATTTTGATGCTGATGTTGCTTTTGAACTCGTGTTGATGTATCATTATTTCCAGAAATCAAAGAAGATGAAGAATCATCGGTAGCCAAGAGATGAGGAAGAGCACTACCCAATATAAGGATATCTATCCAATGTTTCCGTATTCTCATTTTATACTATTTTATGTATATATTTTTTATGTAATAATGATGTAAATAGCGGATTACGCAGCGTTCCCTCTTCCCGTAGATCTTGTGTTGTGTATTTCAGTTACTATGTAATTATTGCTAATATTCCTCGGCTCGGGCTCATTATTCTGCTATACATTTGGTGCTTTTTGCATCATAGTTTCTATTGCTATGGTTGTTAGGTTATTGGGATGTTGTTTTATGATGATTGTTTCTGTGTCAATCAAAAATATCAATGGTACTCTGTACAGTATGTAGGTTTGATCTGCTATTGTTCCTTGCTTCATAAAATGTGTACTGGTAGTGAGTGGTTCTTGGTTTGCTGTTGCGTTAACCTACCTTCTCTCATTTGTGTGACGTCATCTATCTAATAATAAGCATAAGGCGCGCCATCATAGAAATACAACCGTGACGGTGCGCGCCGAGGTGCATCTGTTAAAATTTAAACAACAACAAACAACAACAACACAAATATAAAAAAGTACGTGCGAAAAGGTTAAAAGTTAAAAGGGCGACATACGAAATAAAAAAGCAAAATAGATCGTTTGATGATGATAGAGAAACAATATTTAAGATTTAAGATAGAGAAGAACAGTAAAGCACGCCAGTAGTAGCGACAATACGAAATAGCGATTTAAAACGATGGCACAAACAAACACCATGACTAAATTGCGAGGAAGGCATTACGCAGCCCGAGCTGCTCGTGCCAACGCTGGCTCAACGCCCTCCACAACGAATGATGTCTCGAGCAACAACAACAACAACAACATCAGCAATTCGATCCGTCATAATCATCGTTTCATAAACAGTACTACAAGAAATAATAGTTCAGATTATAACGTAGATCCTAACACCAGCAGCAGAAACAACAACATCAGCAGTAATAATAATAACAATAATAATAATAATGATACTATTATCAACGATGGTAGTGATGGTGACGGTGATGGAATTGATAGAGAGATGCAACTCGTTCAAGGTATATCAGATCGACTCGAAACTGGGTTGAATGAATTTGCACTTCAAGCAATTTTAGACTTACTAAAACGAGGTGAACATCCAGATGCTATTGTAGCGGTTGTGACAAGTCTTGCCCAACGACCCACCACGAGGTAAAAGACGAATATAAATAGCCAAACAGCAAGCATCATCATACTAGGCAGACGACAAAGGACGAGGACATAATTACAACACATGTTTATTAAAATGATGACGAGAGATCAACATTTATGTAGATAGAGGGAATAAGCGAATGAATATATAAATAATTTACGGGGAAATTGGGAAATATTATTTATGTTGTTTACTGTACTTCAAAATTGGCCTATTTTAAGGAATGGAGACTTGGTCGCAATTTGTAATAATAATAATAATAATATTGTTATTATTATTATTGTTATTATTATTATTATTATTATTATTATCATTTACGTACAGATGAAACGCACATACTATTTTAGCACATACTATTTTAGCACGTATTTATGATGATGACATTGACAGGGGTCTTGGGTGTTGTACAATAAACAAGAATCAAATATGATGGAAGTGTTATACCCTATAGTGTTGATGAATTCATGGCAAAATCAGAAATTGTATGGGCGGTGTGGGGGTGATGGAAGATAGATCGTTTACGACTTCATATTTACTATACAATTAAGAAAAAATATTCATTTTATTTCCCTTTTACCAAAGCAGACCGATGTTTTCGCTATATTGTAAATAACTAAATTTTACCCTCTTGTCTTCATTACAATCTCGTTGTATATATCATTTCTAAAATTTCGTCGTCGTCGGAGAGATCAGAGTCGATCTCGCGATCGTTTTCAAGAATCAGAGTTGCTCTAGTCAGAGTCGTCCCAGTCGGAGAGATCAGAGTTGCTCGCGTCATCTTCTTCGCTCGAGTCAGAGACATCTTCGTCGCTTCCTTCCTCCGCGACATATTCTGGAATGTCCACAATAGCGTGGGTAGTGATAGGCCTGTTGTAATGGCGTCCACAGAATAGCACTCTCGAGTCGGACGAAAATGTTAGATTTAAACCATAACCGTCACAGCGAAGATTGATTTTTTTTTTGTAACGATCCCAGTCATTGGTTCCATGAGGTAGATGCAGCCAGGTCTATACG
>Ga0115007_10001792_pt1 | contig 13644 bp, 10 predicted proteins | sample ArcOceMetagenome_2_FD_87166 | JGI IMG/M metagenome (GOLD analysis project Ga0115007, IMG submission 87166) | Marine eukaryotic phytoplankton communities from Arctic Ocean - Arctic Ocean ARC135M Metagenome | ecosystem: Environmental > Aquatic > Marine > Oceanic | place: Arctic Ocean | collected... | reverse complement strand
CGGGGACGGAAACCGGCTGCGGCGGCGCGCGCGGCGCGGCAGGCGCCGTGGGGGGGGGAGGCACGTACACGGGGGGCGCGGCGAGGTCGTTCTTCAGACGCTCGTTTTCCAGGCGAAGAGCCTGGCGGAACAGGGAAGAATTGGGGTAAAGGTGAGTGGTCGTTTGGGTCGTTCGCGTCGGCACTTCGCGTGTTTTGGACGTCGGTCGTTTCAAAAGGCACAAAAAACTTTCGCGGTGTGAAAGGAACGTTTTTCTCGGGAAAAAAACGACGCGACCGGCATCCGGAATCCCGTTTGGTTCTTCCGCTGCGGGCGAATACGTACCTCGACCGCGGCGGAAACGGCGGCGAGCTCGTCGTCCACGTCGGAGGCGCGGACGACAAGGCCAACGCGACCAGCCTGGGGGGGGGAGGGACGCGGCGGTGTCAGTGAATGCGTTGGAAGATTTTCGGGAACGCAACGAGTGGCATCCGCTTTTTCGTCGCGGAAAGATGATGTGTCTATCCCGAACGATTGATGTGTGGCCCGGGAACGGTGTGTCGTGACGAACGCGCGATACGTCGGATCCACTGTGTATTCCCTTCTCCCTGTGCCACACGCAATGCACCGTAATAGCCGTACCTTGAGCGTCGACTTGGGAAGCCTCGCGCGCACCAACGGCTTGCTTCGCGCCGTGACTCGCGCGCCGGTGCAGAACCCGCTTTGCTTTTGAGATTTAGCGCCCGCGAACGCCACTACCGGTCTGGCGGAAACGGCGCATAGGGCAGCCATGGTTTTGGGTGTTTCCTGTCAGGAAGTACACGAACCCGGTCACGCAGTCACGATGGCGTGCGCAAAATACGTCGCGCGCGTCGCCGTCACTGTGCCGACACCGTCCCACCCGACGCCTAAAGCTGATTGATTCTCTCGGGAAACGGAAGGAACTTTTTGCAGGCTAATCCTAGTCAGTGGATCATACGGTTCACATCCCGCCTTGACGTCTACTTGGCAACCTAGGTTGTGGGGATGTTGATATTTAACCAAGATTAAACCTCTCATGCGTCAGCTTTTAGCGGCGAACGATTCGAGTGTGAGTGCTGGTACGAGCACATCTTATTTTCTGTGGGCACACTTCCGCGCGGTGGGCGCCCCCTCGATCGTCCCAGTGGCCGGTCCTTCCCGGTCCGCGTCGTGGTTTAGCGTTTCACGGACAAGAAGGCCAGGATGTGGAGGCTTCGGTGTTCCACCTCGGGCGCCACTTCCGCCAGCCCCATGGTCCGGGCGTTGTCCGAAGATCTGTTTTCCCTTAATCACCACGTGGGGCGTCAGACGTGGGAGTTCGACGCGAACGCTGGGACTTTCGCGGAACGCGAGCTCGTGGAACAGGCGCGGGTTTATTTCGCGAAGCACCGGGTCACGCAGCAGCACTCTAGTGATGAGCTGTTACGGCAACAGTACGACTCGGTTCGAGTCTTACGGGGACGACAAATCACGGTGTCGCCTCCCAAAAAAGAAGCGTACGACGACGACGAGGCAAACACTCGGAACTCCCCGGTTCCTCGAAATGTAGTCGACCAGGCGATGCGCGCGGGGGTTGATTTCTACCAAGGCCTGCAGGACAGTGACGGGCACTGGCCCAGTGATTACGGAGGCCCCATGTTTTTGATACCGGGGCTGGTGATTTCGCTTTACGTGATCGGCGAGCTGGTACGGAACTTTCCCACTCGCCGCGCACCGCCGGTACCCGATTGCGCGTACTCGTCCTTTCCGGAGGGACGGGTTACCGGATGCCCTGACTGTTCCGACCGATGGCCGGTGCCTGTTGGCCAGGCCATCGTCCAATACACGCGATACACAAGACTGACACTTTCTTTTTTACAACCAGGACAACGCGTTGGACCAACACCAAAAGCTCGAGATGCGGCGGTACCTGCGGAACCACCAGAACGCGGATGGCGGGTACGGGCTTCACATCGAAGGGCACAGCACGATGTTTGGGACGGTGTTGAGTTACGTCGCGTTGCGGTTGCTAGGGGTTGGTTTGGACGGTACCGACGAAACCTCGTTTGAGAATCACGACTGCGTTACACGCGCGAAATCCTGGATCGCGTCGCGGGGCGGCGCGGTGAACGCGCCGTCCTGGGGAAAGTTTTACCTGTGCGTTTTGGGGGTCTACGAGTGGGAAGGTTTGAACCCGATTCCACCAGAGGCATGGCTCATGCCGTACCGGGGGAACCCGCTGCACCCCGGGCGGTTCTGGTGTCACTGCCGCATGGTGTACCTGCCGATGAGCTACTTGTACGGCAAGCGCGCGACGGGCGTTTGCACGGCGTTGGTCGAGGAACTCCGGGAAGAGCTTTACCTACCGACGCAGCCTTACCACACCATCGACTGGGACGCGACCCGGAACGCGTGCGCCACAGAAGATCTGTACTACCCGCACCCGTGGCTGCAAGACGTGCTTTGGTGGGGTTTGACCAAAGTGGAACCGCTTTTGATGCGAACTTTTTTGGGGGGGAAAATACGGAAGTGGGCGTGCGCCGTCGCGGCAAAGCACGTGGAGTACGAGGACGAAAACACGCGGTACGTGGATATCGGCCCGGTGAACAAAGCCATGAACATGCTCGTGGCGTGGCACGAAGCGTTGGAGGGGCTTGGCGAACGCGAGGTGGTCGCGGCCGCGATCGCGACTCCGTTTGCGAAAACGTTATCCACGCCGAGCGCGTCGTACGTAACCCCCCCTCGGGTTGCGAAGCACCTGCCGAGGGTCAACGACTACCTGTGGCTCGCGGAGGACGGCATGAAGATGCAGGGGTACAACGGGAGCCAGCTCTGGGACTGCGCGTTCGCGGCGCAGGCCATTTGCGCGACTGGCTTGGCGGGGGAGTACACCGAGTGTTTGCGAGACGCGCATAAATATTTGTTAAACACGCAAGTGTTGGACGACGCGCCTGGCAAGCTAACCGACTGGTACAGACACATCAGCAAAGGCGCTTGGCCGTTCAGCACGCGTGACCACGGGTGGCCAATTTCCGATTGCAGCTCGGAAGGCCTGAAAGCGGCGCTTTGTTTAGAGGAGCTCGGAGAGCAAGCGAGCGGCCCGCGCGTTCCCCTCAAACGGCTGCGCGACTGCGTGGACGTTATTTTGAGTTACCAAAACTCCGGGTCGGGAGGGTGGGCCACTTACGAAAACACGCGCTCGCACAAATGGGTTGAGTCGATAAACCCCGCGGAGACTTTCGGGGATATCATGATCGACTACGCGTACGTGGAGTGCTCGTCCGCTTCGTTGCAAGCCCTGGCTGCGTTCAAAAAGAGGTACCCAAACGACGACAAAGTTCCTTTAATCGACCGCAGCGCGAAAAGAGGAGCACAATTTTTGAAATCCATCCAGCGAGCGGATGGGAGCTGGTACGGATCCTGGGCCGTGTGTTTCACCTACGGCACTTGGTTCGGAATCAAGGGTTTGTTGGCGTGTGGGTCCACGTTTGACACGAGCCCCGAGCTGCGAAATGCGGTGTCCTTTTTGCTGTCCAAGCAAATGGCAAACGGGGGCTGGGGCGAGTCGTACCTTTCCTGCCAATTGAAAAAGTACGTACAGCTCACGGACGGCGACGCTAGCACCGCGTGTGGCGACCCGGTTGATCACATCGTGAACACGGCGTGGGCCACGCTGGCGCTCTGCGCGTCAGGACAGGCGAAACGGGACCCAAAGCCGCTTCACGCCGCGGCTCGGGCGCTGATGCGCGCGCAACGCGCAAACGGAGACTTCCCGCAGCAAACAATCATGGGCGTGTTTAACAACAACTGCATGATCACGTACGCGAACTACCGGTGTATTTTTCCGCTGTGGGCGCTTGGGGAGTACGCGCGGGCGGTGCACGGCGTTGTTCCTTCACCAAGGGTGGAGAACGTTGTTTCGAAAAGGTTGGGGGACACGCGAGGGACGGAACGCCCGCCGAAAACCAGCCGCCCCGATCAAGAAACGGCGTACTCTTCTCCGTCTTCTATTTTTGTCAACCAAACCAAGTCTTTCGGTAAGCCCCCCGTGGTTCCCGTCGCGAATGACGCCACCGCGGCTGATCCTACACCAGCCGCGGCGCTGAAACCCGTCGGGTCATTCGGTGCGCTGTCCAGCGCCGGCGACTCCTCCGGCTTGTCCTCCGGGAACGAGTCGCCGTACACGAGCGACGGCGGCACCCAGCGGCGGCGGCCGAAGAAAAGTAACTCGCAGAAAGCTAAAACGAGCTCGAAGAAAAAGGGGAAAAAGTGAGCGGACGAGGATGGAAGACGTTGTGGATGGATAGACATCGTTACCTATTATACGCAGTATTAAATCAATAAAGTGTCCAGATCGTTCAATAGACATGATATAACAGAAGTTCTCCCTGGTTCTCTCCCAGATCAAATCCTTCACAGGTACCACTTGACGCCTTCGCACGCCTTCAGGCCGGCGTACACCGCGATGACCTCGCCGCCGTTTTCCAACGTAACCGTCACGTTGGCGCTTACGTACTTCCCCTTGGACGACGGTCTTGCGGCTATGTTTTCTGGTTTCACCGGGCGCCCCAGCGCGAGTTCCACCACATCAACGATCTTCGCCACGAAGACATCGCCTCCCTCGCCGATGGCTTGGAACTTTCGCTCCGAAGGGTACACGTTGACTTTCTCATCCAGCTCTTCCCAAGTCAAGTTTCCCGCGAGCGACGCGCCATCGCCAAGCACCTTCGTGGCCTTGCCCCCCGCCGCGTCCCGTCCGCTAAGCTTGGACGCGGTGCTCATCGCGTCAATCAACGCGTCTGTGGTTTTCGTTGGCAGTTCATCCTCCGTGCCGTCGCCGGGCGGCTTCCACCGCGACGCGCTGACCCGGGCGGACCGGGTGGCGTGGAACGGCGGTCGAGCTGACACGCCCGCGGAACGATTCACGGCGGCGGTGCGTCGCGCCGCGACGCCGAACGCCGCGTGCGCCGCGGCGCACTGGCCGGCCGAGGCGAAACGCGCCAGGCTCAGCATGATGGCGAGGAGGACGTGAGTGTTGCGAGCTGTCGCTCCGCGCACCAAACAGTGAAGGGCTGTCGAAGTGGATTGGGAATGCAGAGGATGATAAAAAGCGCAGAAAACAAATCTGCTTGTCACAAGACGTTGGACGCACCGACGGTGCCACCGAGTCAAACCTGGAGCGCGCGGGATTTGAACGAACACGTTGATCATGGCATGCATGACCATGGCTGCCTCGCGTGCAACCTGTACCGCCCCGCGTTCGGACGCCTCGCGCCGAACCCGTCATCCCAACGTCGCGGTTGCTTCCACGTCGACATCATCGACGTCGCCTGCCCCAGTCGAGCTTTGCACACGCCGCGCGTCTCGACGCGGCGTGCTTTTCGGCGCTGCGGCCTTGACGCTCCCGAGCCCCGCGCGCGCGTTGGACCTGGACGAGCTCACGGACGCACTGCGCGACACTAACGTCGAAATCCTGCGCATGGCGGACCCACGGAAGTACGTGACGAACCCCGGGGAGATGGAGTTGCAGCGCGAGCTGGGCCGGCCTACGGGCGGGACACGGGCGGCGGTCGGTGTGAATCCCGGTGAGGCGGACGGCGAAAGGGACGTGGTTACCACGGCTTCTGGGTTGTCCTACTCCGACGTTGATTTGGGTGGAGGCGACCCGGTGAAAGTGGGTGACCTGGTCGTGGCGCATTTAATAGGCACCCTCGTCGACGGAAAAGAGTTTGAAAACACGTACTCGCGCGGCGCCGCGGAGACGTTCACGCTCGGCGTGCGACCGCCCGGGGTGTGCGTTGGCCTGGAGGAAGCGATCGGAGGGATGCGGGCGGGAGGCAAAAGGCTAGTCGCGATACCGCCCGAGTTAGGGTTCGGGGAACGAGGGATAGAGGCGCCGCTAGGAAGGGTTCCCAAATTTTCAGAGTTGCGGTACGAAGTGCAACTCCTGCGGTGTCTCACCGGCGCCGAGTCGTTCGACCAGGGATTCGGAGAGGGGGAGAAAATATGCTGCTCCAACGAAAACTACCCGTGCGACCCGGTCAAGGCGGTGCAGGGAGACGGTGAGGATACAGAGGAGTCTTAGGTTACTTGTAGATTGAAGCCGTAGGAGCAAGAGAGAGTCTTTACAAGTAAATCATCGAAAATAAATTACAAGTGCGCGTCGATACCTTTGTCCTTCTTCGTTGTACCGACCGCGACTCTTCCCAGCAGAAACGTCCGCTCCGCGAGCATAACTTCCAGTTCCGTCCTTAGTGATTCCGCGCCTCCCAGTTTTGAGCTCACCACGGTCTCGTCCATTCCCGAGTGTGCGTCTCGTCGCGTGGTCGTGGTGGTGACCCACTTTTCACAAAGTTTTATGCGAACCTCCAGCTCGCCGATGGACAAGTTGAGCGCCGCTAACATCCCCCGCAACGCGTTTTGCCCTACCTTGGCCTTGGTTTCAACGGAAGCGCACCGCTCGCCGAACCGCAAGGTCTGCACGGATTCAATCGCGTGTTCGTGTTCGGACGCGACAGTGACCAACACCGTGGTCTTTCCGTCCCCGCCCAGGGCGTCGGACAGAATCTCAGTCAACTTGCTGTCGCCGTACGGGACGTGCGGCGGTTGTTTCCCTTCCATTCGTGCTTTTTTTATCAAGTGCAACGCGTCCACCACGCGTTTCAGCGCCAACAAACCCACGTTGATGTTCGTCGCCTCCGCCATCAATCGCCTGCTTTGGTAATACTCGCCCCAAGGAACCGTCCCGGGGGCGAGCGCGCCGGCGTTGGCGAGACTCTTGCCCAACTTTTCCGAACCCCCCAAGTCGACTAAACACAAACGAGATGTGAGCTCCAGCTGGCCGGTACCAGTATTAGTACCAGTATTATTGGTGACCTCGGAGTTAAGGTTGTCATTTGTGACCTCCGTGAACTGAGCACCACGTATCGGCGTATTCGCCTCAACACCGTTCCCGTGTAACGTCTGCGTAAGGTGCAATGAAAAAACGCAGTGCGCCCTCGAGGAGCGGTCGTTCATCGCGGTGGCGGCTTTTCTCTTTTGTAAATCCCCGGTTTTCAAAATCTCGGAAACGTCGGCGTCGCTGGTAACGTCTCGGTCGGTGTGTCCATCAAGCACGTACCTTCTCGCCGCGACTCGCGACTGCCCCACGTGCGCACCGCCGTTGAGCAAGTCGAAAACCTCCTGCCCAAACACCTCCACGTAGGACACAGTGAGCCGCCACTGGATTCCAAATTTTGTGTGTCGGTCGACGCACGCGGCGAGAATCTCGGAACACGCTCGGGGAACCACTCCTTGCTGACTATCATGGACGGAAATTGACGGAGCGTCACTGACACCACTGACACCAAAAGCACCTCCAAACATGGTGTGTTTCGTGCTGTCACTATCTCCAAACATGGTGTGCGTCTTGCCGCTCCCGGTTTGCCCGTACACCAGCATGGCGCCGTTCACGCCGTTGATGAGGTCGCTGACCAGGGGCGCGCCTGTTTTTTCGTACACCGAGCGTTGCGAAGCGGTCGCGCCGAACACGGCGTCGAACGCAAACTCCCGCAGGCCCACGCCTGGCGCGACTGCCAAGACCCGCCCCTCCAGCTCGTCCACGGAAAGCACCCCGCACGTGAATTCGAAACCGGAGCGTGGGTTGGTTTGCTTTTCGGGTTTTGGCGGCTTGTTTTTTGAAGAAGAATCCGAATCGTTTTCGTTCGTCACGTCCTTCAGCGCGCCGGTTTCGGAGTCGGGTTTTTTGCGCTCGCCGTCGCCGCCGTCGCCGTCGTCATTTTTGGCATCTTTGGCAGCCATCGCATCCGCGTCCGCCCACGGGCTTCGCGACGCCTCCGCTCCTCTGCCACTGTCCTGCATCAGCACCCGCATCGCCTCGCCGGTTCCGCACGACTCGCCGCACCTCGCTTTTATGATGCGCAGGCGCTGGTGCAGGGGAAGCACCACGGCGTTTGATTTCGAGATTTCCGTCGTTTGATTTCGTGTCACCCCCACGCCTGTTGGGCGCATGCGCACGCACACCTTCACGCAGCCGTGTTCGATTTGTACGCCGCCGATTTGTGTGGGAGGGGCGGGGTTGCTGGTTGGTGACGACGCGTCGCGCGAGTAAATTGTGTTCGGCGATGCATCCGGCGCGGATTCGCCGGCTTCAATTAGACGTGCGAACCTGGCTCGTACCAAATCCTCGACCCCTCGGTCGTCAGGCGCGCACCACCGGTCTCGAGCCGCGTAGAGGTGGAAAAAGTGGTCCCTCCACGTGCCTCCGTGAATGGGGCCGCCCGTGGCGGTGCGCGGGACGTACAGGCGCGCCGAAGCGCCGAGCGCTTCGCAGGATGCACGCCACCACATCGTATCGGAATCCCGAAGCGCATACAAAGCCTTGCACGCGCACGCCGTGCGGGCCATGTCACGCACGTCCGCGTGCTTCACGACTTCGTACGCGATGTCGAAGTTGAGCTGGGCAGGCGAATTTGCGTTGACCGCGAAGCGTCGCTCCATCTTGGAAGGTGAGGCACGAACCTCGGCGTCATCGTCGAGCCCGGGGGTAGATGCCGCGTTTCCCATGGTCGTGCAAGTTCGAACGGGACACGCCGCCCGCACCGCCCGTCAGCCTCGCGTGCGACTCTCGGTGTGACACTCCGTGACGTTGGCGTTGGCACTCTTGGCACACCAGTCACAAACGGAAACTCGAGCTGACGTGGCTTCCGAGCTTGCGCCCTCGAAAAAGCGGCCTGGGGCGAATCCACCTCTCACTTCCTCTCTATGTCCGCCTCCCCCGCTTTCGCGCTCCAGGGCGCCGTGTCTGCGCCTCGCGCGCGGTACAGCGTGCGCGCCGGGCGCGGGCCCGTGATTCCCCGCGCGGTCGCGACGGATTCCGTCGAGGAGAGCGACAAACGAAAGAACCCGAGTTTGTACGACGGTTCGGTGGCCGCCGCCGCCGATGCGAAACGCGGCGAGGTCCCCTCGGTTCGCACGGGAAGCATGCGAAGCGACACGTCTCCCACCACGACGTGGAAAACAATCACCAAGCCCGAGATTCTCGCGCCCGCGGGGGGCTGGCCTCAAATGCGCGCCGCGGTCGAGGCTGGTGCGGATGCGGTGTACTTCGGGTTGAGCGATGGGTTCAACGCGCGCGCGCGGGCGACGAATTTCGACGCCGAGGAACTCCCACGCGTCATGTCGTTTCTTCACGAAAGGGACGTCAAAGGGTTCGTCACCCTGAACGTGCTTGTTTTCGACGAGGAGCTGGTGATGGCGGAGGACTTGGTAAGGCAAATAGCGCAAGCCGGCGTGGACGCGGTTATCGTACAGGACGTGGGTCTCGTTACGCTGATTAAAAAGGTCGCGCCCAACTTAACAATCCACGGCAGCACGCAGATGTCAATCACCTCATCAGAAGGCGCGGAGTTCGCGCGAGGGCTGGGGTGTAAACGAGTCGTCGTGGGCAGAGAGCTGTCGGTACGGGAGATCGCGAGCGTCAGAAACGGAACGGAGTGCGAAGTCGAAGCCTTCGTGCACGGCGCGCTGTGCGTGTCCTACAGGTACGCGTCGCGTCGCGTTTCCCAGAAACAACCACTGTTTACAGTACTGCTCCTGTTCGAGAACACCACGGCCGTAACATTTACGGGCAACTGTTACAACAACACACATCACAAGTGGACGGTTTTATCTCTAACGCTGGTGACTGTTCAAACCGATTACCTCTCCCTGTTGACCAGGCCATCGTCCAATACGTCGCGATATACAGTACACCCGCACTCGCCGACTGACACTTTGTTTTACCCATCGCAGCGGGCAGTGTTTTTCGTCCGAGGCGTGGGGCGGGCGGAGCGCGAACCGCGGGCAGTGCGCGCAGGCGTGTCGCTTACCGTACGGACTGCTGGTGGACGGGGTTTTGAAGGAAATGGGTGACATGCAGTACCTGCTGTCACCGCAGGACCTGATGGCCGTGGAGATGGTGCCTTCGCTGATAGAAGCCGGCGTGGCGTGTTTCAAAATCGAAGGCAGACTGAAAGGCCCGGAGTACGTCGCCCTGACCGTCTCTGTGTACCGTAAGGCGCTTGACGAAGCCTGGGCGACTCGGGTCGCGATGGGGCCTGCTGAAAAACCTTCCGCTGACCAAGTCCAAGACTGGTACTTGCCTGCCTCTGACCGCGTTGACATGGCGCAGGTGTTTAGCCGCGGCCAGGACGCGGAGTACGACGGGCTAACCAGAGGGTTCCTGGAAGGCGTGAAGCACCAGCGCCTTGTGCGCGGGCGCGGGCCGCGACACCGCGGGCCTTTGCTCGGGACGGTGACTGATTGTTTCCTGAAAGACGGCGGCGGTGTTGTTGTGAAGCTGCGCGGAGGCGTCCCCCTGAAACGCGGCGACGGCGTGGTTTTTGACCGAGGCCAGCCGGACGAACCCGAAGCGGGCGGGAAGGTTTGGGAGGTGTTGGACGACGCAGGCGCGTCCATCGCGCGGAACGTGGACGAAGCCGTGGCCGACGGCGAGTTCGAACTGACTTTCGCCTCCGGCGTGGTTTCGCAATGGAACTGGGACACGCAGGAGGAAGTGGAGCACAAGGAAAAGAGCGGGTACGGCACGAGGCGGGCGAAGGAGGAGGCGGAGCAGTACGCACAACGGCCCAAAGCGCCGGCGCGGGGGGATTTGGTGTGGCGCACCAGCGACGCCGATTTAGACGCGCGGTTGCGCAAGATGATCCCGGAAGGCGACGTGCTGAGTACGAGCGCAGTGCGACGGGAGCCTGTTGTGGTGACCGTGACCGCCGCTGGCGTCGGGCAGCCTTTAGTGGTGCGCATCACCGACGCGAAAGGCAGAACCGGAGTCGCGTCCACGTCAGGTAACCTGGAACCGAGTGCGAAACAACCCATGTCCCTCGTCTCCCTGGCCAAGGCGATTGGCGAACTCGGGGGAACGCCTTTTTCGGTTGGCGAGCTGGACGCTAACGCGGTTGATTTCGAAAACCTAAACGGGTTCCTTCCCGCGGGCTCCATTAAAAGCGCAAGACGCGCCGCCGTGGACCTTCTCGTGCAGGCCCGCCAGCAGTCGGGAAGCGGCTCTCATCGCGAGTTAGCGCCGTTCGGGGTGGCGAAGACCATGACCGACGCCGCGGGGGAGACGTGGTGGGGAACGGCGTCGCCGTCTTCGGTGGGCGCCGATGCGAACGACCACGAAACGCAACCGGTCAACGTGTCGCCCGGTCATGATACTTCCGGTACAATTTCGTCATCAAAAACGCAAGAATCATCAGAAGACACCTCTCAAATGCTGACTCTTTTGTGCCGCACGTTCGAGCAAGCCGAGGCGGCGATGGCGGTGCCTTGGCTTTCGGAAATAACCCTCGATTTCCTGGAGGTGCACGGTTTGCGGGACGCGGTGAAGGCGGTGCAGCTAAGCGGAAAGCGGTGCGTCGTCGCGACGCCCCGGGTTTTGAAACCCGATGAGGAGAAGCTTTGGCGGTTTTATTTATCAATCGGCGCGGACGCGTTGCTGGTGCGGTCCTCTGGGTTGATGCGCACTTTGGCCGCGTTGCGCGGCGCCGGCGGGGACACCAACGAAAACAACGTCCCTCCGTTGCACGGCGACTTTTCCCTGAACGCCGCAAACGCGATCGGCGCGTGTGAATTGTTCAGAGAGGGGGGGCTTTCCCGCCTAACCCCTACGTACGACCTGGACGCAAAGCAGCAGGCAAACCTCGCCAAGGCGCTCGGCAAGGAAGGCGCCCGGAAGTTGGAGGTGGTGATTCACCAGCACCTGCCAATTTTTCACACCGAGCACTGCGTGTTTTGCCGGTTCCTGTCGACCGGCGACTCGTACAAGGACTGCGGGCACCCTTGTGAAACCAGTAACCTGCACCTGCGCGACGACAGTGGTAAGGACCACCTAGTTTTAGCAGACATGGGGTGCCGCAACACCGTGTTCAACGCGCAGGCGCAGAGCGGCGCGGAGTTCGTGTTGGATTTGCGGAAAGCGGGCGTGGGGAGGTTCCGGGTGGAGCTTGTTGACGAACCCGGGTCTGTGGTTGGCGATTTGTTGAGCGCGTACAAAGACGTGCTCGGCGGAACCCGCAACGGAAACGAAGTCGTGCGCTGGGTCGGGACCCTGCCTGATGCGAACGGCAACGCGCACGGCGCGGGACGGGGCAGTCTGGAAACAAGAAGGGAGAAAGACCGGGGGGCGATGAAGCCAACCGCGGCGGCGACGCGACAAGCCGCGCGGGGACGGTGATGACGTAAGGTGCATGTATGTACCTTTGTTTTTTTTGTGATCGCGTTTTTATGAAGGAAAGTTTTTTTGTAAATGAACTTTGCGCGTCTTTGTACAGTACTCACCCGCTACCTTCCTGTTACAAGCACACCTGCTATGCCTCCCTCCCTCCCGCGATCGTGCTGAAGTTCAGCGGCAACCCCGCTTCCCGCATCGTATCAATAAGCGCCTTTAGTTTTCCGTGGAACCGTTTCCCGCGCGGTTTCGTAAAATGCACCGCGGTGATTTGCTTGGACCCCGCTCTCGCCGCGATGGCCTTACCCACCGCCGCCGCCGCGTTCTTGTCGCTCTTGTTGCGTAGCGAATCCCGCATCGTCTTTTCGATCGTGCTCGCGGAGGCGAGGATCTGTTTTTGGCAAGGGACGGGGGGTCGCGGGAAGGGGTCAGACAGACCTTCGATGGAACGCGGCGCTGCGGGAAAAAAAAGGCTCGGGAAACCGGGGCGGTCGCCGTCAGTGGGACACGAGCGCACGTACGTGTCCGTCCGTCGTGCGCGTCACCTGCGCGTACACGAATCGGTTGCTGAAGAACACCTTTAGGTGGTGTAGCCGCTGCCCGACAGCCAACGACCGCGTGGAAGACGCCGCCATCGCGCGATCTGCAGACCGAGGCGCGATTCCCGACTGAAGTGGAAGAAGAGCGTCGGTGCATAAAATGGAAAGTTTGGCAAAATGCAAAATTTCAGTTTGTTTGCACGCCTGCATCTTCCTTCGCCTGTGCTTTGGTAGGCACCTTATCCCGTATATCCGCGATGAAAACCCGTCGGATTCAGGTTGAAGCCTGTTTCAGTGAGATTGACCCTGCCTTGCAGCGCCCGCCTTCGCCCCCGTGTGGCCAATGAAACGAGCGCATGTTTTGCAAAGATCTACAAGTCGTCCTCGTCATCAAACGTCGATGCACTTTTTTGGAGTTCGCTGTTCGCTTTTCGAACCGTCGTGCTGTACAGGCAAACAGTCATAATCGACGTGTGAAAAAAGCAGCAAGCCGCTTTTTCTCGGCTTCGGCAAAAAGCACTTGGCGGCGGACGTACCGGAACACCACTGCGAACCGCGCGACGCCTCAAGGGTCGTCCGCGATCGTACCGATCGTGCCCGGGGTTCGTGTGTTCACGCGTTCTTTGTGTTTCGCGAATTAACCAAGCTCCAGCGGCTCCGCGCGTGTCATACGAACGCGTCGTCGAAAAGATTGATTGATTATCTCGCTTCGTGAGATAGTTGTCGTTGTTTTTCTTGGACGCGCGCCGACTCGGTTGTCGCGACTTCCTCGGGCGACACAGTCCGCGACGCGACCGACGCGCGGCGTGATCCGTCCGGCGCGTGTTACACACGGCCCGATCCGGTATCGCCCACGATCCAGGAGGACAACTCGGTGTGTGGACGTTCACGGAACCGTCG
>Ga0115007_10001791_pt1 | contig 13655 bp, 10 predicted proteins | sample ArcOceMetagenome_2_FD_87166 | JGI IMG/M metagenome (GOLD analysis project Ga0115007, IMG submission 87166) | Marine eukaryotic phytoplankton communities from Arctic Ocean - Arctic Ocean ARC135M Metagenome | ecosystem: Environmental > Aquatic > Marine > Oceanic | place: Arctic Ocean | collected... | reverse complement strand
TTTAACGCTATTACTAGCGTTAGTAGTGCAAATATCATTTGCACAGGAAAAAACAATCTCCGGTACAGTGACTGATGATTCAGGCTTACCGCTACCAGGAGTAAATATTATTGTAAAAAGTACAACAAATGGTACTCAATCTGATTTTGATGGAAATTACTCTATCGCAACAGAAGTGGGGCAATCACTTGTTTACTCTTATGTAGGGTTTGACTCTCAAGAAAAACTTGTTACAGCGTCATCAAGTATGATGAATGTAACAATGGCTCAAGGAGAAACGCTAGATGCGGTAGTACTTACAGGATATGGTGGTGCAACTAAAGAGAGAAAGTCTTTAGGGTATGCAGTTACAACACTTGAAGCTGATGCAATTGAAAACAAACCAGAATCTGACGTTGTTAGATCATTAAATGGTAAAGTTGCCGGTGTTCAAATTGTAGGTAACAGTGGAGCTACGGGATCTGGTACTAACTTTGTTATTCGTGGTAGAAGTTCTATTAACGGTAGTAACCAACCATTATTTATTGTAGATGGTGTGCCTTTTGACTCTGGTACAAATCAACAAACTGGTTTTGGTGGTGGTAACACAGTAACAAGTAGTCGTTTCTTAGATTTAGATCCAAACAATGTAGAAAGTGTACAAATCTTAAAAGGTTTGAGTGCTTCTGTATTATACGGACAACAAGGAAGAAATGGTGTTGTACTTATTACAACCAAAAATGGATCTAACAAAGACTTAAACAAAAAGTTTGAGGTAACTGTTAACTCTTCTGTTTACCAAACACAAATTTCTAACCTTGCAGATTACCAAAATGAGTATGGTCAAGGTGCAGACAACATTATAAACCCTGGATATGTAGGTAACTGGGGAGCTCGTTTTGACTCAAATCAAATGGTTGCTCACCCGTATGCAACTCAAGGAGATTTATTCCCTGAATTTGATGGTTTAGAAATTCCTTATGCAGCTGCTAATAACAATGTAAAGGACTTTTTTAGAACTGGTTTAGGACAATCAATGTCTGTAAACGTTGCAGGTTCTCCTGGAAACAACGGTAACACTCGTTACAACCTAAACTTTGGTTACACAACTGAAGACGGTTACATTAGAAATAATGGATTAACTCGTTACAACATTGGACTTGGTGGTTCTACAAAACTATCTAACAAATTCTCATTCAACGGAACTGCAAACTTTAGTAGTACAAGAGTAAATACTCCTCCAATTGCTGCAAACAACGCAGGTGGAGCATTATCTATATTTACTAGAACATTATTTATTCCAAGAAACTTGGATCTAATGAACCTTCCTTTCGAGAATCCAAACGATAGATCAAGTGTATATTACAGATCAGATCAAGAAAATCCGAATTGGTTAACTAACTACGCAGGTAGTGAGCAAAAAACAAATCGTTTTTACGGTAAGTTAGGTGCTTCTTATGAAATTTCTGATAACGCATCTGTATCATACCGTTTTGGTTTAGATACCTACAACGAAACTCAAGAGTTTAAAGCTGCTAAAGGAAATGTTACGGCACCTTATACAACAGGTTACCTAAGAACAACAAGTGGTACTAACTTTATTTATGACCATAACTTAAACTTTAGTTTTAATAACTTAGAACTAGCTGATGACTTTAGTTTAACAACTCAACTAGGTTTCAACGCAAGACGTGATACCTATGAGCAGTTTGGACAATCTAGTGTAAACCAAGTAGTATTTGGTTTCTTTGACCATGACAACTTTATTGATCAAACGATTAATGATCCAGTTGCGGGTAGTTTAAGTTTCCAAGCACAACAAAATATATTAGGTGCTTATGGTGAAGCTGCTTTTGACTATGGTGGTTACTTATTTTTAACGTTATCAGGTCGTAATGACTGGGCTTCTACATTAGAGGCTGAAAATAATACGTTATTTTATCCTGGTGCTTCATTATCATTTGTGCCAACATCAATGGATGGTGGATCATCTGACGCACTTAACTACTTAAAATTCCGTGGAGGTTACGGTACATCTGCAAGGTTCCCAGGAGTATACTCTACAAGAACTGGATTTAATTCTACAGCATCGTCAGTACTTGACAGTGATGGAAATGCAGTTACTACAAACGGATTATCTTCTGTACTAGGAAATGTAAACCTTAAACCAGAACTTCAAAAAGAATTTGAACTTGGTTTAGATGCAGATTTATTTAAGAAAAGAATTAGTCTTGACGCAACTGTTTACAGAAGATCAATACAAGATCAAATTGTAGGAAGACCAATATCTCCATCTACTGGAGCTACCTTTACAGCTGATAACATTGCAGAAACGCAAATAGAAGGTGTAGAATTAGGTTTAAACTTTACGCTAATTAAGAGTGATAATTTCACATGGCAAATGGATAACAACTTTAGTGCCTCTGAAAACACAGTTATTGACTTAGGTGGTGTTGAAGCTTTTGCATATGCTGGATTCACAAACTTAGGTAACTATGCTTCAGAAGGAGAAGCTTTAGGAGTAATCAAGGGTGGTTATGCTGCACGTTATGCACAATCAAACATAACAGATGAAAATCCTTATGGTACTGGTGTTAACGGTGCATTACTTATTAATCCAGGTACGGGTCAAATTCTTGACTCAGAGTCAGATTTAGGTAAGGACATTGAAACAATTGGTGATCCTAACGCAGACTGGACAGCAACAACAATAAACACGATTACTTACAAGCAGTTATCATTATCTGCTCAAGTAGAATACACACATGGTGGAGATATCTATTCTCAAACTGCATCTCAGTTCTACCGTCGTGGTGTAACAGAGGTAAACGTTGATAACAGAGAAGGAACATATGTTATTCCAGGATTATTAGCTAACCCTACAACAGGTCAGTTATTATTAGGGGATGATGACCTACCAATCCAAAACAATATTCAAATTGGTGCTAATGATTTATACTTTATAAACTTAGTTGATCCATCTGGACAAGGTATGTATGACGCATCTCATTTACGTTTAAGAGAAGCTTCATTAACGTTCTCTCTTACAGAGAAGATGTTAGAGAAAACTCCTTTCGGAAATATCTCATTCTCTTTATCTGGTCAAAACTTATATGTGAAGGCTTTCAATATTCCTGATGCATTTAACATTGATCCAGAAGCATTGAGTGTTGGTACAGGAAATGGTCAAGGTTTAGAATTCCAAACGGGACCTACATCTAAGCGTTACTCATTTGGTATAAAGGCAACATTTTAAAAATAAAAGGTACTAGTGAGGTGGTAATTACATTACCACCTTGTTATACTAGTGTAACCTAAAAAATTTAATTACATATTATGAAAAATATTTTAAAAATAACATTCGTAACAGCTATGTTGGCTTTATTCACTGGATGTGAAACAACAGAGCTAGATTTACTAGATAACCCAAATGCAATTAGTGCAGATGTGGCAGATAAAAACTTTGTATTAAATCAAATACAATTATCATTCAACGGAATCGTAAGTGGTTTTAGAGGAAGTTCTTCAAACATTACGCGTATGACTGCGCAGTTTGGACAGTACAATGGAACAATTGGTGTTAATTCATTAAATGGGACTTGGGCTTCTGCTTACAATATGTTTGCAAACGTAGATTTATTAGAAACTATTTCTGGAAATACAGAAGGTGGTTTACCTAATCATGTAGGTGTGGCACAAATAATAGAAGCATACACATACATTACATTAGTAGATTACGTAGGTGATGTACCTTACAGTCAAGCTAATCAATTTGCTGAGTTTCCAATACCAGCTTTAGATCCGGGAGAAGATGTGTATACGGCTCAAATAGCGCTATTAAACACAGCTATCTCAAACTTAAATCAAGGGAGTGCTGTAGTACCTCAAGATTTATTTTACGGAGATTTTGACGCAGACAACTGGATTGCTGTTGCAAATACTTTAAAATTAAAAGCGCATCTTAACATGGGTGACGGTGCAGCAATTTCAGGTTTATTATCAGAAAACATTATTGATACTGATGATGAAGATTTTCAATTCAACTACTCATCTTCAGCTTCTCCAGAATCAAGAAGCCCAATATTTCAAGGCAACTATGTTAATGGAGCAGGATTTTATATGAGTAATGGCTTTTTAGATATGTTAAACGCAGGTGACGGTGAAGCTCCTTTTGTAGAAACAGGAATTGCAGATCCAAGACTACGTTACTACATCTATCGTCAAAAAAATTCTGAACCTTCAGGATCTAACCTTCCTTGTGCAGGTCAAGATATCTATGACTACTGCTATGTTGGTAACTTATACTGGGGTAGAGATCATGGTGATGATGAAGGAATACCAAATGATGGTATTAGAAGATCTACTTGGGGAGTATATCCAGGTGGAGGAGCTTTTGACAACAACCAATTTAACAGATCAGACGGAAACAACACTCCAACACTTGATGGAGCTGGTATAAACCCAATTTTCTTATCATCTTTCACACACTTTGCATTAGCAGAGGCTGGATTAGACCTAGGAGTTGGCGTAAATTCAAGAGATTTATTAGAAGCAGGTATCTCACTTAGTATGGATAAAGTAACCAACTTTACTGGTTCTTTAGACACAACTGACGAAGATGACGAAACTATAGATTATGCTGCAACAGGTGCAGAGATTAGTGCCTATACAGCTAGAGTGATGGCAGAATATGATGCTGCATCAGGAAACGATGCTAAGTTAGAAATCGTTGTTAGAGAATGGTACCTTGCGTCATGGGGTAATGGTGTAGAGCCTTACAACATGTACAGAAGAACAGGATATCCTACACTACAAACAGGTGTTAAGCCAGTAGGTCCATTCCCAAGATCTTACAGATACCCAGAAAACGAAACTAACACAAATCCTAATGTAAGTCAGACAACTGCTGACAACCAAGTATTTTGGGATACAAACCCAGCTGGTTTCATTAACTAATCCATTTTAATTAAATACTTTAATTATGAAAAATATAAATAAAATATTCTCTCTAGTATTTGTAGCAATATTATCTACAGTTACTTTCACTAGTTGTGAAGATCAAGATCTAGAACGCTTTCCAGAATTATCTAACGGTGGATTTGTAAAGTTTGTAACTGCTCCAGTATTTGAAATGGGTGCAGATCCTGCAACCGCTTCTTTTAGCGCGATGACTGAAGATCCTAACGGAACTGTCGCTACTTATGAAGTAACAGTAGTTGGTGATTTTGCTGGCGCTCCATCTGAGGCTCTAGCTTTCGGTTCAACAACAACATTCCCATTTGATGTAAGTTTCACAACTGCAGATATGGCTGAATTATTTGGAGTTGATGCTTCTACTTTTGTAGAAGACGATTCTTTTGAATTCTTTGGTGTTGTAACAACTGTAGACGGAGTTATATATGACGGTTCTAATCCAAGTGGAACTTACCCTGAAGGAGATGATCCTGAAGATGCAGGTTCTTGGAACGGAGGAAACACTAATGCAACTGTTACAGCTGTATTATTAGACGCATTTAACTGGGAAGTTACTTACGAAGACGCTGACTAATAAATAATTAGTTAATATATTTTAAAAACCATCCTTTTCTAAGGATGGTTTTTTATTTTTGCACTATGAAGAAAGAGACATTATTATTTGGTATTTATCCTGTTATAGAGGCTTTAAAGGCAAAACAAACCATAGACAAGGCATATGTCCAAAAAGGACTACAGAGCCCTAAGATTGATGCTATTGTGGCAGACCTTGAAGCATTAAACACCACAATTTCATATGTGCCTCTAGAAAAAATGGAGAAGCTATGCCGTAGCAATCATCAAGGAATTATTTTAATTAGTTCACCAATAGAATTTGTTGGGTTAGAGACCATGGTGGAAGCGGTACTAGAAAGCGAAAAAACACCTTTGTTTTTAATACTAGACCAGATTAGTGATGTTAGAAATTTTGGTGCTATTCTAAGAACAGCAGAATGTACTGGAGTGGATGGTGTTATCATACAAAAAAAGGGGGGTGCACCAGTAAGTGGTGATACTGTGAAAACCTCTGCGGGAGCTATATTTAACATTCCTATCTGTAAGGTAGATCACATTAAGGATGCCATTTATTACCTTCAAGGAAGCGGTATTACAACTATTGCTGCTACAGAGAAAACACAAGACACTATATACAATCTAGAATTAAACGAACCTATGGCTATTGTTATGGGGTCTGAAGGTCTTGGAGTTTCAAAATCTGTACTTAGTATTGTAGACAAAAAAGCTTCATTACCCCTACTAGGTGTTATCAATTCTTTAAATGTATCTGTTGCCTGTGGTGCTTTACTATATGAGGTAGTACGTCAAAGATCAAAGTAAAAAAACCTACTCTTTTTTATGCTTCACTATTGTGTAAACAATACCTACATCATTTTTTGATGTAGTACTTAATTGCTGGTCATCTGGGGTTTGTTTTATTTCAATAAAATTACCGTCTGCATCAAATTGCTGCATAAAAGGATCATTCTCGGGCAGGTAATCATCAGTTTCCCAATCAAATTTTTTATTTGTAACTGTTGTAGTGCCTTTGTATAAATAAGCCAACAACAGACCAACTCCGAAACCAGATAAATGTCCTTCCCAAGAAATATGGCTATCTAAAGGAAATACATACCAAAGCAAACTACCATACACAAATACAACCGCGAAAGAAAGCGCTGTAAGTTGGTATTGCTTTGAGATAATGCCTTTAAAGAATAAAAAAGAAGCCAATAAATAAACAATACCACTAGCTCCAATATGGTTTGCAGGACGGCCAATAGCCCAAGTTATAAGACCCGTAATAACAAAACCCAAAATAAACACTTGCCATCGCAAAGGGCGATAAAAATAAAAAAGTGCAGTTCCTAATACCAACATAGGGACACTATTGTTAAACAAGTGCTTTAGATTACCGTGTATAAAAGGACCAAATAATATACCTCTTAAACCCTCAACCTTTCCTGGGTGTATGCCATAGGGAGTAAAATCTTCAACAAACCGTATTTCAAACCAAAACACGAGCCACATGAGTATCACAAATAACAGAGGATAAAGCACTACATCAAGAGAAAAATATAATTTTTGCGATTTGGTCATACTTCAAGATAGCAAAAACAAATCCAAATCCTGCAATATGATAAATTGTCAGTTTATTAGCTAAATTAAAAATGTAACTTTATAAAATGAATATTCCACTAGCAGAAAGAATACGGCCAAAAACACTCCAAGGATATCTAAGCCAACAACACCTGGTTGGTGAGACTGGAGCACTCACAAAACAACTACAAAGCGGCATGATACCGTCAATGTTGTTTTGGGGACCTCCTGGTATTGGTAAAACAACTTTAGCTACTATTATTGCATCTGAGTCAGAAAGGCCTTTCTACCAATTAAGCGCCATTGATAGTGGAGTAGCTGCCGTTAGAGAGATTATTGAAAAAGCAAAAAAATCAGACGGGTTGTTTACCACAAAAAACCCCATACTTTTTATTGATGAAATTCATCGTTTTAGTAAATCTCAACAAGACTCCCTACTTAGTGCTGTAGAAAAAGGATTGATCACCCTTATTGGCGCCACTACAGAAAACCCAAGTTTTGAGGTTATACCTGCCCTACTCTCAAGGTGTCAAGTGTATGTGTTAAACTCATTTTCTAAAAAAGATCTGGAAGATCTTTTAAAACGAGCCATTGCTGTAGATACTGTATTGCTAAAATATGATATCGTGTTGCAAGAAACACAAGCCATTTTAAAACTATCTGGAGGTGATGCAAGAAAACTTCTCAATATTTTAGAATTGGTGGTGATTTCTGAAATACCTGAAGTGATAAGTGATGAAAAACAAAAGGTTGTTATTACCAATAAAATGGTGCAGCACAAAGTGCAGAAAAACACGGTATTATATGATAAAACCGGAGACCAGCACTATGATATTGTTTCGGCATTTATTAAATCAATACGCGGTAGTGATCCAAATGCAGCTGTATACTGGCTCTCTAGAATGATTGAGGGAGGCGAGGATATAAAGTTTATAGCTAGAAGGTTAGTCATACTTGCTAGTGAAGATATTGGAAATGCAAACCCCAATGCACTTTTACTTGCTAACGCAACATTTCAATCTGTTATCTCCATTGGCTTTCCAGAATCTAGTATTATTTTAAGCCAATGTGTTATATACCTTGCAAGCTCTGCCAAAAGTAATGCTAGTTACCTAGCGATCAAAAAAGCACAACAACTCGTCAAGCAATCTGGTGATCTATCTGTACCTTTTTCTATTAGAAATGCGCCCACAAAACTCATGAAAGAGTTAGGATATGGAGACAACTACGCATATGCTCATGATTATGATAATGCTTTTGTAGCTCATGAGTTTTTACCTGAAGAGATTGTTGGCACCACCCTGTATCAACCAGGCAATAATGCAAAAGAAAATCAATTAAAGAGCTATTTAAAAAGTCTATGGAAAGACAAATATGATTTTTAATCCTGAAAAATTAATGTAATGGATGTCCCATCTTGAGCAACTAGCTTCAAATCATTATTTTCAAGGAATTGACACTGGTAATTAACCTCGAAGATCATACCCTCAAAGCCATTTTCTGAATACTCAATAGCTCCTTTTAAAATTAAATCTGCCCCAGAAGCATCATACACATTATAACCAACCTCAACTTTCTTTAAAAGGTATGAGATTGAATTATAGCTGTAAGCGTTAAATTTATTTGCTGGTCCCTTATTGCTTTTAGACTCTAGTGGCGCAACTACTGCAGAAGCCTCCTGGCTATATACATTAGAAGCAATAGGTCTAAGCACTATTTCTTTTTGTTGTACACTCAGCTCGTTAAAACCTAAAAAAGCCTTACGTAATGCATCTTGGTATGATTTTTTATACTCTTTTTGCTTGCTAGCGCCTGGCGCTCCTCTATACACTTCTTTTCCTTTGCAGTCTTTTAAAACAACTATGATCTTGGTTCTTGTAAATCCAGAAATAGATTCTGCATCTGCCCACAATCCGTCACAATTATCTACACTTGGCAGTTCGCTAAAATAATAGGTGTTAAATCCATTTTTAGTTAGATAATATTTAGCCATATCATTTAATTGATATTGATTGGCTTTAGATAAAAATTCAAATTTATCTGGAACAACGACAAAACTATACTCGCTAAGACTTTTTTGAGCAAAGGAGATATTAAGGCATGTTACTATAATGGCTAAGGTTAAAAAAAGCTGTTTCATCATTAATTTAATATATAGTTTAATCCTACTTGTAAAGATACACTATTTGCTTTGGCAAGATTTGACATCTGCAGGAGGTTATCTGCTGCTAAAAACAAATTTACGCCCCCAATATTTAAAAACATCCCTGCCCCAACATTTTTGGCAGAATAACTATCTAAAGTGTAGGTAGTTTTAATGGAGAGTGTATTTCCAAATCTTCTTGTGTAATAAAGTGTACCTGCAAACTGTAGGCCTCGAGGTCTAAATATGCTGTAGTATTGAACTCCCGCCTGAGAAACTCGTTTTTGTTTTGTGCCATTATTTTTACAATTACAACCTCCTTTATCACCAACAAACCTCCCAAAATCATAATGTAATGCAGCATTTATTTTGGTGGGTCGTAGCTGTGTATATCCAGTATTGAGCGTATCAACAGGAATTTCGCGGGCTATATCATCTTCTAGATTATCATAATAAGGGATGGCAGGCTCTCCATTTACTAGTTCAGGAAAAATGAGCTCAATACCATCTAGGGTATAATCTCCTTTAGCCCTGTAAAGTTCTGTGTCATTGGTGTGAAAAATAGCGCCAAGATCAAGCACAGAAGCGGTCAAAGAAAGCTGGTTGTCAAACTGGTAAGTTATACCAGCATCTAAGCCAACACCAAGGTTACCGCCCAGTAAAGCTCTCCCAAGTAACTTTTTGTTTACTTGAGATTGCTCTAAACCGTCTAATGATAAAAAACCAGAGGTTTTTACCTCTACATCCAAATCTGTAACAGTATGCTCGTAGACATTAGCAGTACCCTCTCTTATAGATGTTTTAAACGCTCCTTTATTTCTTGTACTACTTACACTTATTAAACTAGAATAAAGTTTTAAGCGCACTCCTGCAGTTAGTTTTTTTGAAACTTGTTTATTTACACCAAAATGATACACCGTTAACAAATCTGCACGAGCACTTACATCATTAAAATCATAGGCTTTACCAATATAATCTCTATTACCCTCCCAGGCCAAAATCGCTATATCTTTAGGGAAATAGGCGATTACGTCTAATTCTTGATACATTCCGCCAGAGAAATACACAGGCTCCATACCCTTGGATAACCAACCAAAGTTTAACACATCTAATTGCTGATTTATAGTGAAAAAATCTCGTGAACTTAACTCAGAAATTATATTTGTTATTTTAGTGTTGATATCTACTCCATCATCTGCAAAGACATCAAATACAGAAACTCCAGAGGAACCAGCATTAAAATGAAATTGAGACGCTAAAGGCATACCTGCATGGAATTGACTGCTAACAAGGCTTCCTGGATTAAGCATTAGCGTTTGTGGGGTCACCTCCCAATTATAGAGCAGTTGTTTGTTTTGACAAACAACAACAGACAGCCCAAAGGCTAAATAAATAAAAAGAAAATTTTTCATTACTTTACTTGCTACTCTATTTGTAAATAATAAGTGGTTTTTGATTGTAAATTCAAAACTCCAGATAAATCTTGTGAAGAAGAGGGAATTGTTACAGTAACTAGAACCTTATTGGCCTTTGTCAGCTCCTTAATTTGCAACGCATCCAAGTATTGAACAAAATAGCTTACAACTGGGGTGTTTTCACTGCCAGGGGACACAGTAGTTTGCATTAAGTACTTAGAGACATTATCGTTATTCAAAAAATCAAAAGAGACGTTAAATCCTCTTGCAATGGTATTTGTGAACTCAAAATAGAAGTCAGCACCTTTTATTATATCATTAATATCGCTTCCGCCTAGAAAATCTAGATCTGTGGTATCCTCTACAACCAAGACCTCTGTATTGTTTGCGTAATCATAAAAATTAGACGCCTCCAAATTAAAATAAATTAAATCAAGTTCAATTTCTGGTGTTAGCACTACCTCATTTGTTTGATCAAAATCGGTACCATCAAAACAAGAAACAAATAGCAGTATGCTGGTGAGTAAAATAAATTGTTTGGTAATTTTAACATCCATGGTGGCTAGGTATATTAAATAAACGTTTTTCTGCCATAAAAAGTCTATAAAGGTTACGATGTAATAGTAATAAGAAATGAAAACACTTACAGTAACCTAGGTTACGTATGTACATGTTTTCAAAAAAGCTTAAGATGAGGATTAATTTTTTCTTCAGAGCACATTTATTTTTTTACAATAAATTCTTAATCTCTAACAAGTAATCTACAACTTTATATCCATTTTTTGGAATTTCTTTTCTGTAATTAAAAAATATAGTGTCCATCCCTACACCCTCTGCCCCGAGGATATCTGCATCAAAGGTATCTCCAATCATAACACTTAATTGAGCAGAAGCTCCAGCCTTTGATAGGGCTGTTTTAAACACCAAAGGGTTCGGTTTTTTTACACCTACCTCCTCAGAGCTTGTTACGGTAGCAAAAAAAGGAGCTAACTTACTTTTTTCAAGCTTAATGAACTGTACCTGAGAAAACCCATTGGTTATGATGTGCAATGTGTATTTTTCTTTTAAGTACTCTAGTAATTCAAAGGTCCCGTCAAATAAATAATTATTATTAGGCAACTCTTCAATATATGCTTCACTCATACCATCAATGATTTGCATATCATAAGTTACTCCTAGCTTACTAAAGCTATCGATGAGTCTTCCTCTTCGAAGTTGTGTTTTGGTAACACGTTCTTCTCTAAACTCACGCCAGTAGTTAAAATTTATGGGTTCGTATACTTTTAAAAATGAAGCTAGAGGAATACCAACAGAAAATCTCTGAAACACACGCTCAAGGGCTAAGCCAGAGTTTCTATCAAAATCCCAAAGGGTGTGATCTAAATCAAAAAAGACATCAGTTATTGTAGGTTTTATCATGATATTAAAGTTTCAGAAAAAAGGGAACGCCACAGTTTATTATTAGGATCTGCAGAAAAATCTTTGTTTGAAAATAGCACAGAAAATGTCCCGTTAACACTTTGTACGTTACCAAACATCTGAGCAATTTTTAGGGCGGTATCCTTAGGGCTTAATTTTAAAAAACCTTGAGTTGTACAGGCAATTGGCTGTATGGCTAGAGGTGTTATAATTTCATAATCTAAATCATAGAACAAAAAAGGAGTACAAGTTCCTGCCCTAAATCCAGGTTGGTTTTCATACACCATCGTATAATCCTTCTTTATTTCTAGCGCAACTAAATTCCTATAAATTTCTGGAAGGCCAATAAGTAAATTACTGTTTTGACTGCTTAGAATTGTTCTATTTATAATATGTTCTAGGGTTGTTTTTTCTGTTTTTAAAAAATCCGGATTTGTCAATGCCCTTAAAGAGACCAGGAGCCCAATTTCTTTATAGTCTGCAACATACTTAATAAGCATTTTAAATTTTTGCTTTTGAGTATTTATAGTTTGGTGAAAATCAACTGCTTCGCCCAATAAAAAAAATACAGTAAGTTTCATGTTACTCTTTTTGGTAACATCCAATATCCACTTATAGCTATCGTAGGGATCTTTTTGTAGGCCCAAAACAACTTTACAGCGTAGTAAAAACTGTTTTAATCTAAGCCTAAAAAGATCTGAGGTAAAACCAATAAAAGACCTAAAGATTCCTTTATTTAAAAAAGCATAGGCAACTTGTGCATTAATTAAACTGTGCACTGTTGTTTGCTTTTCTGGAAATAATAGCTGTGGAAATGTTTGCTGTAACAGCACCTTTAGTTTATAGCTCCAAATATCAATCACTGGGCTGTCTAAAAAATTGTATTTAAAACCCAAACTCTCATGGGCAGAAAACCTTCCTAAATGATCTTTAACATGAGGCAAATATTCTTCATACCTACTAAGTAAATAAAAGGCGGCCGTAAATATATCAAAGGGTATGGCGCTTTTATCGCTTACGGCAAAGAAACACTTTGTTTGATCCCAATCTCGCACATTAATCTCTACACTTTCAATTCCTTGTTGGGTAAGGAGGCCGTGACTTTGGAAAAAAAGTTCATTCCCAAGGGGCTGTTTTCCGTAAGAAGCTTTTGGCCCTTTATGTGCTAAAAAAGCATCGATTTCAGTGGTAAAACCAACTTTAATCCCCAAAATACGGGTACAAATATGTTTAAAAACATAGGATATTCTTGGGGTAATTTGTTTGGTAAAAATAAGTAGCATATAAAAAATATAACCTAAAAAGTACACCAGTATCTATACCGTATACACTTCAAATATAGGGTAATTTGGTTTGTTATTTTTTGATTTTAAAATAAAAGGTACTCCCCTCTCCAAATTGAGATTCTACCCATATGGTACCCTCATGAAGTTTAACTATTTTCTCTGCATGAGCAAGACCAACACCACTCCCCTCCTGCTTTTGCTGAGTAGGTACACGAGAAAAAATAGTAAAAAGATCTTCTATATCCTCCTGCTTAATTCCAATACCATTATCTGCAACAGAAAAAACCCAAAAATCTTCTTCTT
>Ga0115007_10001789_pt1 | contig 13680 bp, 14 predicted proteins | sample ArcOceMetagenome_2_FD_87166 | JGI IMG/M metagenome (GOLD analysis project Ga0115007, IMG submission 87166) | Marine eukaryotic phytoplankton communities from Arctic Ocean - Arctic Ocean ARC135M Metagenome | ecosystem: Environmental > Aquatic > Marine > Oceanic | place: Arctic Ocean | collected... | reverse complement strand
CCTAACTTCCACTCATAAGGGATTGCATTGTACCCCCAATATGCGCCAGCTATTTGCCCATAAACAGCCCCCAAGGTGTCAGCGTCACCTCCTAAGTTTACAAGCTGCAATAAACCTTGTTCAAAAGATTCAGCATGATAAAACGCCCATAAAACAGCTTCTAGAGTGTTGATCACTTGCCCGCCTGTATTCAGGTGATCAGGTTCGGCATAACGAAAACTACCACTTAATACCGCCATCATTTCATCACTTAACTCAACAGGCAGAGTGATTAACGAATCAAATGACAGTAATAGGGACTTATCAGTGCCGGGATCAGCATTGAGTATATTGAGTACTAGCTGCGCAAAAACCTGGTTGGTTTCTACACATCTTGAGTCGGGGTGAGTTAGAAAAGCATTATCAGTAGCAAAGCGCACCGCTTGCTCACAGTCGTAATGATAATGAATTAAAACGGGTGCCAAGCGCATGATTGCGCCATTACCGGCGGCATACGGATCTTGTAGCATGGTTTGCCATAGCTCACCGTAAATCAGCCCATGATCCTCAAACAGCTCGATCGCTTTACGGGTCTGCTGACCAATACCAAAGGCAATACCGGTAGATGAGGCATATCCTTGACGATACCAACGACTATAACGGATCATCTGATCTAATGGGTCATGTCCATTTTTCTTTATCAGACTTACCGCAGTGCACAATGCCAATGACGTATCATCTGTCCAATATCCAGCAGGTAGATAATGAGGACCACCGTCTCGAAATTCATAAACAGGTTCAAATGCGTCAGGTGATAAGAACTCCACGGGGGTGCCCATTGCATCGCCTATTGATAAGCCCACTAACATACCGCGTAGCTTATCGAGCCTTTCCTCATGCACTTGATACATGATTCATACCTCTCATCACATCTGCACTACTGTTATATGACAAACAGCCACTGACATTCAAATGTTTTTTTGCAGCGCAGCAAATGAACGCCATGCCCTATTAGGCCCTACGACGATGAAATTTTCTTCATATATTCAACGCTAGCGACGGTTAGTCAAGTCGATGAGAGTAAAAACGAGGTCGCTTTATGATATGCGCTATATCAAATACAGATGATAATCTAGTCTGGCTGCATGCGCGCTATAATCATATATAACCGATGCGAGCCTTGCGGAGAGTGTGATGAGTATTAGTGTTTTTGATCTGTTTAAAATTGGGATTGGGCCTTCTAGCTCTCATACCGTGGGTCCTATGCGCGCCGCGGCAACCTTTGTGGCCCACTTGAGTGATCAAACATTACTCCATCACGTAACGGCTATTCATATTGAACTCTTTGGTTCTCTCAGCTCCACGGGGAAAGGCCATGGTACTGACAACGCCATTATCGCCGGACTGATGGGCGAGCAACCCGACACCGTTGATCCCGATAGCTTACCCTCTAAAATAACCGAGGTAGATCACTCTTTCACACTGTTACTTGCAGGCAGCCATTCAATCCCTTTTATGCGCACTCAAGATTTACGCTTTACCGATGAGCCTCTAGCATTCCACCCCAATGCCATGCGTCTGACTGCCTATGGTGATGATTGTGTGCTGTACGAAAACACATATTACTCCATCGGTGGTGGCTTTGTTTTAGATCAAAGTGAAGCAACCAAAGACGCTCATCTGGTGCCGCAAATTGACTTGCCTTACACTTTCGAGACGGCTGCTGAACTGCTAAAACTGTGCCGTACCCATAATCTGCGCATTAGCGAATTGATGATGGCCAATGAAAAAATATGGCGCAAAGAGTCCGCTATTCGCGAAGGTATCCTAACCATCTGGCATGCGATGGAGGCTTGTGTACAACAAGGATTAGAACATCAAGGTATTCTGCCCGGCGGTCTCAATGTCCGAAGAAGAGCCTATACCTTGCATCAATCTCTGCAACAGGTGTCGAAAGCTAATGTGATCAGCTCAACCATGTCAGGGATGGACTGGGTTAACCTGTACGCCCTCGCTGTTAATGAAGAGAATGCTGCTGGCGGGCGTATGGTAACCGCACCAACCAACGGTGCTGCTGGGATCATCCCTGCGGTGCTTATGTATTACATGCGCTTTAACCCTGAAGCAACTGACGATGATGTCGTGACCTTTTTACTCACGGCCGCCGCTATCGGCGCGCTGTGTAAAAAGAACGCGTCCATTTCGGGTGCAGAAGTTGGTTGTCAGGGCGAAGTGGGGAGCGCTTGCGCCATGGCAGCAGCAGGGTTGGCCGAGGTGTTAGGCGGTACGCCTAAACAAGTAGAGAACGCCGCTGAGATAGGATTAGAGCATAACTTAGGCCTTACCTGTGACCCCGTTGGCGGCCTTGTACAGGTACCCTGTATCGAGCGTAATGCCATCGCAGGCGTCAAAGCGATCAATGCGGCACAGATGGCCTTACGAGGCGATGGGGATCACTTTATCTCATTGGATAAGGTCATCCGCACCATGCGAGATACCGGGCGTGATATGCAGGACAAATACAAAGAGACCTCCAAAGGCGGCCTCGCGGTGAATGCGATCGAATGTTAAGAGTTATCGACTCGGGCTGCGCCATTCGGAAGGCGTGCAGCCCATTGACTCTTTAAACATATAGGCAAAGGCCGAAGGATTAGCATAACCCAACTCTTGGGCAATCTCAGTTACGGGTCTTTCATGACACAACCACTCCAACGCCCGACACAAACGAAGACGATAACGCCATGCTCTAAACGAAATACCCATTTCTTCGCTAAACAGCCGCGTTAACGTACGACTAGAAATACCTAACAACACAGCCCATTCATCCAACGTACGTCCATCATCTGGGTGCAGATAGACTTGCTGACAAATCGTTAACAAACGCTCATGAGTCGGCCAGGGCAACTGGAAATTTTGCTCAGTTTGGCGGTGCAACTGTTCTACGATAATCCGCTGTAATAAGCCGACATACGAAGACACCTCTTTAGACTGCCGTATATGATCAGCCTCCACCAACAACTCTAACAATAACGATGACACGCGATACATAGTGCAACCAGAGGGCAAACTCACTTCAACCGTCGCTTCAATAGAGATGCAGGTAAACTCAGCCCCATCCATCGTTGCTAATGTATAAAGCGTGCCCGCAGGTAACCACAACGCCTGTTTTGGCGGAACCACATACCAAGTGCGATCAACCATCACCGTTAACGTACCTTGCGTAGCACAGATCCATTGGTGCCATGGATACGATATAGAAGGGCATCGACGACGACGCTCAACCGCTTGCGAGCGCACACGCACGGGTGAACGAGATGAGTCTTGTTCGATGAGAGGTTGCTCAATCCATTCAAAACTCATAGTATCCCTCAATGTCTTAAAATAATAAATTTATTAATTATTATTGAATTAAAGACTACCCTTTGCAATACATCGCACCAATAAAAAGGACACTTACATGCCAATTTTGCTCTACACGCTCTTTGCTATGATGTTCATGCCTTTAATTCTCACATGGGTGAATGTCTACTTCCGCTATAAAGACTTCGGTGCTGTAGATAACAACAATCCTCGTCATCAGGTAAGCCAGCAAACCGGCACTGGCGCACGAGTACAAGCCGCACAGGCAAACACGTGGGAAGCCTTAATCATTTATAGCATCACGTGTTTTTTGGCATTTGCATCAGGGGCGGATTTACATCAGTTTGACGATGTAGCACTCGTTTATCTTGGATTGCGCATCGCTTATGTAGGTTTTTACATCATCAATAAAGCAACCTTGCGATCACTCACTTTTGTAGCGAATATGGCGTGCTGTATCTATATTGTGGTGCAGTCAATTAATTGAACGCCTTCACAAATCCTACAAACGCTTTAATCGCCGTAGGGACATATTTAGACTGAGCGTATTGAAGGTACACGCCGCCTTGGTATCCGCCGACGAGTGGATAATCCTCTAACACTTGAACCAGCTCGCCGTTAGCCAGCCCTGCTTTGGCTACAAAGTCAGGGAGCAAGGCTATACCTAAATTGGCTTTGACGGCATTGAGGCGCATTTCTGTGTGGTTAGCGGTGTATCGACCATGAACGCGAAGGCTTACCTCCTTACCTTGATCTCGAAAGCGCCACAGCGCATCCGCGGGATCTTCGCCTAACGCGATACATTCATGCTGGTTTAACTCTAACGGATGAACCGGCTGCCCTCGACTTTTTAGGTAAGCAGGAGACGCAACTAAAACTGACGCCACTGTGGAGACCTTATGCCCCACCAGCCCTTCAACTGGGCTTTGTGTGATGCGAAAGATCACATCAACTTCGTCATCAACGGGGTTAACGAATCGGTCAGTGACCATCATGTGTAACTGAATATCAGGAAATTCAGCCACAAACGTTAAAAGCATAGGTTCGAGTACTTGCTTGGCATACGCTTTTGGCGCCGAGATGCGTAACTTGCCTTGTGGTATTGCGCTAAAGGAGGCCGATTGATCAACGACTTCACGCGCATTATCCAACATGTTTCGGCACGTGGCATAAACGCCTTTGCCCGCTTCAGTCAACGCGACTTTGCGTGTTGTACGCTCGAGTAATTTAATTGATAGTGCGGTTTCTAAACGAGAGATTTGTCGACTCGTGGCTGAAGGCGTCATACCCATACGCTTAGCTGCCGCCGAGAAACTTCCCGCTTCAACCACAGCAACAAAGCTCGCCATATCTGGCATTAAGGTAATTATTTTATTTGTGTCCATGAAGCAACAATCCTATGCGTTACAGCCAGCTAATCTTCGGCGATCAATATCACTATACTAGCCCCATTCAACAGAAAGTCTGCTGAAAACCGGTTTTCATGCACTCATTTGTTCCTATACCACACAGGAAACGAGGGCATTATGTCATCTATCAATCATTCGACTTTAACGCCACAGGCAACAATAGGTTTCCCTGAGCTGCTGCTATTATGCGTGGCCTTCTTCTGGGGAACGAGTTACGCGCTGACAAAAGAGGCTGTGACCTTCGTACCGGTTATTATTTTTATAGCGCTACGATTTGGAATGACGGCGCTTACCTTGGTACCTGTCGTCTGGCATGAATATCGCCAGAAGCAGCTAGCCGACGCCTGGATAGCTATCCCTTCTGGCACTCTATTATTGGCTATATTTGTTTCAGAAACGTACGGCGTCGCGCATACAGAAGCCAGCCGGGCGGCCGTGTTGATCAGCTTATGTGTGATGATCACGCCTTTAATGGAGTGGGCATTCTACAAAACCTACCCGGGTCACCGCGTACTTTTGATGGCGGGTGTTTGTTTAATGGGCGTCTGCCTATTATCGCTCAAGGAGGGGTTTACCTTGCGCTTAAACCAAGGCGACTGGGCCATTCTTGCGGCCGCTTTTTTACGCGCTTGCCAAGTCATCACAACAAAAAGTTTATTTAAAGGACGCACGCTATCGAATCTGAGCTTAACCATGCTGCAATCAAGCTGTGTAACCGGTGGCGCTATTCTGATCGCGTTGTTCACAGAACAATCGTGGTCGTTACCTACTACAGGACACTTCTGGCTAATGACAGCCTACCTCGTTGGGTTTTGTACGTTACTTGCGTTTTTCGCCCAAAACTACGCGCTACGCAGAAGCTCGCCCAGCAAAGTTGGTTTACTCATGGGAACGGAACCCGCCTTCGGGGCGATATTTGCCATGCTGTGGCTAGGGGAGTCTCTATCGGGAATACAATTAGCGGGGTGTGGACTCATTATTGGCGCTTCGCTATATGCGAGCCGATAAAAAGGCTGATCTGCGATACCCGATCAACTATTAATTTATTAAGGGCAATTAGCCTCAAGGTCATAGGCTAAATAATAGTAGGAAGCCCATAACGCTGGGCCATTCACAGCTCCATCATTGACAGTAAAGTGGATACCTTCTGAACTAAAACATTGGGATAAAAAATCTGGCTTTTTATCTCCATTAAGGTCCACAGTTTGATAACCATTAACGTTAGATATTACATAGTCACTTTTCAGCAAAGCGATACCAGAATCAAAGTCAGTAGGTAACCCATCAACCATATAAAAAGTGAAGCCCTGATCAAGGTTAATTACTTTTCGCTCATCAATTAAGGGGGCACACTGCTCCTCGTCCGGAGACTCGGACACAATCTCAACGTTAAACTGTTGTTGAGGCATTGAGAAGTCAACGACTGTGAACTGGTCTCCGATTACGAAGTTCGGATTTCTAATAGCTAGACACTCCTTATCAAGCCAGCCTATTGATTGTGAGTTAGAACCCTGTTGAGTAGACGCATGCTGTTCACTCAAAGAGCAGCCCACAAGCACGGAGACAAACATAAAAGAAATCAGTAATTTTTTCATGTTATCGCCCGTTGTGAGACCAATGTGGAGCATCAGATTTATGCTTTAGCACACCAAAAGACTCTCCAACACTGTGCAGCACTGAATTAGTGTTCACATTATTATCGAATGGTATTGAGATTTCTTTCCCACGCTTGTTCTGAACTTTGATAATCCCTGACCACGTAATGGTCATATCGACGGCATTTCCAGCAATATGATTACTAGTCAATGATGGAGCCACATTACTGCGCGGCGGTACCGCCAACCTAAAACTGTTTACCATTTCTTTCGCACCAGCAAGACTCTTAGCTAAATTTCCATGATCCCACTGTATATCAACACCTACCTTCAAGTCAGCATCGGAGGGTTTACACTTCTCCAACGCTATTTTCCACGACCAATGAAATAAATAAGCACGTCGATCACTTCGCTTAGTAGCATTCACAGATACCGTAGCTCCGGCCTTTTCCAAAGCACCTATAAAAGCATCAACATCTGTTTTAAAAGACTCATTCAAACTAGTCAGTTCTTTACTATTTTTAGCATGAGTATCAGCCCATGTTACCCAGTGCTTTCCACTTAGCTTATCCATTCCTTGGACTCCATTAATTATTACAGTACGCCCACCCTAGGCGAGTAGCTATCAATTGTAAATATGTTAAATAGTACCTATATATTCAAAAGCTCCCGAAGGAGCTTATAGAAATCTAGCGAAATAGCCTACTCGGCAGGTGCGGTAATCGGAGCATATTCGACAGGCACCCAGCTGTAACCTACATCTTCCTTGCGAACGTGCCCGATCCCGGGAAACGGCATATGCGCACCCCCAACCCACAGCTTATCGTCTGCTGCTTGAGCGAAGACCTTTTTACGGGTTTCGATGGCTTGTTCGCTGTCACTATCAAATTCAATCGCTATTTCTGGACGCACAAACTGTGACGCATAGTTATGCACGATATCGCCCCACAGCATTAAACTGTGCTGCTCAGTACCGATCATGTAGCCGGTATGGCCCGGTGTATGACCGTATGTCGGGACAGCCTCTACGCCTTCAATTGGCGACTCGCCTTGTGAAAACGTTTTAAAGTGACCGCTCGCTTGATAAGGCGCAACGGCGGCCATCGCCATTTTAAAGAAGGGTTGAGCGCCTTCCGGTGCCACTGCCATGAGTTCTTTGCTTAACCAATAGGCCTCCTCGCCTTTGGGCACAATAACGGTTGCATTAGGGTAGGCAGCACTCCCATCGGCCGCTAATAACCCGCACGCGTGGTCAGGGTGTAAGTGTGTGAGCAATACGGTATCAACCTGTTCAGGTGAGTAGCCTGACACGGCTAAGTTTTTACTCACGTTACCTAACGTAGGACCAAAGCACGCCTGTGAACCAGTATCGACAAGAATCAGGTTTTTACCGGTATGGACTAAAAAGGCATTAACCGCGGTTTGTACGCCCGGTGTCGATGCTTGGAACATACGCGCAATGAGGGACTGAATGTCATCAGCTGAAGCTCCTTTTAGCAGGGCCGGATCCATCGTAAACACACCATCATACAAGGCGGTTACTTCAACATCGCCTAACATCATTCGATAGTAGCCTGGCACTTGTGTGCGCTGCTGCTCAACTAACGTCATTTCAGCGGCATTAGCCAACATAGGAACAGCGACCATAAAGGTAGCCGTCGTTATTAGCTTAACGGCTAACGTACTCAATGGGTGTTTCATAATCACTCCTGATTGTTAGAGGAAATCCAATCTCCTCATGATGACATCATTACTCAAAAATCGAATGCTGTTACGGTTGCAAAAATACCATACGTATCATACTGGATCTAAGTTTTACAACAGATAAACGCAACATGACAGTGCATTTTCGATACGCCTGACTAGTCAAGGTGCGCCATTTCGCCTATTTACAACAGGCGACCTCGTTCCCTCGGTCGCAGTTTCTTAACTCCGTTGGCCAACAACCCCTTTTTTATTAAACGCTTATTCAATAAAAAAATTATAGCTCCGACTATTTGACACTTTAGGCATGTTAATTGCTCTTCTATAACTATGGAAACGGTTCATTAGGAGCACACGTCATGTTTAATATACACAACCGACAACCTGCACAATCTCAGACCGTCAAGATGAGTAAAATCGGCTTTCTGTTATTGGATAATTTTACAATGATTGCGCTGGCGTCTGCGGTTGAACCGTTGCGGATGGCTAATCAGCTAAGCGGTAAAGAACTATATACGTGGCACACAATTACGGAAGATGGCAAACCGGTTAGCGCCAGTGATGGTATTAACATTACCCCTGATGGTTCAATGACTGATCCGCTCAACCTCGACACGGTCATTGTTGTAGGCGGTGTTAATATCACTCGTAGCTACACCCGTCGCCAAATATCATGGCTTCAAAAAATGGGACGCCGTGGTTGTAATATTGGTGCGATATGTACCGGCGCGTATGTATTAGCCGATGCTGGCCTATTGGACGGATATGATTGCAGCGCACATTGGGAATGCATCGCGTCATTGCAGGAGAAATTCCAAAAAGTTCGCTGTACGAATCACCTATTTGTTCTAGACCGCAATCGCATGACGTCCAGTGGCGGCACTGTACCGTTAGATATGATGCTTAACATGATCCAGCGTGATTACGGCTATCAGCTCACCGCGGGAATATCAGAGATGTTTATCTGTGATCGTGTTCGCAACCACGCCGATTATCAGCGTATCCCACTGCGTTATGTACTGGGTACGACTCAACCAAAATTGGTCGAAGCCGTATCGCTAATGGAAGCAAATTTAGAAGAGACTATCGAGCTGGATGAGTTAGCAGGTTACGTGGATTTATCGCGTCGTCAGCTTGAACGCTTATTCCAAAAACACCTGCAATGCTCGCCGTCTAAATACTATCTCAAACTACGCCTGCTGCGTGCTCGTCAGTTGCTTAAGCAGACATCTATGTCGATTATTGAAATTGCCTCGGCCTGCGGTTTTGTTTCTACACCGCATTTCAGCAAATGCTATCGCGAACACATTGGTATTCCACCGCGTGAAGAACGTACCGGAGCGAAGAAAACAACCGCTGATGACATAAGCCTAACAGACCCAAACGTTACTCATATCGACGCGGCCCGTGAAGCACGAGAAGCGTCGTTACTGGTCCAGCCTAACTCGTTAGCGATGCATGCATTGCATGAAGCACAGTTCGAACCTTCGTATGGTTCGGTAGCAGTACAGTAACCTACGCCCTAGCGATAAGTTGCTCACCCTTCGCTTGGAAAGTATCAGCGCGATGCCGATACTTTCTTGGCCGTTTTAAACGTGCGCCACAAGCGCCCGTCAATCGCCGATAAGCCAAATACAATTAACAGCATCCCTACCCCTTGCGTCCACACCAAGACTTCGCCTAAAAACAAGATGCCCAATAAAATGGCCGACACAGGGACCAATAACGTCACTAATAGCACGTTAGTTGCACCCGCAGACGCGAGTAATTTGAAGAACATGACATAAGCTAAGGCGGTAGACAATACAGCCAAAACCACTAACGCCGCCCACACATTTAGCGGGACAGCACTAAAGTCTGCGCTTCCATCCACCAAAAATGAAATCGGCATCATCACCGTAAACGAGGCCGTGACTTGACCTGCTGCAATGACAATAGGGTTGATCCCCATTGCTTTGAAACGTCGACCAAAGATACCCGCAAACGAATAAGAAATAGCGGCACCCAATATGGCAAACTCTGCCAGTAAATTACCATCTGACTGCCCTGCAGGTACGCCGATCATCACGACAACACCCATAAAACCTAACACAACGCCCAGTAATTTAAGAGCCGTCGCTCGCTCATCGGTCAGCAGCAGGCTGGCCACCAGCACAGTAAACAAAGGCGTTGTTGCATTAAGAATCGAGGCTAAACCCGACGCAATATGCGTTTGCCCCCACACGATTAAGCTAAAGGGAATCACGTTATTGAGTAGCCCCATCCCCAAAAACGCCCACCATACAGTCGCCTGCTTCGGTGGTCGCAGGCCCATCACGAAAACAAACACCCACAAAGCCACCGCCGCTAAGCCGACTCGTATGGCAACTATCGTTAATGGCGGTAAATGCTCAACAGCTATACCTACACAGAAAAAAGAGCCGCCCCACAACAGAGATAAGGCGATCAGCATTAGCCACTGACGGCTGTTCATGGTGGTGTTAATTGACGCGGTCATACTTCAAACCTTTATATGAGCAATGGTGCAGCTACAATATCAGCACATGAAAGGGATCAATATCTGAATCGTGCTAATAAATGATAAATACTGCGAATGTAAACGCGAGGGTATTAACGCAATAAACGGATAGCAATCCCAGTACAATTAGCGTTTTATAAACGTCCGTCCATTGTTTTGAACTACTCGGCTGTTAATAAGGTTAGTGTGCCATGAATACGACTACGCAGAAGATCAAGCCAAACACTGCTGAATGCATCATAGTGGTAGCACGCTATATCGAGCAGCATGCCGATGATAAACTGCCACTGTCGATGTTAGCGAAACAGGCTGATTTATCACCTTCTCGCTTTCAACGTCTATTTACGGCAACCGTTGGTGTATCGCCTAAAGCCTACCAAGATGCCATTCGTATGGGTCTGTTCAAGTCCCTTCTAAAAACAGAAAACAGCATAACAGACGCCATTTTTGCCGCTGGTTTTGGCTCAGTAAGCCGGCTGTATGGTGAAACTTCTCGCCAGTTAGGTATGACACCAAGCGCCTATAAAGCGGGCGGAGCCGACGAGGTGATTAGCTACGCATGCCGCGAATCAATACTCGGGCCACTCATCATGGCGGCAACTGAAAAAGGCGTCTGCTATATCGCCTTTGGAGACGATGAAGATGAACTACTCGACAAACTCGTAGCCGAGTTCCCGCAGGCAAGCATCATTCCCTCATCGGCCTATGATTCACCCGCACTCGATAACTGGATCGAATCACTCAACCAGCATATTGGTAACAACGCACCCAAGCCTGATCTCCCGTTAGATATTCGCGGCACTGCGTTCCAAATAAAAGTGTGGCGGCACCTAATCACCCTCCCTACTGGTACGCGGATCAGCTATTCCGAGCTCGCTACGCAGATCGGCAACCCAAAGGCCTTTCGCGCGGCGGCATCTGCCTGCGGGGCCAATCGAATTGGCGTGCTGATCCCTTGCCACCGCGTATTGCGAGGCGACGGCAGTTTAGGCGGTTTTCGTTGGGGCCTAGAACGCAAACAGGCCTTACTCGATGCAGAAAAAGCGATTAAGTAACCGTAAAAACCCCGGTAACGGTAATGAAACGATCTATTGCAGCTTTGTCGGTAGCCTCCCCATCATCTAGCACATACACTGCATATACTTGACTTTTAATTCAATTTTATTATCGCTAGGACTCTCATGAGCACTCCCCGAAATGTACTGACTTCGGCAGGATTGGCACTCTTATTAGGAGGGCAGATTCTACCCGTTATCGATTTTTCTATTGTCAATGTCGCCTTAGAGTCTATAGCAAAATCCCTCAATGCCAACCACATAGAGTTGGAGCTAATGGTTGCCGTATATGGGGTGTTTTTTGCGGTCTGTTTAGCCATGGGTGGGCGTCTTGGAGATCGCTACGGTCGTCGATCACTCATGAATATGGGTGTCATTATCTTTGGGTTATCGTCACTCGCGTGCGGGCTCGCACCTAACATGCTTACACTGTTAATCGCACGAGGCGTACAAGGCATAGGTGCTGCCATGATGGTACCTCAAATCCTTTCAACCATTCATGTCAGCCTGACAGGCCGAGCACACTCAAAAGCGCTGGGTTATTACAGCGCAATTGGCGGTCTGTCCTTTGTGACGGGACAGGTGCTAGGCGGCTGGTTAGTATCCGCCGACCTGTTTGGGCTCGGGTGGCGTAACGTTTTTTTAGTCAACATACCCGTTTGTTTACTGATTCTAGGCCTATCGCGCTCACTCATCCCCAATACGTTTTCGGAAAAAGCGTCGGAGGTCGATATTCCAGGCACGAGCACCTTAGCACTGGCTATTTTGTGCTTATTAATACCGGTGTCATTAGGGCCTTTATTTGATTGGTCATGGCCTCTCATCATGGTTCTGATAACCGTGATCCCCTTACTCGCTCTGCTCTGGAAAGTGGAACTATATGTCGAGAGAAAAGGCCGTTCCCCGCTGATCCCGCCCAGCTTATTACGTTTACGCTCTATCCAGTTTGGGTTAGTGCTCTGTATATTATTCGTATCGTGCTGGAGTGGTTATATGTTTTCCGTCGCACTGACGTTACAGAGTGGTCTTGGCCTCACGCCATTGCAGTCAGGCAATACTTTCATTGGTATGGGATTGTGTTACTTCGCAGGCTCTCTCATAAGCGCCAAGGTAACGGCCAAACTCGGGCAAATGAATACCCTGCTGATGGGGTGTGCTATCCAAATACCGGGGCTTATAGGACTTATCGTGAGCTTTCAATGGTACTGGCCCGACATACAGCCTATCAACTTACTCGTCGCCACCATGCTAATAGGGTTTGGACAAGCCTTTATCGTTAGTAGCTTCTTTCGTATCTCACTCTCTGAAGTACCCGCTGAAGATGCAGGCAGTGGCAGCGCAATGCTAACCACTGTGCAACAATCCGCTTTCGGACTCGGCGCCGCCTTGCTAGGTACAGTGATGTACGAAGTACTCAAAACAACTGATAACTATTTAGCGGCAATCACTGGAGCTCTTGTCACCGAAATCGGCATCATGATCGACGTGGTCGTTTTGGCTCTTATCTATCGCGGCTATTTGAAACGTCGAACCGTTTAAATAAACCGCTTCACGAGCACGTAAAGCACGAGTAATGGTAAGAAGACGCTACCAAAAACGACGGCAGCTTCTAAATCAGCAATCGACTCTTGTGAGCTAATACCCAGCCATTCTGATAGCGAGACCCAATAACCTTCTAACATTAATGGGTAAGCATCTGGATTTTTAATAAACCATCGAGTTAGGAATAAACTGACAATCACAATCAACAGGATGATCATAGGCGCTGCAATCCGTTTCATTTAACCGTTACCGTTCCGTACGCTTGGAGGCTTGAGTTAGGGATAGCGAATTTTTCTTGGTTTAGCACCGTTTCGCGAAAGCTATCAAACTCTTGAGCATGCTCAAAAGTGCAATCCATATCGAAAATCCTTTTCGCGATTAAATGAATCGCACCATACTATAGCCATTACTCACAATACAACTGAGGATGAGTAAGTTCACGATATCGCTTGGTCTGCTCAACGGATATTGCGATACTGACAACTATAACTTACAACAGATGGCTCATTATGAAACTT
>Ga0115007_10001788_pt1 | contig 13684 bp, 18 predicted proteins | sample ArcOceMetagenome_2_FD_87166 | JGI IMG/M metagenome (GOLD analysis project Ga0115007, IMG submission 87166) | Marine eukaryotic phytoplankton communities from Arctic Ocean - Arctic Ocean ARC135M Metagenome | ecosystem: Environmental > Aquatic > Marine > Oceanic | place: Arctic Ocean | collected... | reverse complement strand
CCGTTTGGGGAAAAACGCCCCCCCCCCCCCCCCCTCCGTAAAACGACCCCAGCATCTCCTCCACGTCCTCCACGAACAAAATCTCGCCGCCGTTGAAGCAATCCACCAGCACCTCCATTTCGTGCACCACCGGTCTTACCATGAACCTCCCTGGTAGGTTAACCCCCACCATTTCAACGCCCACCCGCCGCGCCAGCTCCATGTATATCAGCGATAGGGTGATTGGAATCCCTTTTCTTGTGGCTAACACTTCGTCCAGGCACGAGTTCCGCGGGTCGTAAAAGTCGGAGCCGTTCCCGACGAAACCCAACCCGCCGTCCTCGACCGGGTCGAACATGAACCGCGATATTTGTTTCAGGGTTCGCAGGGGGAACCTGCCTTCTGCGATTGGAGGTAAAAGCTTCTCCAACTCAACCGCGAGCTCGTCGATTTCGGCCAGCGCGTCGTCCACTCGCGACAAGTCAGGCCGGCGGTGCATGGCGACGTACCCGGCCGCCTTTACGAAACATACATCGGCGTCGGGCTTGGCCATCTCCTCCGCGAACAACATCTCGCCGCGTCGCGTCTGCGCCAGCGAGGCGAACAGGGAATCGATATCGTCCGCGATTGTTTCTGAAGAGACGGCATTGGTTGGGGTGGGTGTTAGTAAAGGTAATGGTCCCTTCGGGGCTTAGCAGAGGTACTAGTCCCTTCGGGGCTTAGCAGAGGTAACAGTCCCTTCCGGGCTTAGCAGAGGTACTAGTTCCTTCGGGACTTAGGTTGGAGCGTGTAAACTAGGCACCTGGAAGATGCTCTTGGTATCGGCGCGGAGACGGTCTCTAGCGAGATTCGATTGGAAAAAAAAACAAAAAACAAAAAAACTTCTCGTGTTTTCGACTCGGATTGAAAACCTTTCATCCCGTCCTCTTCGTTCTCACGAAGAGTCCGTTCGTCGTCACGGGAAACGAGTCGGTTCCTTGTGGGGGGCAACACGCGTGAGTGTGTGCGCACCGCCGCGTCCCACAAAGTACTCGACTGGCATAAGTCGGATCGGCCTTTGCTGCTGTTGCGTCGTCGTCATCGTCGGCGAGAAGTCATCTTGTTAAAAAAAGACGTGTTGGAAAACTGGCTGGGTGGCGATTTGGAGGTCTTGGTTGGGTGGATGTTGCGTGTGCGAATCACGGAAGCCATCGGTGGAACAACCTTGACGCGCATCGCGGCTGGGAGACGCACCTTCACCGAAACCGTCGTCGGGCTCCATCGCGCGGCAGCGCGGGCCCTGGAGTCGTGACGCCCGGTCCGAGCCGACACGAACCGCAGATGGCGCCGACTGAAACACGCCACGCCTCACGCCACGCCTCGTCCACGACGACGCACGGCTTTGTGTTTCGCGACACGGAGTGGCGGTGCAAGTCGTGGACGGTGCTGTCGCGGTACAGCGCATCGTGTGTGTCCCTTCCGTGCGCGGGGGCGGAACCTACGCCTCCGCCGAGCGCGAGTCGCAGTGCGAAGATGCTTCCATGGCACGATGCACATAGCAGCCTGCATGCAAACAAATCACAAACGTGCCCCTTTCAAACCATTGCAGTGCCCTTAATAAAGACAACAAACCGATGGCCAGGTCATCACAGCACGATACTCGCCTCCCACGTAATGTGGGATTCCGGGTAGCTCAACACAGACCATATCAACCGGTTCACTTCGGTTGCTCATACGACACACTAATCAAAGCCTGATTAGCTCAGTCGGTAGAGCGCAAGACTCTTAATCTTGTGGTCAAGGGTTCGAGCCCCTTATCAGGCACAATCGCAGCCCTAATGCTCCTATCAAGGCAGTGGCTTCCCAGAGCGCAGTGGCAGTTGGACAACGCTCTCTTGTCTGACTGTAGGCTGTAGACTGGCTATTCACTGTTGTGGTCGGGGGTTAGTGCTTCGATCTCTTTTGCTTCCCACTTCACTTTTTGTCAAAATGAAGATTTTTTTTCGGCACCCGCGTTGCTTTTTGCCCGGGTTCGTCGCCGATCTCGCCATTCGCGCGGACGGCGCACACGTTTGGCTTGAAACCATGGCGGGCGATTTCGCACTCAACGACACGAACAACGCCGGGGTGATCGTGTTCGGGCTTCTCATGGGTGCGAGGCTGTTCACGCGTTTTCCTTTGCGCCCAACATCGGGGCGACTCGTTTTTTGGCGAATCCTCGAAACGTTGTTACCACCGATGGGCATGCATCGCCCGTACGCGCCTCTTGACGTCCCCAAACCGACACACTGACACTCCCACCCACCCTAACCATAAACCCTAAACCATAAACCCAGGCGCGCTTCACGTGCTGATGGGAGCTGACCACTTGTGCGCCTTGGCGGTGGTCGCGGCGCCCGGCGAGGGAAGCGATTCGAGATCTGGAGAATCACGTGACGCGACTAAAAAACACATCAAAACCTTCGTCTCGTCTTTGCTTTTGGGCCTGCGCTGGGGCATCGGCCACGCTTTGGGTTTAGTACTAGTCTGCGTGGTGTTCTTCAGCGCGAAAGGCAGCGTGGACCTTGACAACGTGGGTGACGTGGCGGACAAAATCGTGGGGGTCTCCATGGTGGTTTTGGGGCTGGTTTCGTTGTTGTATTTGTATCGGTGGCGCGCGCGTGTTGCGCTTGAAAAACGGCACCTGGCGGATGCTCTTATTACGAGCGCGGACACCCTGGAGGCGCACACCGAGGGCATAGTTTTGCAGAGCGAGCTTAAGAACCGTAACCTCAATGACCGTTACGAAACCGTTTCAATCGCGGTGCGGCCGGGGAGTAAAGAGCACGAGCGCGCGCATCGCAACAACTTCCCGCACACGCACGCCGAGTCCAAAGATGACGACGACGCGTATGAGCAAACAGCCAGGGAAAAGAAACTCGGGATGCGCGAAGGCACAGGAAAAACAATGGCATCTCATCACACATCAGAAGCTGAGGACGTGGAGGTTGGTATGACGCCACACGATCGGGGGGATCACGCGGGGGACGGCGGCCGCGAGACGGAGACCGAAACCGAAACCGAAACCGACGCCGAAAAAACCGGCACTATGCGTTCGCGCTGGTCCTTTCTGATCGGGTTCACGCACGGCGTCGCGTCTCCGTCTGGGATTCTTTCTGTGCTTCCCGGGGTGGTGCTTGATGACCACGGCAAAGCCTCAGCCTATCTGATTGCTTTTTTCGTAACCTCCACCACAGCCATGGGTGTGTTCGCCGGAGTCTTCGGCGCGGCGGCGAGCTTGGCGCAGGAACGGGCGGGACGAAAAAGTCGTTTTGAAAAAGCAAAAGCATCTGACTCCGACTCGCGAGTCACCGACGCGCCCACCAAAGTCGCCATGGCCTTGAACCTGTTCGCGGGGCTCGCCGCGGTAGCGATCGGGGTGGTGTGGCTGGTGCTCTCTTCGCTTGGGAAGTTAGGAGACCTGTAAGAACGCGTTACCCCTAGGGCACCGCTTCGTCGAGCAACAAATCTTTGGTCGACCTGTTTTAATATCAATTTCGTTCTCGTTTCCTCCCAGAAAAAATAACCGTCGGCGCTTCCGAGAGAACCTCGGAAGAGAAGGTGGGTCTCTTGGACGAGCCGCGAGGAAGAGGGTTAGACGACACGGGACGTCGCGATTGAATCGAACGAGAGGTAACGGCGACCCCGTGAATTGGCCGGTCCCGTGACGACCCTGGTTGGCCAGGAGTGACGCACGTGTCCACTGAAGACGTTGTTGCGCGGCCGGCTGTTCCACTCGCCACTTCTCCTCGCCCGCGCGTGCGACGCGACGCGACGAACACGACGCGCACGCGCAGTACCTCACTATGTTCACCCTGTCCTCTCCACACTTGTTGCGCACGCCGACGCCGCGCGTTTCATTTCGCCGACAGAAGGTGCGACACCCCACGCCGGTCACACCGCGGGCGGTACTGAAGAACGGCGGGTTCAAGAACGGCGGGTTCAAGAACGGCGACGTTTCGCGCGGCGAGGACACGCGCGGCGTGTCTGATGCGACGAAGCCCACCGGGACGCACGACCGGCCGGCGGCGGCTCGTAGTCCCAGCGTCGCCACGGACGGTCGTGCGCCCACCAGGCACGACCTGACCGGGTCTGAGGTCCCGAACGGGGCTACGCGCAAAAACGTTTCCAACGACGAAACCAGTTCTTTTTTTTTCGACGACCACGACCACGACGACGCCGAGAACGTCCCCCTGTTTACCAAGGTGAACAACTTGCGTGCGCCCTTATCAAGGCCCAAGCAACCCCCCTCAACAAAAATTCCAATCTCTCGCTGGCCCGCGTTCAACGAAACCGCGGTGGAGTTTGACGAGGAGTTTGCGCTGCGCCGAGGCGCCGTCGCGCCGCTGGTCACGCCGCCGTGGCGCGGTACGTATTTTTGCGTTTCCCAAATCCAGGCACACTGTTTTATCTCTCAGCTGGTGACTGTTCGAACCGATTACCCTGACTGTTTGTCCATACATCGTCCAATTCACGCCCAACACGGGACTGACCGTTTTCGTTACCAACCGCAGTGATGCTTCTTTCCGACGGGTCTGTTACTCGACACCTGCAGCTTCTGACGGACAGCACCGTCCAGGTTGACGTGCTTCGACAGGAGCTCGTGTTGCCGAGCTCGGTGGCGGGCGACGCGTCCGTTCCCGTGGACGTGCTGGACATCCTGACCAGGGACATGACTACGCTGGTCGGTGGTGACACAACTCCCACTACCAACACTACCAATCATTTGTCGTCAAAAGTCGCGCGCGTGGTAAGTATTTCCCAATCACCACATTCCTCCGACTGATTGCCCATATAAGACTGACATTTATTTTTTTACGATCAGGTCCACCGGGAGGTTGACTTGTGCGACGGCAGGGACGGGACGCCGTTGGTGTACGCGTCTTCCTGGTGGACGGAAGAGGCGGCTACCGCGTACGGCATCCTGACGCCGTCCGGCGGCGCCACCACCGCGCCCGTGTGGAACCACCTGCGCGCGGGAAAAACCGAGCTGTGTACGTATGTCAGGCTTTCCCAAATCCAACGGCCACTGTTTTACCTCTAACGCTGGTGACTGTTGTCCATATATTGCGATATGCAAGGCGCTAACCACTTTTCGTGTAACAATCACAGACAGGGACGTGAAGCGCGTGTATCTCGGGAGCTCGGCTGTTTTGGAACAGGCCTGGGGCACGGCCGGGCCGTTCTGGGCGCGACACTACATCTTCTGGGCAGGCAACGCGCCGCTGTGCGTGATTTACGAAGTCTTCTCGCCTTCGCTGGAGCGGTTCCTTGGCCCGGGGAAGTTCGACATCGGCGAGTGAGGGCCGATACGAGAGCACACGTAGGCGGGGGGGACGAAACGCTTCGCGGAAGAGTTTGAAAAACCCGTTGAAAAAAAGGTGACTCGTCTGGCAATAGCATCAAACTTTGCCTTTGTAATGACGCGTCGTACCGGCGACGTCGTTTTCGTCGTCGCGAGTTGTTCCGTGTTGCGAGTTGTTTGTACAAAACGTTGTGAATAAATTTCAACACGTAACACTTTTACAACTGCAACGTTTACACGGAACCTAAACCTTAACACTTCGTTTCAGGTTTCGCGGACGTCCGCGTTTTCATCACCCGCGCTTGTCTCTGGAGACGAAGCGTCATTCGCCGTCGTCGGCTCCGTCGGCGTCTCTGTTACCAGTCCCGTCCCAACCCAGAACCTTACCAGCACCACCGCGCCCAGCAACACAGCCAACACCGCGAGCGCGGCAGTGTCAAAGTCGACTATCCCGCTCTTGCTCTTTGTTTTTTTCTTTGGTCGCTTGATGTTTTTCGGTAAGGTTAAGGAAGGCCGGGTCGACCAAGCGTCTCCGTCGCGGCCGCTCCCGAAAAGTTCGACCAAAAAACTCACCGCGCGCCGCGTCGCATCGACAACCGTTTCCACAAAAACCGACTCCTTTCCCTTTTCCAAAACCCACGTGTGCAGACACAGTTTCAGAAGCGCCAGCCTGACTGGGACGAACGCCTTCGGGTCGGTGCTCAGGGCCATGTCGTAGTACCGCTTCGCGAGGTGCAGATCCTTGGGAAGCCCGACGCCGCGCTCGTGCATGTCCCCCAGGTTGAACATCGCCTGCGCGCTTCGGAGCTGCGAGGCTCTGAGATATACAGCAGCCGAGGCGTTTTTGTTACCGACGGCCGCCGTTTCGTGTCGCGCAGAGCCGGACGAGCTTCCATCCCCAGAAGAAGCACCTCCTCGTGACTGTTTGCTTAACGAATCAGAATTCACGCCACGTCCGTACCAATACGCGTCGCCTATTTTCAGCAACGAAAAGACGTTCCCCTGGTCCGCGGCGAGGCGGTGGTAGTGCAGCGCGCGTTGCTGGCGCGACAGCGGTGGGTTTGGTTGTTTTTTCCTCCGGGTAGCCGCGGTACCAACAGGTGGTTGGGACGTGATCCCACGAACCGGGCCACCCCGGGTTCCATCCCCCGCCGAGTCGCGGTCAACCGTTTTTGGAGTACTGCTGTCAGCCACAGCGTCCATATCATCACGCCCATCACCTGTATCGCCCACCTCCTTGTCCCACCAACCCTGACCACTCCCGTCCAGCACGAACGCCGCGTTTGCCTGCGCCACTTCCAGCCCCGCTTCCGCGAGTTTCATGTACTTCACCAGCCCGGTTTTTTTCGTAGACGGAGTCTTCACGAGTTCCCGCGCCGCGTCCATCGACGACACCCAGTGCCCTCTTTCCGCTAAGCCTTTTTTTGTAAAAGAAAAGTGTCAGTCTTGTATAAGCAAACAGGGAGGCGGGATTTGGTGAAAGGACCAAGGCCGTACCTTTCAGTAACAAACACGCGCTTTTACACGTCGTGGGTAACCCCAGGCTTCCACTCAGCTGCATCATCGCCAAGTTGTACGTCGCAACTGCGTGGCCTTGGCTCGCGGCGAGGTTGAAGTTGTAAAACGCCTTGGCGTGGTCGCGTTTCGGGGGGGGGGTTGTTTTCGAAGCGCCTTGCCCGTTTGCGCTCTCTTTTTCTTTCCCATCCCCAATGTCACCCGGGGCCCCAACAACGCCTCGCGAGTAAAGCGCACCCAGCATGAACTGCGCCTCTGCCAAGCCTTGTTCCGCGGCGGTGGTGAAGAACTTTACCGCGGCTTGCGTATCCCTCGCTACTCCGAACCCGCTTAGGGTCATGTACCCCAAACCGTAAACCCCGCGCGCGTTTCCTTTCTCCGCGGCGGCGTGGAACAACGCAAGCGCTGGTGAGTGTAAAAGAAAAGTGTCAGTCTTTCGTACTGTTCGTAACTTTCGTAACTTGAAGAGTCACAGAGGGGCAGTAAACAGTGTTGGGATTTGGGAAAGGCCCAATACGTACCTGTTTCGTTGTTGGGGCTACCCACACCGATTCCGTTGGCCCACATGTGCCCTAAATGACTCATCGCATCCGCGTCCCCCGCCGCGGCGGCTTGCGTGAAATACTTATACGCCGCCAATCGGTCCACGGGCACGCCCCTCGCGCCGTTCGTGAGCAACCGACCAACCGCGCTCGCGGCGTCCGCGTTGCCCATATCCGCGCTGTACTGGTAGTACTGCGCGACGTCCCGTTCTCTTGTGTGTGATGACCCGGACCGAGTGTGCTCGGAGGAAAGCCGGATCTTCTCGGTGACCGGACCGGAACCGAAGCGCGAGGTTTGCGCGAAACTGGCGTCTGAAAATAACGCCGCCGGCGGGTCGTAAAACAAAACCGCGCTCTGGCACGATTTGGGAACGCCGTTGCCGAACAGGTGCCGGTGCCCCATGGCCATCTGCGCGAGTTGGTCGCCGCCCATACTGGCGAAGTACTGGTGCAACACGGAGTGGGGGGTGCTGCGAGGAACGCCGGCCTGTTCAGTTTTGTGGATTGATTGGGGAAAAGTGTTAGTTTGTTTTTTTGGGGGGGGATTCGGGGATTGCAATGGTCATGGTCATGGTCACGTGTGTAACAAGCACGCCAACGTCACGAGCTCGGTTTTTACTCCGACTTACCCATCCCACGCTGTACGCGAACCCCAGCTCTTGGTGTGCACCAGGGTCCCCCAACTCTGCCGCTCGTTTGAACAACGTCAACGCCGCGGCGTCATCCTGTGCCACGCCTTCCCCGGATTGAAACGCGCGTCCCAACAACGTCATCGCCTGTCGGTGGTCCGGCTCCAGCTTCAACACCTCCCGAAGCGTGCGCACGGCATACGTTTTTCTCCGCGACCGCACGTCCAGGCCCTCTAAAATCTCCCGGGAAGCGCGAAACTTCAACTCCCCCGAGGTCGGAGAAGGGTGTTCCGTCGACGTCCCGAAATCCACCCTCCCGTCCTCGACGTGTCGCGCCCCGAAAGATGACTCGGTGTCGTGCAGCAAGCCTTGTTCCCGAAGCTTGTTCTCCGCAACTTTAAGCGCACTCGCGGCGTCGCAACCAAGTGGCACCGCGAGAAGCACCACGACAAACGCCGCGAGCGCCGCGCGGCGGAGCGTCGAGGAGGGCCCCATGGGGCACCACAGATCTGACTATGCGCAGAGTTCCGAGTTCTAAGTGGGTTTTCTTGAAAAGAGAAGTGCTGCTGTTTTTTTTACTACCTTCGAGGGTCGATAAGCTCACGCCGCTCCCGCCGTTTCCTCGACTAACGCCAAGTTCCTTTCCCTGTCCAACATAATCACGTCCTGGACCACCAAAGCCAGCTCGTGCCACTTCGCGGTGGAAAGCTCCGCGCCGACGGCTTGCACGGCTTGCGTGCCCACGGCGCACCCGCAGGACGCGCAGGCTTGCGGCGTGGCGCCGTTGAGGTAGGCGGCGAGGTACCCGGCGGTGAAACTATCGCCAGCGCCCGTGGTGTCTATCACAGGTACACGCACACCCGGTGCTATTCCCTTTTTCCCGTTTCTGTCAAGACTAACGCACCCGCGCGCGCCCAACGAAACCGTGGCGACGCGACAAAAGCGAAGCAGCCAACGCATCGCGTCGTCGGCGTCGGCGCGCGTGAACGTATCTTTGTCTTCATCTCTTGTCGCAGCAGTTCCTTCTTCATTCGACTCAGAAGCTCCTCCTTTCTTCCCCTGTTTTCGTCTTCTTTCGTGAAACCCCCTCGCTTCGTGGCTTGTTGTGTCACCAACCAGCAGCTCCCTTGCTTCGTCTTCGTTGGCGAACACCAGGTCCACTAGGTTTTCGTTTAAAATAGCAACGAGCGACGCTCGGCAGTTCCGCACCACCTCGAAGGACGCCAAATCGAGGCTCACCAAAGCGCCTCGCGCTCGCGCCTCGCGCATCGCGCGCTTGGCCAACTCCGGGCGGTACAACGTGTACCCCTCGACGTGCAACAGTTTGGGCGAGCCCCTGAAGGCTTGCGTTGATGGGAAATCGGAGGCTCCCAAATGAAGGCTGGCGCCCAAAAAAGTGCGCATCGTGCGCCGGCCGTCCCTTTCCACCAGGGACAAGCACCGCGCGCTTGACACCGTTGCATCGGCGCACCGCAACAAAACCGTCTCCACGTTTTGTTTCAAAAGCGCGTTCTGGTACCGGTCCCCTACATCGTCACTACCAATCATGCCCACGAACCGGGAAACGCACCCGGCGGATAAATTAACAACCCCCTTGCACACGTTCGCCGCGCTCCCGCCGGGGCAAAACGAAGGTTCCCACGTGTGGTTGGTCGTGTCATGGTTTGTGCTTGCGTCCGGCTCGCCGTACCCCCCGTCCACCCACGCCTCCGCGCACGCGGTGAGAAGTCGCGTGATGTCGTCGTCCGAAACAACGGGCAAACACCCTCCGGGCTCGTCCACGCCGCACTTGGCGAACACGCGCTGCGCCACGGCGTCGTCCAGCTGCACCAGTACGTCGCTCACTGGGTCGCCAAGGCCCACCACGAGCATCGGCGTTCTCGTCTCAGGGAGTCGAGCCGCGCCGGCCACACTGGTGCCCACGGAAACAGAAACGCCGCGAGCCACCGGAACGGACGGCCGCGCGCCGTGCGCGAACCCAGGGCGTGGCGGAGACGCCGCGAAACGACCGGGCGACGACATCGGCGTGCGATGTTGTGAGGCCCCATTTTGGACTCCGACCCTATTGAACAATCCTATTAGTGAACACAATTTTGGCAGAGGCGAGTCGAGACGGCGAGAAGAACAGAGAGTTGGCGGAGGAGACTGGAGCACAGGCGGCTGGTGGATACGATCGACGCGTATACGCAACGGTGCGATACTCGACATACAATAAATATTTACAGTGTGTGTCGCTGCTAACGGGTCGGGTGAACCGACCAAGAACTGCGCGGCGCTTTTCGGCGGTTTCGGCGGCCAAAGAACAACGTACCGTCCTCGGTAACGTGTATGGGGCTCCAAATGGGGACCACACTGAAGGTACCATCATAAATCCTAAACCGCACGTAAGGTACCGTTCATCCGTGTCCGAACGCCCCGAGCGCGTACGGCTTGGGGTTGGCGATGGACATCAGCACTGGTAGTAAAATCAACCCGTGCGTCAATCCAAACAGGATGCACAGAAACAGCTGGCGGAAAAACGTGATGAACACGTACGAGCGCGAGCCGCTTAGCAGTAACACGGCGAGGAACGTGGATATCGCGCCGTTTAGCACGGCGACGCCCATGTTCTCCAGGCACAGTTTTAAACGCTCGTCGGGGGTACCGTGCGTTTCCATGAACGCCCGGCCGATGTGCGCGGCGTAGTCCACGCTTAACCCGAGCGCAATGACAAGCATGATGATGGTCACCGAGTCCAGGGCTAAACCCCAGAAGTGCATGTACCCTATTATGTTGACGATTATCAAGCACAAACAGAAGCACGTCACGGACACGGCTTTGGGGTTCACGAGTAAAAACGCGATGATCACCACCATCACCGCCATCGTGCTCGAGATGTTCCGAATCGCTTCCTGTTCAATCGCTTTGTACTGCTCGTAGTTGAGCCACGCGCTTGAGTAGGCGAAAATGGCTCCGTTTTCGTTCCCGGGCACGGCCGCCAGGGAAGCCCGCAGGCTGTCCATGGATCGCACCTTTTCGTTCGACGTGTCACTCTTGACGTGGTTGCCCGTGATCCTGGCGACGAGAATGCCCTCACTCGGTACAGAATTCGTTTCGTTGCGCCACACGATGTCGTTGAAGTAACTCCCGCCCTGATTGTAAAAAAATGAATGTCAGTCTTGTATGGGCAATCAGTCTGCGGAATGTGGTAAATGGGAAATACTTACCGTCATGGACGTGACGAACGACCACAGCTCCGTGTTCGCGAACGCGCCCGTGGAACTGAGATAAGTAAAAGAAAGTGTCAGTCTTTCGGGCCATGTGTACGAGTAATCACTCTGGACAATCGGCAGAGGTAATAGTCCCTTCTGGTACGAGTATGTGCAAACAGTGGCCGTTGAATTTGGGAAACGCGCAAGGCCGTACTTTCGGTGCGTGTTGAAGGCTTCGAGCCAGGACCGCACGGACTCGGGCGCGACGTGCGGGTTTTTTTTGAACGCGATGGACGCGGCGAGAAGAGTCTGCGATTGTAAAAGAAAGGTGTCAGTCTCGAGTCTTTCGTGAAACCGGTATGAGGTATGGGTGTACTGTAACAGTCCACGTGTGTTGTGTGTAGTTGCAAAAAACGTAGGTGCCTGGATTTGGGAAACGCGCAAGGCCGTACCTGCGCGTTCGCCTCCGTGGTGATGTCAAAGTCCCTGGTGAAGATCGAAATGCCGTCGCCTAGGGATCGGAACAGGGTGTTGGTGTCACCGATCCACTCTTTCAAGTAACTACCACCAGGAATGAAGTTGTTCACGTCGGCGTCGATCTGCATCAGCGCGCAGCCGGCGAAACCGCCGGCCGCGATTGCGGCGAACGCCGCGATTGTCGCGACCTTCACGACAGGCTTGGCTAAGAAACCGCCCATCACGTCCCCCATCCAGCGGCCCATCTTCGTCCGTCCGTCCGGACGAGGCGCGCAGCACACGCAGCACGCGTTTTTCGGAACGGTGAGGCAGCAAAGCACGTCCCGTCCGTTCCGCGCGCGGCGCCACTCGTCAACGGTGAGCCACGCGACGAACCAGGTGCACTGGAAGAAGAACGTGAACAAAATACCAAACGCGGCGTAGAAGCAGAAGTTCCGGAGCGCGGGGAGGGAGGTGTTGGACCCAATGAGGAAGGCGAACATGTCCGTCGCGGAGGTCACGGAGATGGACGCGCCCTGATGTAAAAAAAGAAATGTCAGTCTCGTATGGGCAATCAGTCAGTGGAATGTGGTAAATGGGAAATACGCACCGCGCTCGCCAGGCACCGCCCTATCCGAACCGGCAACCCCGCGGAAGGGTTCCGCCCTGTTTCAAGGTCGTACGCGTTGACGATGACGAACATGTCATCCACCCCGACTCCCAGCAGTAAGAACGGAAGCACGTTCATCAACGGCGAGTAGAACAAACCGAACATGGAACACACGCCGTACGCCGAGCCGGTGGCGAGGCCTTACGATAAATAACCGAAAGTGTCAGTTTTGTATCTGCAAACAGTCGGCGGGATTTGGGAAATGCAATACGTACCTATGGCGACGATGCCGCTGAAGGTCACCGCGACGCGCGACCCGACGCACCCTTCGTCCCACTTCGATAACATCAGCGCGGCGTAGGTGAGGATTAACACGAACGCGGCTTGTAGTAACCCGAGATCGGCGTTGATCGCGTTGCCAAACTCGTCCGAAAAGCTTCGCTGCACGATGAAGGACAGGTCCAAACCTTCGTGGGGTTCGTTCAGAATGTCAAGCAGGACTGAGAGATAAAACAGAAAGTGTCAGTCTCGTATGGGCAATCAGGGAGGCGGAATGTGGTAAATGGGAAATACTTACCTTGTTCGTACGCGTCGCCTCTTAGGTCCTCGCCGTCGCCGTTCACGACGACTTCGTTGTTTTGAGTTAGGAAACCTATTCTCAACGCTTTCGCGCCGGTAATAGCACCGGAGGCGTCACGCGTGATCCCTCCCATCACGCCGTCCACGTTGATGGGCATTTGCGTGATCAGGTGCCGCAGCGGGTTCGCGTTCGCGCGCGCCACGATTTCAGCCTCCGTGTCGTAATCAGTGGCGGCCATCCCACTGAACGCGATCCCGAAGTGCGAAAGCGCGCACCGGAACCCTACTTTGAAGCACTGGTCACTCCAGGTCAGGGTTTTACCGTCCCACTCAACGGTGGCGGCTTCGATTCGCGCGACTAAGGTTTTCATCTTCTCGAAAATTTCTGGGCGAAGCGCGCTTTCGCCGTCCGCGGGCTTGACGATGACCTCCCCGAACCGCGCGTCGCTGCCGTACAGCCCGTCCACGTAGGTCAGATCTTTCTGCGCCTGTGTGTCACTTGGCACCCAGAGCTTGTCCGAACGGTTCTCGTTGGTTAACCCGGGGTACGCCACCCCGGTGGTGAACACCAGGAAAACAAGAAACGTCCCGACCAGCCATTTCCGAGGGGTAGTGCCGATGGAGAGACCAACCCTGAAGAAGAACCCGGTGAGCGCGCCGTTCACGCGCTCCGCGACGCGCTCCATGTAGCTCATCTCGTCAGGTGAACCTTGGTCCTTGTTGTTCAAACTCACGGCCTCGAAGCCCTCCTTGCTGCCCGCGGGTTCGCCCAACGTGACAATCGCTTCCGGCATGGCAGCCAGGTTTTCGGCGTCCACGTTTCGGATGGGTGAGGGTTGTTGTGAAACCGACGCGTCGTT
>Ga0115007_10001787_pt1 | contig 13688 bp, 15 predicted proteins | sample ArcOceMetagenome_2_FD_87166 | JGI IMG/M metagenome (GOLD analysis project Ga0115007, IMG submission 87166) | Marine eukaryotic phytoplankton communities from Arctic Ocean - Arctic Ocean ARC135M Metagenome | ecosystem: Environmental > Aquatic > Marine > Oceanic | place: Arctic Ocean | collected... | reverse complement strand
GCGACGGCGTGCAATATGTTTGCGTTGCGGCCACCGACAATGACGGTGTTGCAGCCTGAACGAGCGGCCAGTCTGGCTGCCTGTAACTTGGTGACCATGCCGCCACGGCCTAGCGTTCCGGTACTTCCGCCGGCTAAGGCGTCGAGGGAAGGGTCTGTGGCCATTGCTTGGCCAATGAGAGTAGCGCTGGGATCGGTATCTGGGTTGGCGCTGTAGAGGCCGTCTTTGTCGGTGAGAATGACTAGCATGTCTGCATCGATTAGATTAGCCACTAAGGCAGCCAAACTGTCGTTGTCACCGAAGCGAATCTCGTCGGTGACCACTGTGTCGTTTTCGTTGACGATGGGCACTACGCTTAGGTTCATTAGGGTCTGTAATACGCCACGGGCATTGAGGTAGCGTTGGCGGCTGGCCATGTCGTCATGGTCGAGGAGGATCTGGGCGGTGTGGTGGTCGAAGCGTTTGAAGCTGCTTTCGTAGGCCTGTATTAGGCCCATCTGCCCTACTGATGCGGCGGCTTGGAGTTCGTGAATACTGTTGGGGCGGGTTTTCCAGCCTAGGCGCACTATGCCTTCGGCGATGGCGCCGGAGGAGACTAGTACGACTTCTTTACCTTCTGCGAGCAGTGCGGCTATTTGTTTTACCCAGCCGTCGATTGCATTGCGATCGAGCCCTGCACCGTCATTGGTGAGCAACGCGCTACCAATTTTGATAACCCAGCGTTTGGCGTCCTTAGCAATCTGTCTGTTCATTACTCGCTGCTCTCTTGAAACTGCTGCCTTAAAACAGCGGTTAACTTACTCTGCGTAAACCACGTCCACATCATGGTCGTCGTCATCTTCATCATCGTCGGTATCTTCGGTGGCTTGCTTGCGGGCGTTGCGGCGATTATCTGCCAGCTCTTGAATACGGTCACGGGCTTCAGCCTGAATTTCCATGCGACGCTTTTCGGACTGCTCTGCTAGTTCGGGTGCGGCTCGCTCTTCTTCTCGGTGGCCGTCGATATATTCCATAATCGCGGCACAGAGTGCTTTGGTGCCCTGAGAAGCCAATCCAGAAATTCTAAATACTGGGCCCTGCCAATTCAGATGATCGACCACTTCTTGGCAGCGGGCGTCTACTTCATCTTCGGGTAGCAGGTCGACTTTGTTGAGAACCAACCAGCGATCACCTTCCGCTAGTGTTGGGCTAAATTTGGCGAGCTCTTGCTCGATTACTTCGGCGTTTTCACCGGCGGTGCTGTCGTCGTAGGGCATCATGTCCACAAGATGCAACAACAGGCGTGTGCGGGTTAGGTGCTTTAAAAAGCGAATGCCTAGGCCTGCGCCTTCTGAGGCACCTTCGATAAGACCGGGAATGTCGGCAACTACAAAACTTTTATCGCCGCTCATGCCTACAACACCTAGGTTGGGCACTAGGGTGGTAAAGGGATAATCGGCTACTTTGGGGCGCGCGGCTGAGACTGAGCGTATAAAGGTAGACTTGCCTGCGTTGGGTAATCCCAGTAGGCCAACATCTGCCAATACTTTTAGCTCGAGCTTAATCTCACGTACTTCGCCCTCTTGACCGGGAGATGTTTGTCGCGGTGCGCGGTTGGTGCTTGATTTATAACGGGTGTTACCCAGGCCGTGGAATCCGCCCTGAGCAATTTTTAACTGCTGGCCCAGCTCGGTAATATCGCCGAGTACATCGCCGGTCTCGTCATCGAGTACGGTGGTACCAATGGGAACCTGTAATATGAGATCTTCTCCACCACGGCCCGTGCATTCTGCACTGCTGCCCTGCTGACCCACTTCGGCTTTGAAGTTTCTGGTGTAGCGAAAGTCGATGAGGGTGTTGAGCCCATCGGCACCTACTAGGAATACGCTGCCACCATCACCGCCGTCGCCGCCATCTGGGCCTCCTTTGGGAATGTATTTTTCACGGCGAAAACTCAGACAGCCATTGCCGCCTTTGCCTGCGTGTACCTTAATTGTTGCTTCGTCGACGAATTTCATGGGGGTAGTTTACAGTTGCCAGTAGGGTTATGTCATGGTGGGAAAAAGGAAGGTGCTTTATGGGGCGCATTATTACCAATGGGGGTACTACAAGCAACCACAACCGCAGGTAATTAAAGGTGTTAGTTAAGTAGGCCAATCTAATGCAGAATGCACGGCCGCCAAATCCATGGAATTGGTCGCTGGGGGTCTAGTCCCTAGACTCGGCCGTATAAAGGGTCAACCCTGTAAATTCAAGACTGTAGTGGAGTTGTAAGATGGTAGTAATTCGTTGGGTTTTGGGACAGATTATTTTGGTATTAGATTTTCTGACTTCACCTAAAGCGGTGGTGAGAGAGACGGCGGCGCAACAGGCCGTTGATGATGTAACTGCTACTATGTCGATGTATCAGTTTAAGACCTGCCCTTTCTGTGTGAAGGTTCGCCGCGAGCTTAAGCGTCATGCGCTGCATATTGAGTTGCGGGATGCGAAGAACGATGCAGAACTTAAGGCGGAGTTGGTTCGTGATGGCGGCCGCCACAAGGTACCTTGCCTGCGAATTGAGAATGCGGACAAGTCGGTTGAGTGGCTTTATGAGTCTAACGATATTATTGCTCGTTTGAAAAGCCAGTTTAATCTGGCTTAGGGGCTTTTTAGTAGATGGCTCAGGGCTCTTTATTACTAGGCTCAGGGCTCTTTATTACTGGGTTCAGGGCTGTTTAGTCGATGACTCAAGGCTGTCATACCGGCAAGTCATAAAACGCAGACATAAAAAAAGCTCCCGAAGAAGCTTTTTTTTCGCCAGTCGAATCAGCTTATGCTGAAATCACCTGTGCGTATTTGCGGTTGTGCGGGCCTTTCTGTACGAATTCTACAGTGCCTGTCGAGGTTGCAAATAATGTGTGATCTTTGCCGATACCGACATTGTTGCCTGGGTGGAATTTAGTGCCACGCTGACGAACGATGATGCTACCTGCATTAATTGCCTGACCGCCATACACCTTAACACCAAGGCGTTTGCTTTCTGAATCGCGACCGTTTCTAGTACTACCACCAGCTTTTTTGTGAGCCATTGCTATTTCCTCTCAGGATTAACTAGCGCTAATGCCAGTAATCTTAACTTCGGTATACCACTGTCTGTGGCCCTGTTGTGTGCGTGAATGCTTACGACGACGGAACTTGATAATGTTCACTTTATCGCCACGACCGTGAGACACGATCTCTGCTGTCACTTTGCCGCCTTCTACAAGGGGAGCACCAATCTTGACTTCGGCACCTTCGCCGACCATCAAGACTTCTTCAAAATCTATATTATCACCAGTCGCCAGATCAAGCTTCTCCAGACGTAAGGTTTCGCCCTCAACGACTCGATGCTGCTTTCCGCCACTTTTGATTACTGCGTACATGTTCTGCTCCAATTCATAGTGGCCTTCAGAGGCCAGATTCCGTCGCTTACAATCTTGGGGTAAATTAGCCCCTGCGAGAGGGCGGCAATTCTAATGGAACACCCCAGTCTTATCAAGTGTTTAAACGACGAAAACGCAAGTAATCCTGCTGCCGTTGCCAGCACCCAAAAAGGCCCGCCATTATTAGCCTTAACAGGGGTTGTTAATTACTGTTTTGCAACCAGATAAGGGAGGCGTTGCGGCCAGTTTTACGGTCTCTGCGATAGGAGTAAAACTGCTCTGGCTGAGAGAAAGTACAGTGCTCACCCCCATAGACTGCAGTAACACCGCTGGCTGCCAGTTCGGCGCGTGCTAAGGCATAGAGATCGGCTAGGTGCTTTCCTATTGTCGAACTAGGCACAAACGCGGCTCTGATGGCTTGCTGGTGCTCGACGTTTTGTGCCTTGGCTAAAAAAGACTCTAAGACTTCGGCGCCCACTTCAAATGTTTGCGGACCTATGGCTGGGCCTAAATAAGCCATTATCTGATCATCATGCTGGGGAAATGTCGCTACGCTATCGCGCAAGATGCCATTGCATAATCCACGCCATCCCGCATGAGCAGAGGCAACATGGGTCCCAGATTGATTACAGAGTAATACCGGCAGACAGTCGGCAGTTAACACGGCACAGACTGTGCTCGCGGTATCTGTGTAGCTGCCATCGGCGCTGGGAACGCCCTGCGCCTTGGGCACACCCTGAACGTTGGACACACCCTTAACGTTGGGCACATAGACAATATCGGTACCATGAACCTGCTCTAACCACAGCGGGTCACAGGGCAGGTTGAGTGCGGCAACTAGGGCCTGCCGATTGGCTAACACATGGGCCGGATTATCTTCCACATGGAGGGCTAGGTTATTGCTATTAAAGGGGGCTTCGCTGACACCCCCTGTTCGCAGGCTGATGGCCGAGCGCACGTTTTTCGGAGCGGGCCAGTCTGGAACAAGGTAATGATTAGCCATCAGGCTTGCTCGGCGGCCAATACGGTTAACAGTGCCTGCATATCTTCAGGCAACTCAGATTCCCAGCCTATGGATTCGCCAGTGGCTGGATGAATTAACTCCAACTCTCGGGCATGCAGTGCCTGGCGGCCAAACTGGCTGAGGCTGTCGCGCAATGTTTGGGATGCACCTTTATGGATGCGGAAACGTCCGGCGTAGACATCGTCACCCACAATTGGGTATCGAATATGGGCCATATGCACGCGAATCTGGTGGGTGCGGCCGGTTTCTAGCTTGAGCCGCACAAATGTGTGGCCTTCAAAACGCTCTAAAACGCGATAATGGGTGCGGGCCTCTTTACCATCGGAGATAACGGCCATCTTGGTTCGCTGTTTGGGATGTCTGCCAATTTTTTGGTTTACCAGACCACCGCCGATCATGACGCCGCTAACCACGGCCTCGTATTCACGGCGTACGGTTCTTGCCTGTAGCTGCGACACTAAATCTGTATGTGCCTGCAGGGTTTTGGCAACCACCATTAGGCCAGTCGTATCCTTGTCGAGACGATGAACAATGCCGGCTCTGGGCACAGAGGCTAGTTGTGGGCAATGGAAGAGCAATGCGTTGAGCACAGTGCCATCGCGATTACCTGCCGCTGGATGAACCACAAAGTTGGCCGTCTTGTTAATCACCAGAATATGGTCGTCTTCATACACAATATTAAGTGGGATATCTTCCGCTACCCAGTCACCCTCAGCTTTAAGCTCTGCATTAATGGTTAGTACTTCGCCTCCCAGCAGTTTCTGCTTGGGCACCTGCTGCTGGTCATTGACTCTAAGCTGACCCTCTTTAATCCACTGCTGGAGCCGCGACCGAGAAAAGTCTGAGAACAGTTCCGAGGCCACCTGATCGAGGCGGCGCCCACAGGCGTCGTGGGGTACTTCGGCTGTCAGTTCGATAATTGACGGATCACTTGGCGTTGGGCTGGGCTGATTCACTAAAATATTCCAAAATATAGAAAGATAATTGCGGTGAGAAAAATTGGTTTAAGAGAACAATTGGTTTAAAAAGTGCGCTGTGGTTAAATACCGAACTTCGTCGACTAACCACTCGATTTCGTCTCTGGCTGGGAATATTACATGAAAAGCATACCGTTTATTTTGTTGATTTTGAGTTTGTCACTGACGTCTGGCTGTTCTTGGCTTGGATGGGGTGAGGAAGAGACAACTGAAGATGACGTAGATGGTTATACCGAGCGAGATTTCTACGAAAAAATTCAGTCGAGTCTGAATGCCAGTAACTGGACTGTGGCTATTACCAATCTGCAGCTTCTTGAGTCTCAGTTCCCCTTTGGCAAGTACGCTGAGCAGGCTCAGCTTGAGCTTATGTTTGCCCAGCATCGATCCGGCGATAACGAATCTGCCATTGAAGCCGCCGACCGGTTTGTGCGCCTGCACCCTCAGCATCCCAATGTTGACTACGCGTTTTATGTAAAAGGCCTGTCTGAAATTGCTGCCACGTCTGGGTTTTTCGATAGCTTTATGCCAACCGATAACACCTTGCGTGATATTGGTACCGCCCGCGACGCCTTTGCCACATTGACCGAGCTGCTCTCTAGATTCCCCAAGAGCCCCTATGCTGCTGATTCACGCAAACGCCTTATCAACCTGCGTAACCAGCTAGCTCGCGCAGAAATTCATGCGGCCAATTATTACTTTGCTCGCGGGGCCTATTTGGCTGCTGCGAATCGCGGCCGCTTTGTGGTAGAAAACTTTCAGCAGTCTCCTGCCGTTCCAGATGGTCTAGCCGTTATGGTTCAAGCGTATTATATGTTGGGTATGCAAGACCTCGCAGACAACTCGATAAAGGTGATGGCGGCGAACTATCCCGAGCACCCTGCTCTCGATGAGAATGGCGTGTTTGATTATGAGAAACGCCTGCTGAAAACCAATGATTCATTCCTGGGTAAAATTACCTTTGGTCTGATCAAAAGACCTCAGCCACCTGCGTTTGATACCCGAAACATCTACAACAAAGCGATTCGTGATGCTGAGTTGATAGAAAATAATGGCGAAGCACAGCAACCAAAGCGCTCTGTCTGGAGCTGGTTAACCTTTGGCCTGGCTGACTAATCACTGACCCATTCCAGGTCGGCTACAGGTACAGATGAACAAACAAACAATTATTGATGAGATGCGGGTTCTACCCGACATTGACCCCGAGTTCGAGATCCAGCGTCGGGTTTCTTTTATTCAAGACCAGCTGCTAGCCTCGGGCTGCAAATCTCTGGTGTTAGGCATTAGCGGCGGTGTTGATTCTTCAACCTGCGGCCGACTGGCGCAACTCGCTGTCGATGGCCTTAATCAAACAACAAATTCAAGTGACTATCAATTTGTCGCCGTGCGCCTGCCCTATGGTGTGCAGCAAGACGAAGATGATGCTCAAACCTCACTTAGCTTTATTCAGCCGAGCAAAAGCCTGACGGTTAATATCAAAGCTGGCACTGACGCGATAAACGCCAGTGTTTGCGAGACCCTAGCCGACAATGGCCTGCTGCCCAATGAAGCAGCGGTAGACTTTGCCAAGGGTAATGTAAAAGCTAGAGCGCGTATGACCTCTCAGTATGAAATCGCCGGCATGCTCGGTGGCCTGGTTTTGGGTACGGATCATTCCGCCGAAAACATCACTGGCTTCTACACCAAATTTGGCGATGGTGCCTGCGACTTGGCGCCTCTATTTGGCCTGAGTAAACGTCAGGTACGTCAGCTTGCCAGCACTATGGGTGCACCAGACTCTCTGGTATTCAAAACCCCAACCGCTGACCTTGAATGCCTGAGTCCGCAAAAAGAAGACGAGCAGGTATTAGGTGTGTCTTACGAGAATATTGATAACTTTCTTGAAGGCCGAGACGTTGCAGCCGACATTGCTGAGCGCCTAATTAGCATCTACACAAAAACGCAACACAAGCGCCTCCCTATCGCCACGATCTATGACTGATACCTGCGACTGACTCCAGCGACTAATGGCAGCACCTGGGAAGGCACACAGCATAGTTCACAGATAAGCGGTTAAATGAACGCAGCGGGGCCATAGTGGCATATTTAACAGATTTTCAATCCCTTTTGCTGAAAGAAGTCCAGCCTCTCGGCAGCTCGAGAGTCCGCCGTAACTGTAACTCTGAAGATTAATTTTTCGCTCCGCAAGAAACGCAGCTCAAGAGGGTGCGGGCATAGACACTAGAATAGACATATTAGAAAAGGTGACGGATTATTAGATCAGCGTAAGAGCACTGTGGTGTCTAAATGACTTAATCCGTTAACTCGCTTATTTTTAAACGTGAATGTAACTTCCCTTTGGATTGCAGTGAAGCACAGCCAATTGCCCATAGAGAGAGTGGATATGTTTAAAACGAGAGTGAGGCCCCACATCGGGGCATGGCGACATCACACATGGACTACTACAGAAGTATCAAGACAGTGAAGTCTTTAGCTAGAAGATGACTAAAGGCGTTAACAAAATCCCTGCGGCCAGGTACTAGGTAGAGACGTTGTTGATATCAAATCCAGCTCGATCTCTAGCAATCTCTTCGGCAACTAGATTTAGATCGGCGGTTAGAACACCAAAGCTGGTGGCGCAAAGCAGCATGGCAGCGGCCAGTTCAAATGACTCCTCCCAGAAATCGGAGTGTTCGATAGGCACATACTTTTTATCAAAAACCTCACTGAAAACAGCGTAGCAGAGGGCGGCGAGAATAATATATTTGATGGATCGTTTGTCTAAGTAATAGCCAGCATGTTGAATGTAATGCCGACAGTGAAAAACTAATCTCAATAGCAATCCAATAAGGGGAACCAAGTAAAGCGCTCGCCCATCACCGGCAAACAAAAATATAACTGATTCAGGGACATTAAATTGTTCAACATCTAGCTCGCGAAAAACAAATGCAAATGCCAGTAATGCCATAAAAGAAGGTAAGGTTTCGTTAGCATAATCAGTAGAAATTGCAGCATGCACGAAGCCAACAAATGCAGTGCAGAGTAAAACCACCTGAAGGTTTTCCATTAAGCCGTTTTCTGCATACAAATGAACATGTCCGAGAGACATTGCAAAGTACGCTATCGCGCTAGTGGCTATCAGCCAAGCTGTGAGTAGACCGAAAAATGGTCGAGTGAAAAGCTTCTTTACATGGTACATCTGGAGTCACTTTGCAATTAGCTGGGGTGGAAGGTATCAATGACGCCCTATAAAGTCCAGAAGATAACGACCATTGCAATTGACAATTAGGCTTGATACAGAGTTTAAAGGCGATACATGCTGCCTATCTTCATCGCAGCCTTTGAATGTGCTACTAAGAGCGAGAAGGAAGAGGCTGAGCAGAAAAGGCTAAGCACACTACATTGAGAGTCATTCCCGGAAGCGGTAGGAACACGCAGACTCGAACTGCGGACCCCTTGTATGTCATACAAGTGCTCTAACCAACTGAGCTATGCTCCTATGGCTTCCGGGAGGAGCATTTTACACAGCGACCCCTTTGGGAACAACCAGAATTTTTGCTCAGCTCAAAGTGAGTGAACTGAGCAATCAAACTGGCTGAGATACCCCGAAACTAGGCCTCTTCGCCGCTAACAATCTTGCTGGGTTGACCCATATTTATTGCCGCCAAGAGCAATAAACCCGCAAATATGGCCAAATTCTTCACGAAATTCTGCATTTCATGCTTGGCATCGATGCCCTCATAAACGTTCCAAAAATCATGCAGATTAACGTTAATCAATACCACCATTGCGGCTAAACCAAGCGCAGAGACTAGGACCTGTCGATTGGCAAAAATGCATAGACTAGCCGCTATTTGAAGCACCCCTGCAAGGGCCAACAGTATGGGGACCATTGTCATTTCATGGCTTTCCATCAGCGCTACATGCCGATCCCAGTCCATAAATTTCATGACGCCGGGTAGAAAAAAGTAAAGAGCCAATAAACATCGGCCTGTATGGAGTAATGCGTTTTGCATTTTAAATCCTTATTATTATTTTTTGAGCGTGGAATATAACCACGGCCAGCAGGAAATTCAATGTAATTGAGACTAGTATTAGGGTATTCGCAAAGGCTTTTGAATGGCCTGTTTGATATTGGAAGTCAGTGACTATATTAAAAGGACGCTAGGATGCTCCAACCAGTAATAATAGCCGGTGGTTCCGGAACTCGCCTTTGGCCCCTCTCAAGAAAACTCTACCCCAAACAATTTCTGCCATTAACCCGCGACAAGACAATGCCGGAGCTCAGTGTCTGCTGACAGCCAATGTCTTTTTTAACCAATCGCGCTTAATAATGCCTTTCCGTGTGCATTGCTTCCTAAAAGCAAAGCTGTAATACGCAAACCTAGTGGATTTTCAAATAGCCCTGAACGGCTGGTACTCAAGGATTAGAGCGCAGCATTACAGTGTTAGGAGACTAGGCTTTTTTGTCGCAACTGCGTCAGTAAGTCTCTGGTTTTTGCAGCATCTTCAAACTCTAGATCACGGGCGTGCTGGTGCATTTTTTCTTCAAGGCGCTTAAGTTCCTTGGCGATATCTTTAATCGGCTCTGGGCTATTGATCTGGTAGGCAGCCGCTGACTCTGCCGCTTCTCTATCGCGCCTGTTTTGCCCTGTAGCCGCATAGGCGCCCTCCATGATGTCCTTAACGCCTTTGGTAATACTGGTAGGAACAATGCCATGCTTTTCGTTGTGAGCCACCTGCACCGCACGACGGCGGTCTGTTTCATCAATAGCCCGCTGCATGGACCCGGTGATCTTGTCGGCATAGAGAATCGCCTTGCCATTAAGATGACGTGCTGCGCGGCCGATGGTCTGAATCAATGACTGTTCTGAGCGTAGAAAGCCCTCTTTGTCGGCGTCAAAGATAGTGACCAGAGAAACCTCTGGCATATCTAGGCCCTCTCGCAACAGATTAATCCCCACCAGCACATCAAATTCGCCCAGACGCAGATCGCGAATAATCTCGACCCGCTCAACGGTGTCTACATCCGAGTGGAGGTAACGCACGCGTATACCATGTTCATCGAGATACTCGGTCAAATCCTCAGCCATACGTTTGGTTAAAACGGTAATGAGAATACGTTCATTTTTGGCTGTTCGGGCGTGGATTTCCGACAACACATCGTCAACCTGAGTGAGTGCCGGCCGAATTTCAATTTCTGGATCAATCAGGCCTGTGGGTCTTACCACCTGCTCGACAATCTGGCCGGCATTAGCGGCTTCGTAACGGCTGGGTGTGGCCGATACAAAAATCATCTGCGGGGCTAGGGCTTCCCATTCATCAAAGCGCAACGGACGATTGTCCAGCGCTGAGGGCAGGCGAAAACCATACTCCACAAGCGTTTCTTTACGTGAGCGATCGCCCTTGTACATGGCTCCTAGCTGGGGCACAGATACATGCGACTCATCAATAATCATCAGTGCATTGTCAGGCAGATAATCAAATAATGTTGGTGGAGGGTCGCCTGGATTGCGGCCTGACAGATAGCGAGAATAGTTCTCAATGCCATTACAATAACCCAGTTCGCGCATCATCTCGGTGTCGTAACGAACTCGCTCTCCAAGACGCTGAGCTTCAACTAGCTTATCCACCGAGCGCAGTTGCTCAAGGCGAACTACTAACTCTTCCTGGATTTTATCCGCCGCAGCCACCACCTTTTCACGGGGCGTTACATAGTGAGACTTAGGATAGATTGTCATCCGCGGGATCTTGCGCAGCACTTCCCCGGTTAAAGGATCGAACAATGTTAGGTTTTCGATCTCATCATCAAACAGCTCAATACGCACGGCTTCATAATCAGAGTCTGCGGGATAAACATCAATAACATCGCCGCGCACACGATACGAGGAGCGATCAAAATCAACATCGTTACGCTTGTATTGCAGCTCCGCCAGGCGACGTAAAATGTCCCTTTGACCAATCTGCTCGCCGCGAGACAGATGCAGAACCATCTTTAAATAGGATTTTGGGTCGCCCAAACCATAGATAGCCGACACTGTGGCCACAACAATCACGTCTTTACGCTCAATTAGAGACTTGGTGGCCGACAGACGCATCTGCTCAATATGGGCGTTTACTGAGGCATCTTTCTCAATAAAGGTATCAGAGGAAGGCACATAGGCTTCCGGCTGAAAGTAGTCGTAGTAAGACACAAAGTATTCGACGGCATTATTCGGGAAAAAGCTCTTAAATTCGCCATATAGCTGAGCAGCCAGGGTTTTATTGTGAGCTAACACTATGGTTGGCCGCTGCACTTCCTCGATGACCTTGGCCACAGTGAAGGTCTTGCCCGATCCAGTCACCCCCAACAGAGTCTGACCAGACAGGCCGTTTTCTAGCCCAGCGACCAGCTCTTTTATCGCCGTCGGCTGGTCGCCTGCTGGCGAGTAATTGCTAACAACCTTAAAAGGCCGAATAGAACTTATATTAGTGGGACTTAACAAGGAGCGTTGCCTTTTAGTGTTGCAGGTGCCTTGGCACAAATATCGCGAAAATAATCACGGTTTTTACTGTTCAGACTATCAATTAATGCGCTAACGCCCTGCTCCTCAATTATTTCACGGAATTCATGCTTCTTGATCGAGACGTAGGTAATACCTTTAAATCGCACATCGACCGCACTCCAGTCACCCTCAGAGGTACGTTTAATCAGCAGATCTAGATGTAAGTCGGGAATGATTGGCGATTCCATTAATACCTGCACCCAACCCATAGTTCCGCCTTTATTGACGGCAACATCGACCACCTCAAATACCTGACCACCATAGTTTTCGAGGCCCTCAAAGGCATAGCGTAATAATGTATTGTCTACAGCCGCCACTAAGGCCTGCCGATCGTCTGCTGTGAGGCCTTTAAAGCGTGCCTTGCCAATAAGTGCACGGGTCGTCGAGAAAGTATCCCAAAGTGACTTCACATTGGTATCAATAAAGCGATTGTAGGCAGGGGGGTCCAGCAGAAAATCTGCTTGGCGGGTAGATAACTGCTCGGTCACTACTGAAAACAGGGGAACGAATCGACTTTCAACCTTCTGTTCCTCAGTATCTAGCCTCTGTGGCGCCACTGATGCAACCACCACTGAACTAGTTAACAGTATGGTTATCGCCCATAAAAAGCGTATTGTCAGATTTGAACGAGTCATCATGGGGTGTTTTAGTCCTGAATTTAGCCCTCTGAATTGCTGCACAGAGGGCGTATTAAACCAATAAAGCATAAGGCCAGAACGGTAATTCTGGAGTCCGTCAGTTTAGACTGTTTAGCTTTGTCTGCAAGCCAAATGGCAATAAATGAGACTAGAGCAAAAAACCTTGGTAGATCGTGCTCAGAAGCTATTGACTCCTTACCGCAGGCCCCATAAAATGCGCGCCACCAAGACGTTACATAATTCCGACTTAGCTCAGCTGGTAGAGCAAATGACTGTTAATCATTGGGTCGCTGGTTCGAGCCCAGCAGTCGGAGCCATATCAAATAAAGGGTCGCATAGCTGCGACCCTTTATTGTTTCTGTGCTACTTTCAAATTTCTCCCACACTTTTTGCCTGCTGTAAAATAATCGAGTACTTTCCTAAAAGGCCTACGCTATAGCTATTGTGAGTGATCTGCCCAGTGTTTAATCATTTCACAGATAATCCAAAGCTAGTAGCGCCGCAGAATACATATCTTTTTACCGTTTTAGGTTTCATAACCCCAATAATAGATATCATCAACACACCGACAAATTCAAACCGTATCTATAAGATAACCCAGGATTTAATAGATGCTGGCGATGTTTCGGAAATTGAAGAAAAGATATGCCAAACGAGAGCTAGCACTAAAATTAGTGAGATTCGATAAGGGGCCTTATCATCAATCAGGTATTCCACTAGCTATATAGCTTTTCACCTTGCTAATATTCTGCCAAAGCAATGCTCGGGGGACTGAAACATCCATGGCCTTCATGCCACGCTCAAGCAATCCATTTGCCTCGCCTAACATATCAATCACTTTGGACAGATCTTTTAAGATTGCTCTGCCATAGGCTACTTTGGCCTTTACAGTCGCCTCGGCAAATTCGGGCTTGCTGAGATTGAGCATCGCAAGGTCTATAACATCCCAGCAGAGCACACCCACATCTAAGCCTCGATCAGAATTGGCCAGCAGCCTACTGACAGCCATCTCTAACTCAGTCAATGTGGCGACCCCTAAGATGCTGTCTTTCTTTCCAGGTTTAACTAAACCAATCCGCCCTTCAAGAACAATCTCAAACTTGATCGGCCTTCTTTGGACAAATACTTACGCATTAATCGCCGAT
>Ga0115007_10001786_pt1 | contig 13694 bp, 14 predicted proteins | sample ArcOceMetagenome_2_FD_87166 | JGI IMG/M metagenome (GOLD analysis project Ga0115007, IMG submission 87166) | Marine eukaryotic phytoplankton communities from Arctic Ocean - Arctic Ocean ARC135M Metagenome | ecosystem: Environmental > Aquatic > Marine > Oceanic | place: Arctic Ocean | collected... | reverse complement strand
TAGAGCATTACCAGTTGGAGCAGTTGGCGACAGAAACGGAATGCCAAGAGCAGCTCGAAAGAGCAAAGGTGCTGATAACTAATAGTACGACTGTGGTGCATTGCTTTGAGGTTATACCGGAATGAGAGGGGAGATTACGTTGTGTACGACGAAAACGGACGAGTGATTATAATAACCAGTCACAAGACCCATGCCATTGAGTATGCCAGGAGTTTAAAAAATGACTGACTATGACCTCAATAGAAACGGCAAGATTGATCCGGACGAGCGAGAAATCATGCTTGAGGATCGCAAGCGCCGCATGGAAGATGCCGATGCAAAAAGGGACGCGCAGAGACGCATGACGTGGTTCGCCCTGTCAGGCATGATCCTTTACCCCCTTGTCATTCTAGCGGCCTCTTTAGGGGGCTTAGAAACGGCTGCAAAGTTAATGGCTGACATAGCTGCTGTTTACGTCATTGGCGCAAGCGGTATTGCCGCTGCTTATTTTGGATTTAATGCAATGGAGAGCAAAAATGCTTCAAGCACTGATCGGACCAATAGCTGAGTTAGCCGGTGGCTGGCTTAAAGGTAAAGCAAGCGCACAAGCTGCGTCTGCCAACCTCAAGTTAGTTGAGGCGGAAGCCAAGGCAACCATCATGAAATCGGCGGCTACATCTGAGGCTGACTGGGAAAAGATCATGGCGCAAGGGACGCAAAATACGTGGAAGGACGAGTACCTTGTGTTGCTTTTCTCCATTCCATTAATTTTAGCATTTTTGCCGTTTGAGTGGGCTGACAAGGCGGTGACGAATGGGTTTACGGCACTCGAAAAAATGCCTGCCTGGTACTCATATACGTTGGGCGTGATTGTCGCTAGCAGCTTCGCCGTAAGGTCGGCGACTAAATTCTTTGGAGGTAAGAAATGAAAGAAAACTGGGAAACGTTTTTCGAAATGCTGATTAAGCATGAAGGTGGCTTTACTGACGATCAACGCGACAAGGGCAACAAGAAGGGCGATGGCCACGGTAACGTTGGCAGCACCATGCTGGGCGTAACTTCCTTTAACTGGGCGCTTCACACCGGCAAGCCTGCACCCAAAGATGTAATGCGCGAGCTAACTGAAGACGATGTTAAGCCTCTTTACAAAGCAAACTACTGGGATGCGGTTAAAGGAGATGACCTTCCTTCTGGCGTTGACGTGAGCTGCGCGGACCTCTGTGTAAATGCTGGTCCAGGCCGTGCTTCAAAGGTATTGCAGCGCGCAGTTGCAGCAAAAGCTGACGGTGCTATTGGTCCAAAAACGATTGCGGCTGTGCGCGCTTTTGATCCTGTTGACGTGCTGCACAAATACTATGACGGTCGTGAAGCGTTTTACCGCTCTTTGAATAACTACAAAACCTTTGGAAACGGGTGGAGTCGACGAAACTCTGAAACGCTAGAAAAGGCATTGGGTCTAGTCCATGAGTGAAGGCAAGAGATTTGATGAGCTTGACAAAAAGATTGCTTCAGCGCGCAGGCTGAAAAAGGCTATTGAGTGCCGTAGCAGCTTTGTTGATTTTGTTAAGTACACTATGCCCGATGCTGATGATCCAGAAAACATTGACGAAAGCATGTTTAAGGACGCCAAGCACCACAGAGCGTTGGCAAAAGTGTTGGAGAAGGTCGAGAAGGGTCACATCCCGCGCCTGATTGTATCTATGCCACCCAGGCACGGTAAGTCTGAGCTAGTTTCACGTCGTTTCGTGCCTTGGATTCAAGGTAGAGACCCGTACCGCAACGTGATTTTCGCCACGTACAACGAAGACTTTGCGAAAGACTTTGGTGCGGATGTCAGAAACATCATGACATTGCCGCAGTACAAGCATGTTTTTCCTAGCTTTGGGTTGCGCAAGGGTGGTGCATCAAAGTCTCGCATACAGACAACTTCTGGCGGAATGTCAGTGTTTGTTGGTCGAGGTGGCTCGATTACTGGTCGTGGTGGTGACTTTGTTATTCTTGATGACCCGATCAAAGACAGCATGGAGGCCAATAGCCCAACCTTGCGAGAGCAGTTGTGGCAGTGGTTTACTCAGGTGTTAATGACGCGCCTTATGACAGCATCCGCATCTATTGTTATTGTTCAGACGCGCTGGCACGAAGATGATCTTATTGGTCGCCTTACAGACCCTACAAACCCGCATTACAGCCCAGAGGAGGCTGCAAAGTGGAAGATCATTAACCTACCGGCTTTGGCGGAAGATGAAGACCCACTTGGCCGTAAAAAGGGAGAGCTGCTTTGGCCAGAGCGGTTCGACATGGAGTTTATGGAGGCGCAGCGGCGTCTTGATCCACGCGGCTTTAGCGCGCTTTATCAAGGTAGGCCGACTGCTGAAGATGGTGATTTGTTTCGGCGTGAGAACATTAAGTATTTCAACCGAAAAGACCTTCCAGAAGATATGCGTATTTATGCAGCTTCAGATCACGCCGTAGGTGTCGACAGAACGCGCAATGACGCAACATGCCTCTTGATTGTCGGCGTGGATAGGAATGACGACATATTCTTATTGGATTGTTGGTGGGAAAAGCGCACGACAGATAAGGTTGTCGACGCGATGCTTGAGTTAATGAGTAAGTGGAAACCTCTTATATGGTGGGCAGAAAAAGGTCATATCTCAAAAGCTATTGGCCCATTTCTACGCAAGCGGATGGCTGAAGAGAAGGTTTATTGCCGGATCGAGGAAGTAACGCCTGTAGCAAACAAGGTTCAACGCGCTCAGTCTATACTGGGTAGAATGGCGATGAATAAAGTCTTATTCCCACGCCAGTCTGTGTGGACCCAAAAGGCTACAGACGAAATATTAAAGTTTCCAAACGGGCGGAACGATGACTTTGTAGATACCCTTGCATGGATAGGAATGGGGCTTGCTCGACTAACGACACCTGGTGGTGGTATAGTGAAGACAGATAGCCTTCCGAAAGTAGGTACGTTAGCGTGGGTTAAGTGGGATGCCGCGCAACGCCGCAAGCAACAATTTTTGGAACACAGGACTGGTGGTTGGTAATGCACGAAGAAATGATGATAGATACGACAGACGAAGAACGGGCAGAACCTACACAACGTCGTAGTGCGCTTGTCCGTCAGTGGCTGGGCAAAGTGAAACACGCCAAGAAGTTTCACGAAAAGCCGTTCAAACAAATGCGCAAAGATATGAATGCCGTTTTGAATGGGTTTGACGAAACCAACTGGTCTGCGGAAAACTATGTCGCAAATATCTTGCAGCGCCATGTCCAGCAGCGCACAGCGGCTCTTTATGCAAAGAACCCAAAGGCTGTTGCTAAACGTAGAAACCGAATGTCTTATGAGATTTGGGACGGCGAGGCGGATACATTGGCGCAAGCCTTTATGGCTTCTGAATCGTCTTCGCAAAACGGATTGCCTGTGCCTGCCGAAGCCTCGATGATTATTCAAGACTACATGAATGGCAAAAATCAAAACAAGATGCTCGATAACGTCGCTAAGACGCTTGAGAACCTTTTTGATTATTACATGAAAGAGCAGCAACCAGCGTTTAAGGCACAAATGAAAGCCTTGGTTCGCCGTGTAATTACAACCGGAGTGGGCTTTGTAAAAGTTGGCTTCCAGAGAGATGTTGATAGAGCGCCGGAGGTATCTGCTAAGATTGCCGACGTTCAAGCTCAAGTGGACTTTCTGCGCCGTGTTGCTCAAGAGGCGGCAAAGGGTGAGATAGAACAGGACGACCCAGAGATCGAAGAGCTTATGCTTTCGATGAAGACGTTACTTGAAGAGCCGATGGTCACTATCCGTGAAGGATTGGTTTTTGACTTTCCAGAGGCTGATTCAATTATCGTTGACCCAAGGTGTCGTCAGCTGCGTGGGTTTGTTGGTGCTGAGTGGATTGCTCATGAGATGTACCTGACGCCAGACGAGGTTAAGGAAATCTACGATGTTGACCTAAAAAAGCAGTATCGCACCTATGATATGAAAGGCCGCTCGACTGGTCCTTACGATGAATACCGTCAGCGATCTTCACACGATGACATAAACGGAGAAGGTGCGCCTGACGGTTTGGTGCAAATATTCGAAGTGTATGACCGCAAGACTGGTGTGCAGTATTGTATTGCAGATGGTCACAACGACTTTTTGCGTGAACCGGCGGGGCCGGACGTTAAAGTCGAAACGTTTTGGCCGATCTTTTCATTAGTGTTTAACGAAATCGAGCATAAAGATTATCTGTACCCGCCTTCAGACGTAAGTTTACTGATGCCAATGCAGCATGAATACAACCGTGCGCGTCAGGGCTTGCGTGAACATAGACGGGCCAATCGTCCTAAGTATGCTGCACCAGCCGGTGTTCTGGAGGATGCAGATAAGGAAAAGCTGGCTACGCACCCAGCGAACGCTGTCATTGAATTGCAGGCGCTTGCAGCCGGACAAAAGGTCAGCGATGTCATCCAGCCTATTGGTCAAATCGGCATCGATCCAAACCTTTATGAGGTGCGGACTATCTTTGACGACATCCAATTAGTTGTTGGAGCGCAAGAAGCACAGTTTGGCGGTGTTTCCAGAGCTACAGCGACGGAAACGTCGATTGCCGAAAGTGCGCGCATGTCCACGATGGGCGCTAACGTTGACGAGCTAGACAGCTTCATGTCTGAAATGACTCGCGCAGCTGGTCAAATTGTTCTGGCTAACCTTTCTTCCGATGAAGTTAAGAAGATCGTTGGTCCTGGCGCTGCTTGGCCGGAGATGACGCGCGATCAGATAATGGAAGAGATATACCTAGAGATCGAAGCTGGTTCGACGGGTAAGCCTAACCGAGCCGCAGAGCTTGCAAACATTGAACGCATTATGCCGTTCTTGCTGCAAATTCCTGGGATAGATCCGAAGTGGTTGGCAAAAGAATTGCTTAAACGTCTTGATGACAAGCTGGAGCTTGACGAGGCGTTTGCAGATAAGATTCCTAGTATTGTTGCGATGAATCAAGCGCAGCAACCAGGAACTGGAGACCCTGCATTGCAGGGTGCGCCAGGAGGCGGTGCAGATAATGCACCAAGGCAGTTACCAAGGGGCGGGGGAGGCCCAGCGCCTATGGGAGCTAATAACCAGTAAATTTTTGCATTTTGTTGATAACTACGATCAACAGATGTAAAATAAAAGGAGAAGGACGCTAAGATGGTTGAAGAGCCAGAGGTTACGGAACCGTCCACCGGAGCCGAAGTGATCGAGGACGATAATGCGGTGTCGTCCACCGCAGAAAGCGAAACCGAAGCGGATTTGTTGAGTGTCATACAAGACGCGATGCAGCCCGAAGAGGAAACAGAGTCGCACTCTGAGAGCGAGGTTGAGGAACCGGATGTATTTGCAGCTGAGTCTAATGCTGAAAGCGATGAAGAAGTCGATGAAGTAGAAGATTTTACTGACGAACCGTTTCATAAACATCCACGTTTTAAGAAAGTGTTGGAAGAACGGAACGCATATAAGGATAGTGCAGACAAGTTTGACGTGATGCAGAGTTACTTGACGGATAATCAACTGTCTGGTGACGAAGCAGCGAAAGGTTTGGAGATTATGGCTTTGATGAAAGCCAATCCGATGGCCGCACTTGATGCTCTAAAACCGTATGTGCAGAATTTATCTCAAGCAGCTGGAATAGTGCTGCCTCAAGATATTCAGACCCGTGTTGACGATGGCTACTTAGACGAGGATGCGGGACGCGAGTTAGCAGTTTCAAGAGCAAGTGAGCAAAGGGCTAACGCCCAAGTAAACCAATATGCGGAAGCGCAACAGCAACAAGTAGCGCAGCAGCATGTTAACTCATTAGCTCAAACAGTGACCGCATGGGAAGAAAAAGCCCGTCAGTCTGATCCTGACTTTAACCTCAAGCAAGAAGAAATTGATGACCGGATTAGGGTTATGGTTTCAGAACGTGGAAGGCCAAACACGCCGCAAGATGCAATATCTATGGCGAAAGAGGCATACGGAGCGGTTAACACCCGCTTTCAAGCACGTTTTGCAGACCGACGCCCAATTAAGACGGCATCTGGTGGCAATATTGGAGGAAGCCCACAAGCGGAACCACAGTCGTTACAAGATGCGATTGCCAATGCTTTGGGCAACTCATAACACGTTAGGAACGTAAAGATGGCTTTTAGTTCAGCCGAATTGGACAACATCGCTAACGCTGCCCTCGATTACTACATCGATAAAGGCAACGTTTATTCACAATCACTGCAAGATAAGCCTTTGCTTAAAGCAATGGACTCTGGGGCTAAGACGTTCCCAGGTGGCAAGGGTGAAATGAGTGTAGCCGTAAAAGGTACTTACACCACTTCAGTCGCTGGCTACACGCATAACGATACAGTAACTTATGCAAACCCAGCGAACATCAAGCGCGCGAACTACTCATGGAAAGAGCATCACGCTGGTATTTCCTTGACGTTGACCGAACTTAAAAAGGACGGCATCAGCGTTACGGATAGCACTACATCATCTGGTGTTTCTAACCATACTGGTCGCGACCAGACTGTTCTTGCAAACTTGTTTGAAGACAAGCTCGACGACATGATGGAAGGATACACACGCGGTATCAACGAATTCCTTTATGGCGACGGCACAGCAGACGCCAATGCGATTGCTGGTATTCAAACTTTGGTTGTGGATAGTCCGACTACTGTTGGCACTACTGTTGGCGGCTTGTCCACAGTGTCTAACACATGGTGGCGCAACCGCTCAAACGTTGCGATTTCAACAACGGCTGGCGGTCAGGAGCTGATTGAAACTCTTCACTCAGAAATGCGCCAGCTCAAGCGTTTTGGCGGCAAGCCAAACGTTGCTGTTTGTGGTTCTGCGTTCTTGGATCGTCTTGGTGACGAACTTCGCCGCAATGGTAACTACTCTCAGACTGGCTTCTCACGCGGCCAGAACATCTCAATGGGCGAGATCAACTACAACGGTCTTACTTTTGCTTATGACCCTACACTCGATGATTTGACGATTTCTGGCAAAACGCCAAGCAAGCGTTGCTACATCCTCGATTCATCCAAACTGTGCATGTACTACATGGAGGGTGAAAAGATGAAGCGTCATAGCCCTGCGCGTCCAGCAACGCAGTATGTAATGTACCGCGCTATCACAACTACTGCGGCACTCTCAGCTACTCAGCTGAACTGCCACGGTGTTTATGAAATTGCATAAATACAACGGGGGGGCGTACTGCGCCCCTCCATCACACTAAGGAGGAAACTATGTTTCAATTATGTAGATGTACTGTCGCTATTGGTGGGGATATTCGTAGCGTTGTACCAAAAACTCAGGTTACGCCGGCTGAAATAATGCTGCTGCAATCTATCCACGGCGCAGATGCTGTGACCAATATTCGCGTTATAGGTGAGCTAGATTCGACTGTAGACGAAGAGCGCAATCGCCTTGGCAGCTTTTACAAAGATGAAAAAGTTGTTGGCATGTTTAATCAGTTTGGTGACTTGCCAGCTACACTAGATGCTGCGCGCATTCCCGTTGAATTACTCGATCCATCTTGGAAGCCAGAGGCTGCAAAGCCAGTGAAAAAGAAAGCCACAAAGAAACGCGCCCGTACTGAAAAGGGTCATTTTATCAAAGATGATCTCGCAACGCCTGATAATGAGGCATACGTCGAGGAATAAAGCATGGCACGAGGTACGTCATTAGGACAGCTGATTAGTGATTTAAGAGCGGAAGTCGGACATTCTTTGCAACCGAATTTAGGCAAAGCGACACGCGATGTATTTATTAATATGCTGCAAAGAACGCAAAGGCGGCTTTGGGAGGACTACAGCTGGCCTTTTCTTAGCATCCGGCGTGACATCGTAATAAATGCGGGACAGCGTTTTTATGACGTTCCTGATGATTTGGTTTTTGAGCGTATAGAGCGCATGGAGACTAAGCATGGCGATTACTGGTCAAAGCTGCATTACGGCATTACTGCTGAACACTATAATCAGCACGACAGTGATCGAGGTATTCGGTCTTCTCCTTTGCGCCGTTACGATGCTTACGAGAACAACCAGATTGAGCTTTGGCCTATTCCCGCTAACAACTCAAACCCAACCACGGGTACTGATAGTGTTCGCGTAAGTGGCATCAAGAACCTCAGTGCGTTTACTGCGGAGACAGACACTGCGGATTTAGATGACCAGCTGATCGTTTTGTACGCCGCTTCTGAGATACTGGCGCGACAAAAGCAGGGTGACGCTCAAAACAAAATTGCTCAAGCTCAAGCGCATTATGCGCGTTTGAAGGCGCGTATGGCAAAGACGGAAACGTTTGTCATTGGCGGCGGCGAACCGGATGGCATGTATCGGCCCAAAGGCCCACCACTGATTGCCACAACAGGGAATAGCTAATGCCTTACATACTGGTGGAAGACTTTCGTGGTGGCTTAGATCGTCGTCGCATGAATGTGACGGCGGCTCCAGGCACTTTGATTGAGCTGAAAAACGCTCACATCACGCGAGGGGGCGAAATTGAAAAGCGCCCTGCTTTCGTCGAGATTGTGGAGTTGCCAAGCAACACTATTGGATTGGCTGCTTCTGCCGGTCAGATATACACGTTTGGGTCTGATGTGGCCAGCAGTGTAACGTTTGCAGCCGGCACGCCGTCTAACGTTAGGTATGTTCGGCTGCAACACCCGTCGGGTGAAGAGCTAACAGACGTTCTTCGGGCTGACTTGTATAATGGTAAGATATACGCAGCTGCGCAGTTTGCGGATGGTCGGATTTATCATTATTTTGATGGTGTCCGGATCACTGATTGGTTTGATGGACGAGCGCGAAATACCTTTGAGGTAACAGGGGGTACGCAAGGCGGCACGGCTGCGACGGCATCTTTTGAGGTTACTGGAGGAACTTCGAACCCTGGCGACGAGTTGCGTATTTTGCGTATTAACAGCGTAGACTTAATTAGCACTCCCGTCAGCCACAACGGCTCAAACTCCCTTACAGCTTCTAATGTTGCTGCTGCAATCACGTCTGGACCTAGTGATTACACCGCTTTGGCCGCTGGGAATGTCGTCACCATTACGGCAGCAGCTGTGGGTATCTCATATAACGGATTTCAGATTACGCATGAGGTAGACGGTGCGTTTACGGTAGGTAATGTTTTACACGTTTCTGGCGGCATTGATAATGCGATCACTGCAATTACTGTTGACGGTGTTAACCTTATTGGAGACCAGATAACTTGGGAAACGTCACATACCTACACGGCTCTTAAAATTGCAAATGCGATCAATGATTTTGCTTCTGGTCCAGAATATGAGGCAACGTCGGTTAACCAATTTGTTAACATAATAGCCAAGGAAAGCGGCTCGTCGTTCAACAACAAGGCCGTTGCGGTATCGAAGACTGGGGATGTGACTACTGCGTTTGATCCAGTAAGCCAAACCTATTTAGATGGTGGTGCTGATGCCAGTACGATTAACGCATACAGCCCTGGCAAATTCATCATTCCTGTTAAAAGTAAGATGTACGCCCTATCTGACAGCTTGCTTCACTTTTCGGCAATAGATGATCCGACAGAGTGGAACAACACTACGCTAGGGGCGGGGTTTATCAACTTAGCCAACCACTCGCGTGGTTCTGAAGACTTAAAGGCTATTGCTACTTATTTTGATAACATTGCCGTTCTCGCCGAAGAGGCCATACAAATTTGGTTTGTAGATGCAGACGAAAATCTAAATCAACAAATACAGGTTTTGCAAAACACTGGTACGATTGCGCCTGATAGTGTGATCGAATTTGGTGAAAACGATGTGTTCTACTTATCCTTATCTGGCTTGCGCAGCTTGAGATCACGGGACAGCTCAAATGCTGCTTTCGTTGGAGATATTGGCAACCCTATAGACGAGATGATCGTTAAGCAGATTCAAGAAAACAGATCGGTTGCTGAAGTGGCAAAGGCAACACTGGAGCAGCGAGATGGGAGATACATCCTCGCCATCGGCAGCACGATGTATGTGTTCAGCTTTTTCCCTTCATCTAAGGTTAGCGCTTGGTCGGTCTACGAGCCTGGGTTCGTTGTGGATCGCTGGGCTTATGATGGCCGTCAAACTTTGTGCAGAAGCGGCAACAAGCTGTATTCTCTGGGCGGTGAAAATGGCAATATTTATGACAGCTGTGAAGTGGTTGTTCAGATGCCGTTTCTTGATGGCAGCAGCCCAGCAACCTTTAAGGATTTAACGGGTATTGACGTTACTTGTGAAAATGTTTGGAATGTATCTATTGCTACTGATCCGCAAGACATAACTGTACTTGAAGATGTGGCGACAGTCTTTCAAACCACTTATGGATTGGGTCGCGCTGCGGTGAATGGATATACAACACACGTTGCTCCGAGACTAACCTGTCAGCAGCCAGGTCCGGCCAAACTAGGCAACCTAGCTGTTCACTATTCATCTTCTGAGTCCAGCTAATGTTTATGCGCCACGCGGAGCCGCAAGACATCTTTACAGTTGCTCAAAAGATGAGAGACAAAGATTTTAATGAAATATCATCTCTCTTGTATGTTGATGATCGTGATGAGCTTGCGTTCAATCTTTCTAATAAGATTTCAAACTTTGAAACAGTCTATGTCGTTGGTGACACTGAGCCGGTTGCGATTGTTTCCTATATTCCTGTTCGACCAGGCGTTTGGAGTTTGGGGATGTTTGCGACAGACAAATTCAAAAGTGTCGGACTTTACCTGACAAAGCGTATAATTCGCGATATAATACCAGCATTAGATAGAGCCAAGGCGCATCGCGTCGAAGCGTTCAGCATCGATGGTTATGACGAAGTTCATGATTGGCTTAATTTTCTAGGTCTACAAGAGGAATGCACTTTGAGCAAATACGGAAAAAATGGTGAAGACTTTAAAGTTTTTTCGTGGGTGCGATCAGGTGAACGCAAACTTGCTTGGTGCAACCGAAGGGTGAATTGATATGTGTATTGGTGGTGGTGGTGGCGACAGCTTTTTGCAAGAAGAGTACGAAAGACAGGGTGCAGAAGAGGCGGCTCGTCAAGGTAGGATAACGGCTGGCAAAGCAAATATTGATAATGCTTTTGCTGGTTACGACGACGCTTTCTACGCCGGTCAGGCGCAGAACTACATGGACTACGCAACGCCTCAAATTGAAGATCAGTACACAGACGCGATGCGCAGCTTGACGAGAGCCTTGGCCAGAAACGGTACAAGCCAATCCTCGATGGCTGCGGAGCGTAAAGGAGATATGGAGCGGAAACTTGCGGATTCTCAAACTGATGCAGCGCGTCAGGGCCAGTCATTTGCAAACGACACTCGCCAATCTCTAGCCAGCGTTAAGAATAACTTAATTTCGCAAAATCAATCACTGGCTGATCCGACGTTAATTTCAAACATGGCAGCTAACCAGTCTGCTGCGGCATCACAGTTGCCTTCGTATAGTCCAGTGGCCAACCTTTTTGCTGGCGCAGCCGAAGGTTTGGCTACGCAGTCGCAATTAGAGGCGCGTGACAAGGCTCGCTACAATATGGCCGAATTGTTTAGCCTTAACGGCGGTTCAGCAAGGAAAATAAACTAATGAAGATTAGGCAGCTTTCAGAAAGAACGGGTCAATCAGGCGGCGCTCCACGTCAGACTGAAATCATGGGTCAGCCTCACATGCTGGCTTACATCAACGAAGCCGAACGCCAGATGCTAAAACGCGCTGGTGGTGCGGAAGCATCTGGACCGGAAGGCATTCCCGCATATTGGACATTATTTAACCCGCGCTCTTGGAACGATGGCCAAGGTTATCAAGGCATTTCATCCAGCAGCTCAAATAGTGCCCCTAGCCAGAACATTACGCGGGTGCAGCCTACCAATACAGGTGCGGGACGTAACTTAGACGCAGACATGTTTGCCGGTTCCAATTACGCGCCTACCGTAGATGCTGGCACTGCAAATGCTTTTCAAACCCAAACTTCTAATTTCAATAGTCCAACAAGCGTGACTGCCGCTGACTTAGCCAACGGAAATTATGACCAATTCAAAACGCCTGAGGGTGGCAGCATTACTGTTGCTAAAGGAACAAGCGCTCAAAATGTCCCGATGGTTGACATTTTTGTTGGCGATGACGAACAAACCACCGGCAACTTTATACCGTATACTGAAGGTAGCAACGCTTCCATCGGCGGAGGCGTAGGAGGCGGTGAAGCCAGCCCTATAGTAACCGATCTTGACGCAGCCAAAGGACGACGTAATGCTGCATTATCAACACAAATGGGCAATATCGGCACGGCATTTGGGTTTTCAACAGATGATTACTTTAAGAAGCTAGGTTCAGATTACCGTGAAGGCGGTTTATCCGAGGCGTTTACTAATGCCTATGATGGTGCAACTCGCGGCATCTACGATACATTTAAGTCATCAGGTATGCTTACGCAGCAAGGTGTTGACGATTCCATGGGAATGTTAGCTAGCGCCGAAAGCGGAGAAGAAGGCCGGATCGATGGCATTGTAGATCAGTATACCGCAGCCAACCGTAATTACGTTGGTGAAGGGCGCACTGGCATGGAAGGCACTTTGCAAGGACTTATCAATGAAACCAACGACATCCCAGCAATAGATGCGCAAACTTCGCAAATTCTTGGCTATGACGTTGCTGGAAACTCGCAGAAGTTTAAAAATCCAAAAGAGCAAGAAGTGGTTAACTTCTTTACTGACTTTGCAAAACGGGCCTACGACCCAAGCTACAATGTAGACCCGACAGCAGTCGCTAGCGGTGGACTAAGCCGTGTTTCCGGCTCCGTTGACCAGCTTGGTGCGGGAACTCAACCATCGACTATTGCTGGTATTTTCGACCCAGTGGCAGGCGGCAGTGTAAAGGTATTAGGCTAATGTGTGACGCAACTCTAATCGTAAGCGCGCTTGCGCAAGCCGGTGGCGCTTCAATGCAAGACAGCGCAACGAAGGACGCTAACAGGTCCAAGGCTATGATGATGCGTGAAAACGCAGAGCAAAACAGGCAGATGGAAGACACGCAGACCGCGGCCATCCAAGATGCCACTTCAGCAGCAAACTCAGCGAATGCGCGACCAGGAATGGAAGAAGCTGCTGTTGATTTATCCAACATACTAAAAGCTGCAATAACCGGCGGCAGCGGCCCTAGAAATGACACAATGACCAGCTCCGCGCCTCAGATTGTCAGGGATGCTGAAATGGCTGCAAGGCAATCGGCTGTTGCAGAGGCACAGGACCGAGCGGCAGCAATCGCAAGTCTCGATGCGACAAGTCAGTATTTGGGAACAACGATTGCTCCCAAGCTGGCCGACGCAGCAGCCGTTGGCGGTATGACTGGAAACTTCATGCGTGGGAACAGCGGCGTCCTTGATACTGGTATGCAGTACGCATCAACGAAGGCTTACTCTCCGCTGGCGCAAATCCTGTCCGGTGCCGGTCAAACCGGCCTGGCATACGGCCTGCATGATGCTGGTAAAGCTGCTCCGACTGACAAGATAGTAAAGTAAAGGTATAATATAATGCCAAGCAGAAACCCATACCAGATGGACCCGATGTTAGCTCAAGGGTTCTCCAGCTTAACAAAGGCTATAATCGGCGATCCCGAAACGGATTACCAAGTGGCTAGGACCGGCTATCAGAACGCGCAGACAGGCCGTCTTAACGAATTGTTGCCGCACGAGAAAGCTAATTTAATTGCACAAGAGGCGCAGAGACGGGC
>Ga0115007_10001785_pt1 | contig 13698 bp, 12 predicted proteins | sample ArcOceMetagenome_2_FD_87166 | JGI IMG/M metagenome (GOLD analysis project Ga0115007, IMG submission 87166) | Marine eukaryotic phytoplankton communities from Arctic Ocean - Arctic Ocean ARC135M Metagenome | ecosystem: Environmental > Aquatic > Marine > Oceanic | place: Arctic Ocean | collected... | reverse complement strand
GTTCCCATGGTGTCCAACATCATGCGTGTCCAACATCCTTTAAGTTTTGACACCAACTATGATAGAAACTTGTGCTTTTATACGGTTCCTCAGATTATATATATATATATATATATATATATATCGATATATTGACAAGAAACAAGAATCACAAAATGCACTGCTTATTTTCAAACTTGAAAGTTGTTGATTCAGCGTGACAAAACACTGCGTGCATTTCAGCGCGAATGGCGCCCCCAATGACAGAGCATGGGGGAAACCTGTGAAGAATAAGACCGATTTTTAAGATACCTAACAACAACAACAACAACACACATCAACACAACAACCACGAACACGAACAACAACAACACAATAATACGACGACGACGACGACGACGACGACGGTAAATCAAACAGATTATTAGGTGAAACCTATCTAGCCAAATGCGGCTATTATTATTCGTTGCTGTCGCCGGTATTCTCGTCATCTTCGAAAGTGGCGCTAATGGTTTATTTGTATATCCAACCACCACAGTTATACGTCCATATCCACAATTAAAAAATTGTTGATGAATTACCATTCAATCAACGCGTAGAATATGAAGGATTTGCATACGATGCTGGCAAATCAGCATCAATTCCAAATTTTGCACTGTCATTAGATGTTAAATTTACAAAAACAATATCTGAACAAACTTTTAATATATTACAAAAACAATATTGTGGTTGGTCTGAAACGAAATCACGTGTGAAATATGATCCAAACATATTATATAAATTAACAGATTTCCTTCCACCAATATTACAAGCATGTAATGGATTACATTTCAAAAGTTCAAATTTATCAACGCCAACGCCAACGTCATTATTATCATCGTCGTCGTGGTCATGGAATGGCAGAGATAAAGATAGTAGTAGCATTGGTCTATCAAGATTACCATCATTCCTAAATAATATCAACAATAATAATAATAATAATAATAATAGAGTACAATATTCGAAACAAGATGTATTACTAGCATACAATTGTTGGGGATTTGCATGGGAAGTTTTATTTCAAGCTGATAATAAGGATGTAAAAGCAATGACAATATCAACAGTAGATCCAACAAGTGCATGGAGGGCATTTACTTCCTCAGGATTTGATTTGATACAAACAACGGTAACAAAACCAAAATTATTGAATAACGATAACATCCAACAAAGGAATGAAAAATTACAACCGGGAGATGTATTATTAATATGGCATCGTAATCCATCAACAGTTTCTGGTACTGATTTATATTTAGATCATGTTGCAACATATATAGATAATGATTTATATTATGAAAAAAGTGGAAATGGAAATAATGTACCATTCCGAATAAGTACATGGGAAATGATAACAAATAATTTTCCACCATCAGTATTTTTTTGGGAATGGAGACGTCTTATTAGAAATAATCCATTAAGTCCTAATTTGTATGGTAATACAGAACGATTAAAGAGCAGAAGAAATTTTTGGTGTTGATTCTCAAGCTCAACAAGCTGCTACTACTGATACTAATAATTTTTGGTCTGCATTCAATAATCTTGATACAAAGATAAGCCGTAAAATATCGTTACAATTAGCAACAGATGATAATAATGATGTAGAATCACAATTGTATACAGGTATATTAGTTTTAGAGGATATTCGATACAGCAAAAAGACAGGACGTGCAAAATTACCAAGGTCTGCATTTGATCAATCATGGTATCAAACAGCATATTTTGATCTTGATGATGATAGATTGTGAATAGATCATACCAGTCAGTTAGTTAGTTAGTTATATATATATAGATGCAGATATAGTTAATAGAAGCAAATATGACTAATTGTTACTACTGTATGAGACTGAAGTATAGTTGTACCTATCTCACATTGTGTAATCGTTAAGGGTTATGAAATTTCTAAAATTTGTTTAGGGATCTAATTATGGGCTTCGTAATTCGCCTCGTCCTTGCGTTTGATAGTTTCCAATGTAGCCGCCATAGCAGCTTCCTCAAAGAGTATCTTGGCATTATGTTTTTCTCCTTCGGGGTATTGTGGCTCAGGACATTCTCGGAATATTTTTCCTAGTCGTTTTATAGCTTTGGCACGCATCTCTCGGATTCCGTTATCAACATTTTGATCAAAAAATACCATCTGACATGCTTCATGGATGGTAGATATGATATCGACAGAGGTTGTAGTCCAAATAATTCTCAACATTACATCTGTAGTTGCTTCTGACATCTCTTGCTCAAGCTTTCTTTTTTCTTCTTCGGACGTTGCAGCTTGTAATTTCTTTTCATATTCTAATTGGATCTTCATACCATCCATCGTTGCTGTCAAAGATTTCCATTGGTTCTTACTTCGAGCCTTACCCGATTGTCTGGCAGCCTTTTGTCCACTAGCCCACTTTGCAATAGATGGCATACCAATACCAGAATCATTGGATCCCAAGAATTGCACGGCAGTTACCTCATACTGTCAAATAGATAGATAAAAGAGAGAACAATGTAAAATAAGTATACTGTTAGAATTGATATTATTGAAACGTGTAAATATCAATAAAAGGAAAAATAATATTCGAACACACACACACTACCATGACTACTTACAGCCATACCAATCACTTGAAGCATTTCCCATCCATAACTAGCCTTTGCTAGTTCTACGGTTTGTGTCCTCCAAGTATTTTCGGTTTTTTCAAATTTTCCGTCAACGGCCCAAGGTTGTATTCTATCTGCTAACTTCATAGCCAACCGAGCAACACGACGCTCCTGTAAGATACGAGCGTCCATAATACTCAGTTTGGTCGTATCGCCTAACATTGCAGATGTCGATGCAGCAAGTCTACCAACATAATCATTGAATTTATCGGAACCGAATAAGAAAGCTACCAAAATAGATGCGTCCATTTTTTGGTCATCATTGGCAGTTTTGTCTAACGCATCTTTTCCAACTTTATCGTACATCATACGTCGATCAGTATCAGATAAAACTTGATACGCTTCTGCTGCTAACTTAAACTTTTCAGTAGCGGCAGGATCATCCGAATTCTTATCAGGATGATATTTACGTGCCATAAGATAATACTGTCGTTTAATCTTAGATCCATCTGCATTCGATTCTACTTCTAATGCATCATAATAGTACATATCCTTGACGACTTTTTGTCCTCCGACTGCTGATGATGGCTTGTGCATATTATCATTGCTATCTAAATCATCTTCGATACCTCCTAGTAGATCATTGTCATTATCGGGTACTTGGATATCTTTGAGATCTGTTGAAACCCATTTACTAGTTGCTTCATTCCACCATTTTCCTTTCCGTGGAGCTGATATAGATTGTGGTACAGCTGCGACACCTCGTGCAACATTAACCACGCCGACGACAGCTCCGCCAACAATAAATCCAGCCGCACCTAGGACCCCAACTGCTGCACCTGCAGTAGCACCAAGGATGCCACCGCCAATACCACCCTTCTTTGATCCGGCTGCATATCCTACTGTTGGTGCAATCACAGCGACACCTAATCCACCAACTGCACCAGCAACAACATTAGATACACCATTCATTAATCCCTGTTGAAGGTTCTTTGGTTTTTTATGCATATTCATCCCCATACTGGTTATTTGTTCCTGTGCTTCCATCTGTTCCTTTTCAAGTTCCTCTTTAGATTTTTCTTTGCTTATGTCGTCGCCACTCGTGCTGTTGCTCGTCGCGTCGTCATTATTCTTGGTATTCGCCGACTGCTCTTGCTGCTGTTGCTGTTGCTGTTCCTCCATCTTTGTTTTCGTTTTCGTTTTCGTTTTCGTTTTCGTATTTGTATTTGTATCTGTGTTCTGTGTCTGTATTTATTTGTATGTTGGTTTTGATTGTGTCTTTCTTGATTTTGTGTATTTTGTGTCAGTGTATGAAGAATGACAACGCTTTTCAGGCCTGCTCACGAGGAATGTGAAAAGGAGATCTTTTTTGTGATCCTGCTTCACGACTAAAAATGAAAATTGTTCAATTTTTTCGTACGATTCGATTATTCCTTGATTCCTTCTCTGAAGTTTTCTAATCGTGGTATGTAATGTTCAATGTACTACAAGTAGTACAGTATGTAAGACACATACCTTCTAATCCTACAGCAAGATATGTCCGTAACAGTTCATGCATGCAGCATGCAGTAAAAAGCAAGTTTTTTGATGCCGAAAATTTGTCCGCGAAACAAAAGTTCGCTTTTTTCTTATTTTTTTGTGTATTGGATTTCTATTTGCTTTATTCTTGTCGAGCGTCGAGCATAAAAGCATATAAAGAGAGAGCAAAAAGTGGTACAGTATCATCAACATCAAGACGATAAATTTAACCCACCGGTGATTGAAGTTGGAGTGAATAATTACAATTACTTGACAAAACGAAAAAATAATATACATAAAATACTGCACAATACTGCTGTACACAAGACAAATAATATAATATTATAATGACGACCAGAAAAAGTTTCGGCCTTGGTAAGCGATCAAGTCATTTCTTCAAAAGTAAGAGCAGTGATGATCTTAACGAGAGTACCGAATCATCAGCAAAGTCTGGTGGTACTGGTAGTGGTGGTAGTGGCGATGATAATGATGATATGACGAAATCGAAACAGGAACAAGAAGAATATGATTTAGCTAATAGTGAAGTAGAAAAAATCCTGGGTACTACAAAACCAAAACATCTCGGTGAAGGATTACAAAGTGGACTAGGATATATACTACGTGGTGCGGTCGGTGCCTGTGGAGCTGTTGTGCTAATGCCAACAGTGGCGGGAGCGGAAGGTCATAAGGAAGCAGGAATTATTGGAGGAATTGCGGGTGCGAGCAGTGGTGTCGTGTGTGGTTTGGTTCAGGGTGCGAATGTTTTGGGAGGTGGTGTCATCACTGGTGTATCACAAATAGTTCAGGGTGCTACGGCTACTCCTAACGCTGTCATAGCACCATCACGAGGATTTTGGTGGAATGGTGCCACCGGTAAATGGGAACAAGTACGTTGATTTTGACTTTGACTTTGACTTACGATGGTGATTTTTGTTCTCTCTCGTGGTGGTTGTACCGAAAGTTCCTCTTGTTTATTCAATAGCGTGGTATGGTTTTCCTTTTTTCTTTCTTTCTAACTTTGTATCTCGTTTCATTTTCATTTCTTCTTTTAGACATTTTTACTAGAGGTAGAACGATGGATTCAAGGTGAACCATTGTACGATGAAGATATATTAGGTGAAATGGCTCTACCAGAAGATATACGTCCCAAAAAGGGGAACGATAATGTGAAAGATATGTACTACTATGATAAATTTGGTTTAGATCCCGATGTTGATTCTAGTGTAATTAAAAGACGGTACTTTAATATCGCACGTAAATATTCTCCAGACCGTGCGGGTGCAAATCCTGAGGCACAAACGGAATTTCAAGAGATCGGACGTGCATACACTGTCCTAATGAATCCTGGATTACGAGCTAAGTATGACCGTGTCGGTAGGGATGGATTATGGGATGAAGACGACGACGATGAACCAGATGTCGATCCTATGATGTTATATACACTCTTATTTGGATCCGAAAAGTTCAATGATCATATCGGTAAACTCGCGGCTGTTTCATCAGTTAGGATCGGTCCGGAGGTATCATCTAAACTTACCATGAGCAAATCTAGACTTCTACAAAAGAGACGGGTAACACGTCTTGCTATTAAGCTTGCCGAAAGACTTGAGAAATGGGCAGAAGACATCACACCAGATGTTGCGAAGAAAGATTGGGAGGAACAGTTAGAATTGCTATGCGATGCGAGTTATGGACTCGAATTGGTCAATGTGATTGGAAAGGTTAGTCAATTAGTTTATTATTATTATTATAGATTTGTTTCATGGTCGTCGTGCGATTTTGTGTTTTAAAAAATACCTAAATACTCAAAAAGAAAACTCACTCTCATACATGGCGATTATTGAAAATAATAATATAGGTATACTCATTTTCCGCGATCCATTTTCTTGGCTCATTGGAATCTGGAATCGGTATGCCATCCATTAGTAGATGGGCTAAAAAGCAAAACGCAGCGTTGAAGGTCGGTACCAATAAAATAATAGAAAAAAATCTGAAGTTCGGAGGAAATAAAGATAATAGAGACTTTCATATTCATGTCAGTACTGCTATTGATAAGAGTGCGGGCGATGAAGAACTTGAAGAATTGGCGATGGATGCACTTAAAAACTCACATCTTCAAAAAAAGGCTATAAATCTTCTTTGGCAACAAACGGTAGTAGATATAACGAGTACTGTGAAGGAAGCTGCACAAATGGTCTTGAATGATCAAAGTGTAACACCAGACGTACGAAAAGCTAGGGCACAAGGCTTAGAAGTGTTGGGAGGTTTATTTGAAAAATGTGAAAGAGCTGAGAACCCTAATAGCTCCGATCAGAAAGAATTAGAAACGGTAGCTTTCCATGCTATGTTGGATACGGTATGGAGACAGGAAACTGCAGAGAAAAGCAGATAGTTTAATAGTTTAATCCTCATTAAAGGAATCATTCTGAGATGAAATCCGTAAAGTTAATCTTATTAGGGATGTATTATATGTTATGTTTATTTAAAAAAAATGTCAAGAGTTGGTCTTGCCTAAAAATTATTTTTCCTTATAATAATAATCAATCAAGGCTATATTTTTAGTAAAAACAAAAGATTATAGTGCTTTGGCATTTCTTGACAACGTATCAAACATGAAATCATAAGCAAGAGCGGTCATGAAGGCCGATTGTTTTGCATCTGCTGCGCCTCCGTGGCCACCTACAACAGTACGTCGTATTGAATAGAAAAATGAAGAGTGTGAGATGTGTGAAATATTATACTTCGCGTATTCAGATACAATTGTACTGCAAAGTTACAAATTATATAGCAGTATGTATTATTGGCGGTTTAGAACAACATAGTTTTATTCTTACCCTCGATGTTTTCGTAATAGTGAACTGGCCAATCTTTTCCTTCGCCCAAATCCCATAGCTTTTTGACCATTTTTCGAGCATGACCTGGATGGACACGATCATCCCTTGTGCTTGTCGTTACAAGCATGGGTGGGTACGAAGTTCGGTCATCATCAATGTTGTGATACGGACTATACTTGTGTAAGAAATTATCCCAGTCTTCGTCTGGATTACCATACTCGCCCATCCAAGAATTACCAGCTAAAAGAGTATGAAATCGTTTCATATCCAACAGAGGAACAGCACAATGAATTGCTCCCCAAAGGTCAGGCCTCATAACATACATGTTTCCCATAAGTAACCCACCATTGCTACCTCCACGCGCTGCTAAAGTCTTCTTTTTGCAAATCCCAGCTTCGATCAAATCTTCACCAACAGCAATGAAGTCTTCGTACGCTTTGTTACGATTCTCTTTCAAAGCCGCTTGGTGCCAAGATGGTCCAAATTCGCCACCTGTGAAAGAATGAAGAAGCAGGAAAAAAATCAGCAGTAACAAAGAGTGAGTAAAACGGATCATTTGTTGTCACAAATTTATTGTAACTCAATATATATGATGATATTATATTATATTATATTGTAAGTTTGATACACACCTCCTCGGATATTGGCTTCGACATAAACACCTCCACGTTCTAACCAAGCCAAGCCAACTGTGGAAATATAACGAGGTCCTAATGATATTTCAAATCCACCATATCCATAAAGTAAAGTAGGATTTTTACCATTAAGTTCAATTTCAGACTTCCGTACCATAAAGTATGGAATTTTTGTCCCATCTTTACTAGTTGCAAACTTTTGTTCGATACAAAGATCATCGGAATCGTACTGAGGAGGTAACGTCTTGAGTTTTTGTACAATAAATGCATCTTCCTTATTATCAGATTCTGATTCTAGCCCTTCCATTTTACTCGCATCAGCTGAATATAATGTACTTGGTGTGGTATAATCACTGGTTGTGAACCAAAATTCATCATTTTCACGATAATCAATTGGACGGCAACTACAAGCACGAATCTTTGCCTCCGTATCTTCTCCACCTGATACCAATGATAAAGACGTACCGGAATCATGAAGTTTATAAAATCCTAATTTCGACTTGACAGTATCCGTCGTTGAAAGGATTAGGTAATTTTTAGTTACAGTAAAGTACTCGTACGCAGTTCGTTCTGTTGGTTCAAAAAGGATTGTATAATCCACAGCTGATTTTCCATCAGAATAAAACTTTTCAAAGTTACAATAGATCACAGAACCTTGTTTGTACGTTATACCAGTATCATCATTTGGTGTCCAATCGGATTTAAGAATAATGAAAAGAATATTTCCCATATAATCTAAGGATGCATCATCTTGAATTTCTAATTCTTTAAATTCTGGTTCTGTTAGATCGGTAGGACGATCTTCTGGTTTTAATAAATGATCTTCAGTTAATTTTGCCATCCAATACTTACTCGTGTAGAAGGTGATACTACGAGAATGGACTTGCCATAGATTACCACCCCAATTTCTTTCATCTGCAACATATCCATTAACTGCAACATCTGTTGATTCACCCTCAAATACAATAGGTGCATCATCAATTGATGTACCGCGTACCCATTCCTTGACTACTCTTGGATAACCACTATCAGTCAATGATCCTTCACCGAAATCAGATCCAACTAATAATATATCACGTGATTTATAACTTGCACGAGTTTTTGCCTCCGGTAGAACAAATCCTCCATCATCTTGAGTGTTAACAAAATCTTTTGTAATTAAATCAAATTCCTTTAAATGTACCGCATCTGATCCACCACGTGATAATTTCAATAATGCTCTTGTAACAAGTTTCCCACCATGTATTGGATCACTATCCCGACCACGTGGTAATAATGATGCACCTTTATAAACCCAACTAATATCATCCTTCTTAGCAAGTTCATCAATATCTAATACTGTCGTCCAAATTGGATCATCTTTTGGATTATTATATTCATCTTCTGTTGTTTTTCTCCATATACCTTTTGGATGGTCTGAATCTTTCCAAAAGTTATAATAAATACGTTGATTGTTACTAGATGATTCAGATGTTCCATCACGTCCATGATTGGTTACATGTGCAATCCGATCTTTTGATTCAAGAATTTTCAATACACGTTCGTATGTTGGTTTGTCTGTAGGATCACCTAAACTAGCAAGACATTTTTCATTAGCACTTTTAGCAAATGATAAAGATTCTTCTGATTCAACATCCTCTAACCAAATATATGGATCATCATCGACATCACTGTCTTTCGTGGCGGTATCAGACATGGTGGAACTTCTTGCTATTTGGGTGGTGGTACTGCGTGTGATTCTACTAGAGAAAGAAGGTCGAGCGGTGACAATGATATATGAAGCGGGTGAAAATGCAGCAATAGGACGGAAGGCGATGAGTGACGAATAGAAGACTGTACCTGCTTTTTTCCACATACTGTATTCAGTAGTATATAATGTCGATTCTGATTCTGATGTTGACGAAGACGACGACAATAAAATGAAGTGATACAACGCATCATGTATTATGTAGTAGTAACAAAATGCATGTTTTTTTGTCTTGGTGTCTGTGTTCTGTGTAGAGCTAACTTAGTCGCAAACGAACTCTTCTTACTACACAAGTTTTTAAAAGTGTACTAGTATGCATTAAGTGTATGGAGTATGTACGACTAACAAAAACACTCTGTCTATGTTTGAACGACGACGTTCTAGGTTCTACCATACTTATTGTTTCATATAACTGTGGGGGCAGGCTTTTAGAAGGGAAAAGTCGTGGGTACCAATTATTAGTAGATCTATCTCACGTTCGGATATAGAGTAGAGCTGGCGTTGTTTGTGGTGTGTGGTGTGTGGTAGAATCAGCAGACGATATCCTCCTTCCTGCGTATCGCGGCGTGTCGAAGGGTCGTAGCTCAACAATCCTGGTGACTGAATCTTCCTCTAGCTAAACGGGAAATTAACTGGTGTCCACGAACCCGCGAGACTCTCCTAATCAACATTATTATATACTTTATTGTACCAACGAAACGAAACGAAACGAATTTAATAATTCGCTGGATCATTTTTTTTGATTTTTTTTTGGGGGGGGGATCGGATCAAATCAGACTGAGAATTTCTCATCAAACATAATAATGGCAGAAGAAGAATTTGATTTTACGTTACTTGGTGATGTAGTTGTGAAACCATCCACTGAAAAATCTGAAGATCCCGTTCAAGTATTAACGAATAAAGGAGTGAGTGATTAATGAAAAAAGAAGACTACGGTCGTTTTCTTTCGACGTTATGTAAAAAATGAAATTCAGTTGTTGTTGATGTTGATGTTGGTGTATTATTCTCATCATTTTTATATTTGCTGTTCTGCTATTATTACAGATCGTATTATACTTTGGAGCACACTGGTCAGAACGTAAGTTTTGATATGTATGAATACTTCTATAAAGCCATCGTTATGTCGTATGATCTCACACCATTTCTTCTTTTTATTTTATCGTTGTCCTATAAATGTGTTTTCCGTTGTTGTTATTGATGTTTTCTGGACAGCATGTTCGAAGTTTCTTCCGAAGTTACATCTATTTCATCAACTTAATAATAAAGTAAAGGAAGAATTTGAAATCATTTTTGTTTCTATGGATAGAAGTTTGGAAGATTACAATGCCTATACAGAGGATAATATATCGCAATTTTGGTGTCTACCATACGCAATAGAGACTTTACCGAAACTTATTGCAACATTAAAGGCTCATAATATGCCTCATCTTGTTGTTATCGATAAGGATGGAATAATTATAACCAAAGAGGGTGTCGATGCACTTACACAGGATCCAACCGGCAAATATTTTCCATGGAGACCGAATCGTATTGTAGATCTGTTACCAAACAATTATGTATCTAATATCGACAGCGCAAGATCATCATCACTATCATTGCATTATTCTCCTACTGTGGATCTTGATGAGAAATACATCCTACTATACTTCGCATCTCATTCCGATGCACTTGCTCAAGAATTCACACCGTGGTTGGTAAAGGCATATAATATTCTAAAAAAGAAGAGACAAGATTTCGAAGTAAGTATTATGTATAAGAAAGAAGAAGAAGAATTGATGTGATACTCTGTTTTGATGTACCTATTGAATTTACTACTACATTTGTTTTGCGCGCATTTCGTCAGAGTTTTTTTAATCAAAGAAATGAAACATAATTCTCACGGCATATACAATTATTTTTAATCACACAACAGCTTCTTTTCGTGAGCGGTGATGCATCTCAAGCAAGCTATGATACATTTATCACTGAAACTTCATTTTGTGCTATTCCCTATGAAGATGCAGAAGCGAGAGAAGGTATTGAGATGCGTTTAGAAATCACATCATACCCTACGCTAATAATGCTGGGTCCGCGACCAGTCGATGATGATGATAATTTTGGTGACCGTCCCGTTATCAATTCTGAAGTTCGTTCAGTGATTGAAAATGGAGATTACATAACAGATTTTCCATTTTATCCCAAACCTTGGGGTGACCTTTGTAAAACGACGGATGATATAAATACTCATAAGTGCCTGGTTGTTTTCCATGAGGGTGGTGATGAAGAAGAGCAAATGGATATCGAATATGCGGTACGGGATGCTGCCGAAGAGTATAGAAGTGACGACGAGTTGGTTAAATTTTACTGGGCCTGCAACGCCGACGCTCCGCTATGTGCTAACATACGAAATGCGTGTAATTTAGGACCCATCAGACATTTGCCATCAATGGTATTGTTGGATATACCTAATGATGGAACCTACTATGTAAGTGACGAACAAGATATCACAGAGGCGACGATCATTGAGTTTATATCAAACTACAAGGATTGTGTTGTGAGAGGGAAGATATAGAATGATACGATAGAAAAGAGAATACAAAATCTCAGAACTTTGATACAAATAATGTAGTACCGTAGTCAAAACCAAATAATTCATAATGTAGGAAGTTGATTGTAATATGTTTTATTATATACTGTATATATATATATATTTATTGAATACACGATTCAATTACAGCTTGCAGTAAGCTTCACCCCCCCCTTTAAATTAACCAAGCACTGCCCCTCCCCAAACTTCACTTTATTTGACATCATCGGCATTTCAATATTTACGATTATTTTATACGTTTCATTCATCATACATACACTGTACATTGTACATAACTTATTACTGGCTGTGTATATTTTGAACATAAGAAGATACCATCGACATTGAACGCACAACCACAATACAATCAAGTGAGAAAGCGAGAAAAGAAAGTCTTGTATTCTAGTAGTTAGTAGACGCAAGTGCCTTTGAATATGATGTTCATCCAGCTTCTTTTTCTTGGGATTGGAATTACTACGATTTCTGCTTCGTTATCGACAACAACATCACCAAGAACAACAATCACCAAGATCCCATGGATAAGTCATTCCGATGATTTTTTGTTCGTCAACCCATTATCGACCATCAGGCCGTCGCAGCAGCTACCACCACAGACAAATAAACAGAGACAGATGGTCATATCCATTCGGGGCGGTGGAATGAAAAACAAGCCATCACCACCAACACCGTCCGCATCCTCTTCGTCCCTGCAACAGAAACAAATTAAAAACGGATCTTTGTTGGTAGCATCGTCCGTTACATTATATAGTCTATGGCATTATCGGACGACATGGATGGGTCTTTTTGATAAACAAAAACTACAAGATACGACCGTTCAAACACTACAAAAATTGAATGACTTGCCATACATCTATTCGCGATTGTTTTATACGTTAGCAATGGCATTATGGGAAACGTTGGGTATGTCAACGATTCCAGTAGAAACTGCTGCTGGTATGGTATTTGGTTGGTCCGGATTTTATTGGAGTGCGATTGGAAAATTGTTAGGTGCTTGTTTAGCATTTGGATTAGGTCGTGGTGCATTGTCGACATATGTCAATAACAAATTATCATCAAATACATTTTTACAATTAGTACAAACTTCGACAGAAGAAAATCCACTACTTGTATTGATCCTAATGAAATTAAGTTGCTTCCCCGAAACTGTGAAGAATTTTGGTTCTTCTGTTCTGAAACCAATTAAATGGTGGATGTTTATATTAGGTACAGCAGTTCATGGTTGGACCTTCACGTCATTATGGATCTATCTTGGTGTAGATACCGCAGCACGAATCAAAGATACTACAGATTCATTACCAATTAACCTACGATTGCAAACATTGTTAACCCTGGCCTTGATCAACGGATGCATCGTTTCACCTCTATCAATGATGTATTGGATGCGAACTTTGAAGAAGAAGAACCAACAAACAAAACAACGCTAGCTAGTAGTACGTACCGAAATCAAGATGGAAACCAAAGGAAAATGAATATTATAGTACCAAGAAAATTAGAAATTGACTCACATAATATGAGTACAAATAAGTGTTATGGCTAGATAAATGAAGTAGGGAACTTTTTAATTGCATTCAATGACTACAGTATAAAGTAGCTAGCTAGTAGAATCGTAGTTAAGTACAGTAGAACTTGATATCAATCCAAATGAAATGAATTAATAACTTAGTATGAATACCATATGGTTCATTATGAGTAGTTACTTTGACAGATATTGAATAGGTCTCAGAATTGCTTTTGATGCATGATTTATATATATTTATATTTCTGTACTAACAGCTCAAT
>Ga0115007_10001784_pt1 | contig 13702 bp, 12 predicted proteins | sample ArcOceMetagenome_2_FD_87166 | JGI IMG/M metagenome (GOLD analysis project Ga0115007, IMG submission 87166) | Marine eukaryotic phytoplankton communities from Arctic Ocean - Arctic Ocean ARC135M Metagenome | ecosystem: Environmental > Aquatic > Marine > Oceanic | place: Arctic Ocean | collected... | reverse complement strand
TCAAACTAAATTTAATAACAATGCTATTCTTATGACTGAATGGAGAGTCGTCGGATATAAAAAAGGAGAAAATCGACCAGGAGCTATGTACGTTGCAAGTGGATTCTATCAAAAGAACAGCAGCAACAACAACAACGATAGCAACAAATCGTCGTCATCAATAATAAGAACTGAAGACTTTGTTTCGAATAAATTGAAAATCGAAAAGCTTCCCTTTATAGATTATCCAGAGGGGATCAATTTTCATCCACATGGGATTTACATTCGTAAAGAAGATCGTACACTTTATGTTATAAATCATGCATACGAGAAAGGAGGAGAACGAATTGATGTTTTCAGAATTATTACTACCGACGACGACGATATCGACGATGATATTCCAATTCGATTAGATTACAAATACAGTATAACATCTGATTGGATGAAGAAGGAATTGAATGGTATTATTAATTCAATAGTTGTTGTTGAGGAAAACAAGTTTTATATAACTCAGTATGAAGCTGAACCTCACCAACCATCCACCTTCATGTTCTCTTCCGAATTCAAGAAAGGGGTTGCGCTCTTGAGAAATTTACTACTGGGATCAGATGCCAATACAAACGTCTTTTATTGCGAATACACACCATCGACATCGACATCGACATCATCATCATCATCATTGACGAACAACCTCGATTGCCGGGAGGTTGCTGATCAATTTGAAGGTGCGAATGGTATCACACACAATACGGATTATTCTAAGATTTTTGTAGCATCTTGGAAATCTGTCACGGTCTTCGATAGAGATTCGGCGACGAACAATCTTTCGGGACGAACTACCATTCATGTTCCTAATCTTGTCGATAATATCAAATATGATGACATCACGGGTAATATTTATGGTGGAACTATGAATAACTTGTGGTCATCACTTATTAAAAATCCCTATCCGAAGGAAAGTAATGAAACAATCGGTGGTGTCATGGAATTTTACCAAGACGACGAAAATAATAATGATGACGATGATATTTCTTGGAAGACAAGACAAGTCGTAACGACATCGAAACTAAATAGCATTTCAAATGGGATTAGGATGAACGACTATTATGTGATAGGAGCAGGGGGCTTAGGATATAAAGGACTCTTAGTTTGTCCGGTGGTTGATCAAACGACAAAGAAAAATAATGGCCCCGACAATGGTGAGGATAGCACCCCGGTTGTCCAACAACCACAGTCTGAGCTTTGAAAATGATGTCATCGAAATTGAATGCCTACATGAGATGACACTAACGACGAGTACTGCGTACCATAAAAATGAACTGGAAGATGAAAACATATGTTTCTATAAATCTATATTTAATATAATCGTCGTGTCTTTGCCAGTAGGACAGCATAATATATATTAATATATATTATGATAACAAATTATCCACATTTGGAAATCAGTTTTCTAAATTCACTAATTACGCGGCGCGGTACAGGTATTGGCGAAGTGACCTGGCTGGTTGCATCTAAAGCAAACTATGTTATTCGTATTATTTGTACGAGCCCCTGCATTGTTACGATCATTATTTGTCCCTCTATAGTTATTGCCATTGGTACTTGTACTTGTATTTGTGCTGGCCCCACCACGAGGACGAGCGCGAGTACTACCGCGGTTGTTCGTACCAACACTGTCCATCTGTGGGACTTGGATCTGCATATCCTGACGAAATCTATCATTGCATAGAATACAAATGGTTGATTCGTGACCTAGATGAGGAGGTACTCCACCAGGTTTCCAAAAGAAGGATATCTTCCGTACAGGGGATTGTGTGGAGCATCGAGTGCACACATTTTCGTCGCCAGGAGGAACTTCGATGCTTCTGACAGGTTTAGGTAACCAAATAGTAAAACTACATTTTTGTCGAGCCTGATAATTTGAACAAGATAAGACGTACCCCCTAGAGTTTTTACGTAGTGAGATCTTTCCACCCTGGATTCTCTTTTCTCGGCAAAAGGGACAAGCGAACACCTCGACTTCACTGCCTTTGTTTCCGCCGGCAAGTGCACACGTTGGATGTGAGCAATTAAAGCAGGCATGATTCCCTCCACCATTCGAATATTCTTGTGGTGAGTCGTTGTAGCATTTTGGACAGATATTGTACCCGTTACCCGTGTAGCTACCACCCCTGGCAACGGCAATTACTTGAAAGTTACATATGGCACATTTCACGGGAGATGCATTAGCTCCTTCCTCTATCTTTGGACGTAATTCTCCGTTTTTGGGCATCATCCATCCTTCTTGACACGTGTTACAAAATATTAGTTTTTTGGGTTCGGAGTTATTATTCCCTCTTCCTCCTCGGCCTCCTCGTCGTGCCCCTCCTGCATTGTTGCCGGTTCGTCGTTCTTGCTTCAGTGCCATCGAACGTTGACAATTGCCACACTCGCTGAATTGAGCTTGTACTACTTCTGTATCATTTCCAGTTCCTACCCGTGAATAGTGTCTAGCCATCGCTTGATCAAGTTTGTGAGCATCCCTTGTAGCCACGCGATAACAATCTTTCATTTTCTCCAGTATCGGTCCCACAATATCATCCTTCGATTTTTGTCCATTCGCCACAAGGTTGCATTCTCTCTCAGTTTCTCTACGCAAATCCGGTTTGTTCAATTGGTACCCCATGTTGTTATATCCTTCGACTAACGCGATGCCCAATTTTGTAGGTGAAAATCGTTGGTTGTTGTCCTTGGTAGCATAATCCCGCTGTTGGATAGTGGCGATATGTTGAGCTATGGTCGCATCAGTTCCAATGCCACATTTATCCATGATGGTGATGAGTTCTGGTTCCGAAATGGGCTGAGGAGGTGTCGTTTGTCCCTCCTTCATCACTAGCGATTCCGGTATGACACGGCTCCCGACCCTCAAGTGAGGTAATTCTCCTTGTCCTGTCGACCAACGTTCATACGGATGGTAAATCTCTAGCCAATTTTTTTGTTCGACCATTAATCCTTTAGCAGTAAAGTGTTCCGATGCAATTTTTAAAGTCAGACTGGTTTCTCGTCCTACTGCATCCCTCGAACAACACGCCAGGTAATGTTTGACCACGAGGATGTAGACCTTCTGTTGTGTAAGATCTTGTATTGTATTCGGATCGACTACCTTACAGGGAGTGATCGGTGGATGGGCTTGATCGTCGTTTGGGCCTGCTCTAGGTGGTTGGTATCCATTTTCGTTCAACAGTCTATTCGCATATGATGCATACGGACCTGCTGCATCGCTTAGACTGGCAAAGTCTCGGATCAGAGGATGGTGTTGAAATTCTGGTCGAAACCGTTCTGTTTCTGTTCTGGGATAACTAATATATCCATTTTGGTACAACTGTTCTGCCGCTTTCATGAGTGTTTCCGAACCGATACGCAAATACCGAGAAGCTCGTTTTTGTAATTCAATTGTTGCTAAAGGGAGTGGCCTCCACTTATTTTTAGGTCGTCCCTCGAGACTAATCACAGTTGCCGTGTTAGCTGGTGTTGTGTCCAAACACGATTCGTACAGAGCCAGAGTCGCCAAACGATCGTATAAACGTTGACGTTTCCAAGTAAATATAATTGGACGGGCGTTATTGTTATTGTTATTGTTGTTACTATTATCACCATCTGTCCCCGAAGATAGTGGTTGTACCTGTAGCGACAATTCTAAAAACCAAAAATCATCTTGAACGAATGTTTCAATTCTAGCCCATCGTTCCACAACAAATCCTAATGTGGGAAATTGACACGGCCCATAACTGACAACACTATTTCCTCCCTCTCCATTTCCCGGTAAAGTAAACTTTTTTTGTAACCGAGTCGTTTGAAACCGAGTAAATGCTGCACCTACACGTAAATCAAGTTCCGTCCTCGCTTTCACTGCCTGAACGAAATGATCATTAATTCGTCCCAGCGTATTTAATGCTCGTTTAATTTCACCGTCCATTACAGTAGAGAATTTCGCTCTGTAAACGTTGGGTATTAATCTTCGATTTGAATCGACACAAACTTGTAATACCTCATCGGCGATCGCTTCCCCCTCACGATCACAATCAAGCCACAATACGAGTACGTCAACCTTTTTCGATTCATTCGCTAACATCCGACGAAGACGTTCCATATCTTCACTGTAAGTAACCTCGAGAGGTGCCTCGAACAACTCAAGAGGATCACATCGTCCCCATTGTTTGTATTCACCAGCAAAATCAATCCCAGCTAAGTGCCCCCGAACTGATGTCGTGATCATCCGATGTGGACGGATTTGTTGTTGCTGCTGCTGCTGCTGCTGTTGTGTACGATTGTTGTTGTTATTATTATTGTTGTTCCCCTGAGAGAATATGTCAGGGAAAAGAACATTGTCGTGTGTAAAAATCTGCGCTGCATCTCGTCGCATAGGTTCACCTTCCCGTGATTGAGGCATCTGACTAAAGACCTTGGCCTTTTAAAAAAAAAAGTTAGTTCGAAAATTAAAAACGCAAGTTAAAAGAGTAAAGCAAATAGTAAATACACGAAAGAAAATTCACGGTAACATACTTATTATTATTATTATTATTATTACTCACCAACGCCCTTGCTACTGATGGTTTCTCGGCGACGTTGAGAAGAACGGGCGGACCTTGACGCGTCCTGTTGTTGTAGTTACCGGCCATTATTGTTATGCTGTCTTATCGTAACAGCCAGCGTGTACTATACTTGTCCACATGGATTAATATGATGCCATTGCTACTACTATTCATTGTCATTGTGAGCGCTTTGATTTCATAATCAATTTTGCAATTTTAAATTATTGAGGTATTTTTTAAATTTTTAAATTATTTGGGGGAGACATTGAGGGGAGGAAACTTTGTTTCAGTCGTGGATTTCAACTTGCGTCAATGGCATCGAAAAAAATAGTCTGCTCAATGAAATTACGAAATCTCTCTACTTGTAGCTAGTGGTAGATGGAACAAGTAGTAGTAGAAGATGAGGCTTGATACGATACAGATGAATCGATAACATGCTACCATGTTAGGCACAATAAGTTTGTGATGCTAGTAGTTGTGATCATAATAATTCATTACAGAATATTCTCAGCAAATAATACTTGAAAGCACAAACTGTGACACTAGTGAGAAAACTACACAGACATCGATTAGAAATCGGAGTGAAAGATAAAGCTAGATGTCATCGTTGTATGTTTTAGATAAATTATGTTGACTAGTCCAGTGATTGTAATTCTGGTATAGATGCGATAATTCGGTTGGTTTTTAAAGTAGAAAATATTAGCCTTGATTGGGTTGTATTCGTTGGATCTTATCTTTGCCTGATCATTCACCAAACAACAAAGATGATATGATATGATATGACAAGAAGAAAGAAAACAGCAATAGTGATAACAACAAAAAGATTCCTTTTTCATTTGACTTTAGGAAGCTTATTGAAGAATCGTTCAGTCCTCATTTTTTCTTCTCCAACGGAACCAAACAACATGCTCTTCTCTTTCTCTCTCTCCCTGGATTTTTCTTTACTAATTGACTCATTCGACTTGTCAAGAAAGTCCGAATATGGGATGGTGGGGCGATTGTTAAATTCAAAATTCCAAATTTTTTTAAATGGGAAAATACCGTATTATTAACTTTTTTAGAATTTCATAACAGTCGATTCCATCTGACCTAATGCATCGTAGATTGTATTGATCATAGTCGCCGATTCTACTTTAGCCTCACATTGGACCTTAATAAATCTTTTACCTCTTGGAATTATTTCACATTCTATATTATCATCTCCAGTAGTTTCGTATACTATCTTTTTAACACTATTGGCGTAATCATTATCATCATCGTTGTTGTTGTTGTCGTCATCATTTTTCCTCCCGACAACATGGAAGACGTATTGTGTTGGAAATGTTAACATGGCTTTTAATATATTTCCATCCTGTCCTTCATCGTCTACTGCACCATCTTCAGGATCGTATGTTCCCATTAGAGCGTGGACCTTATACTTAAATCGATCTGTTGGCTCTTCATACTTGCTGCTTATTGGATCAATTGGGTGCTGCTCATCCCCACCATCGAGATCAGCTATGTCTTCGTTATTGTCTTTGCCGTCACCGCCGTTCGTCGCACGTAGCTGATCATTATTTCGCATCGTCGTCTTCGACGAAAGAAAATAAGACGACGGCCATTTATTACCAGTGTTTGTTGCTGTTATTGTTGCCCAAGGAGGAAGAATGAAGCCGTTTGATTTGTGAAGTACCAGTATCAGTGAAAGAAATAATCGGAACGACATCATGTGTGTTGTTGTTGTTGTTGTTTTAGATACCGTTACAATTGTCCTTCCATTATGTATATAATATATATGTATTCAATCTCAAAAGAAGTTATACTCCTGTGATATATTTTTGGAGGCAGCAGAGCTGTCGTCGTCATTGATTATCATTGATTTTATTATATATATACATATATATATATATATTATATCATTGATCATTAATTTATTTCTTCGTCACATATATTCATTATGTTCATATCATTCCCGCGTGACTGAAAATCTTTTCCAAGATCGTCGATCGAAGAATAATGGCGCGACAATAATCAATATAAACTGCCAACACGCCAACACGATGGCATCACAACAAAAACAACGATCAACAGACAACAGAAACAGAAACAGAAACACAGATACGTATGAAACTATGGAAAGCAACAAAAAGCTAAAGCTTGAGAGATCGTCTGCTCCGCGATGGTCACTTCTTGGGAAAAACTTTGTGGTGACTGGAGGATCAAAAGGAATTGGTAAAGCTGTGATCAAAGATCTTTTGGATCATGATGCTGCTGGTATCTTGTTCTGTTCTTTATCACCGTGTAACTTTACAGAATATCTAACCTCGATGGATCTAGACCCTAGCTTGGACTACACAAAAGGTAATGGTGTACTACGTCCCGTAATTAAGCATGTTATATGCGATGTTTCTACATCGGAAGGACGAGAGGTACTCATGCGTACTGCAAAGGAAACTTTTGGAGGAGAAAATAATGACAGTAATGATGATGTAATACCGTGCGTACACGGTTTAATCAATAATGTTGGAATTAATGTTCGTAAAACGATACTAGAACAAACACCAGAAGAATATCATGCTATGGTCCGTACCAACGTTGATGCTGCATATTTTTTATGTAGAATGTTTTCAAATCTTTTCGTTGAAGGGAATAGTACAATTGTTAATGTATCATCGGCTGCGGGGGTACAATCAAGTGGAACGGGGGCTGCATACGGTATGACAAAGGCTGCAATAAATCATTTCACTCGTATATTAGCATGTGAATGGGCGAATCGGAAAATCCGTGTTAATGCTGTAACTCCATGGATGACGGTAAGTTAAATTTATCTTTAAAAAATGATGTATTCTTCAAAAGTTGAAAATTAATAACATGCATGAAATTACGCGATCTAATTTTTCTTTTTCTATTGTACTGTGGTATTTTTGTGTGGTTGTTGTTGTATCAAACGTTATTTTTACTTTTATTTATCAACACAATGAAACAAAATAATAACAATAATAGATGACACCGATGCTTGAAGATGCTATTGCGAAGAATCCATCCCAACTCGATAAGGTTAAAGCGTGGACACCGATGGGACGATTAGCGAGTGCAGAAGAAATTGCTGATCCAATTATTTTCTTGTGTTTACCAGCATCGTCTTACATTACGGGACAAATCCTTGGAGTTGATGGTGGATTGACAGCACAAGGTTTCAATGGACCGTGCTGCGAATGAATGAATCATATGATTTTTTGATTCCGAATCGATCAGACGATGATGTCTTTGTGATGTACTATTATTAATACGCAAATGGGGGAAAATAGCTACTGGATCGATACCACAAAAGAGAATAAAATGAATTTATAAACAAATATAGCTATATTTCATGAGAAATAATAATCATATCAAATTAATACTACTGTTATTGTTATTGTAATTTTAAATTATCATATTCGTTTTTTTTTGTTTTTTATGACCCAATCAAAACCTATATCCTTTAATAGTCTGCGATTATATACGTCCTTGGGGGGACGTTGTCGTTGATTATTCACCCATTTACCAAGTCCATCAACTTTGTACGTTTGTGGTACCTTCGTATCACCATTTTCATTTTTATATTCAGATAATTTTTCATACATATTATACCAAGGTGAATAAATTTTCCAAACCATTCCAATCGAATTTAATTGTTCAATATAGTCACCAGGTAATTTGCCTTTAGCAAATTCTTTGCGTTGATTGTTTACCCAATTGGCAAGTGTTTTATCCTCACGTCGTGTAACTATAGTTGTCGATTTGCCGTTTTCATTTCGATATTCTCTAAGCAATTCGAACATTGTATCCCATTGCTCCTTGTGTGTTGTTTTCTTTGTTTTCTTCTTCTTTGTCGTCTTCTTTTTGCTGATGTTCTTCTTTCCGTCGAGAGTCAATTGTTTCCCCTTACTATTATCAGAAGATGAAGAATTACTAGTTACAGCAGCAGCAGCAGCAGCAGCTGAGGTAGCTGGCTTTGTTTTCTTCTTCTTCGTCGTCGTGGTCGTCTTCTTCTTTTTGCTGCTGTTCTTCTTTCCGCCGAAAGTCAATTTTTCTTCTGCCGATGCCAATGTGGATTTCTGAGTAGTATTCAATTTGTCCTCATCCTTACTATTATGAGAAGATGAAGAATTACTAGTAACAACAGTAGTAGCAGCAGCAGCAGCTGAGGAAGCTGGCTTTGTTTTCTTCTTCTTTGTCGTCGACTTCTTTTTGGTGCTGTTCTTCTTTCCGTCATCAAAAGCCAATTTTGCTTCTGCCGATGCGTCTTCTATGGATTTATGAGTAGTATTCAATTCGTCCACATCCTTACTATTATCAGATGATGAAGAATTACTAGTAACAGCAGCAGCAGCAGCAGCAGCAGCGGTAGATGTATTTTTCTTTCTTTTCTTCCTCGGTGAGGGTGACGGTGACGGTGACTCACTTTCTTCTGTTACAACTTTCTGGGGAATGGTTATTTCGTCCTCTTCATCATTGTTACTATCAGTAGCAGCAGCAGTAGTAGCAGCAACATCCTCATTGTCACTACTCTCTTTTGTGGTGGCATTATTTATTGATATCATACCACCACCACCAATCATCTCCGCAACTTTTGATGCTGCTGCCGCTATTTCTTCAGCAAGTATTGTGGATGATATCATACTATTCGAAACAGAAGAACTGATGTGATGATTGTCAGAAGTAGATGGTGCGATCTTCCGCTTCTTTTTTTTACTACCAGATACGGCTACGGCTACATCTTTCATCGTAACGGAGTTTGTTGTTTCTGTTTCATCATTGGATCGGGCAGAAAATTCGTTTTTATCAGTAATATTATTATTGAACTCGTTCCCCTTATTTTCATTCTTCTCCTCCTCCTCCTCATCATCATCACCATCCTCCTCCTCCTCCTCCTCCTCGGAAATCTTTTCTTCTCTAGTTTTTCTTTTCTTCGAAGATCTTTCATTTCTATCTTCTCTCTCCTTTCGCTTTTTCGGCTTTTTCTTTTTCTTGCTTTTCTTTTCCTTTTTCTTCTTGTCACTGCTGGTATTGCTGTCACTAAGTTTTTTGTTGTTGTCTATATTCTCGTTGTTGTTGTTGTTGTTGTTCTCTGTAATATTCCCTTCACTCAGCTTCTTTTCTTTTGCCTTCCTCTTCTTCCTTTTCTCGGCAGCGGACATCATCAATATAGAAGTAGTAGCGTTTATTTCGTTAAGAGCAACGGTACTACTAGAATCATAACAACAAACTCTGTTGTTGTTATTTTTTTTTGATTTTCTTGAACCACATGAACTGGATGCGTCTTCACCTTTTGCTTCTATTAGTATTGTTTCGCTGGAAGCGGCGTCATCACCATCACCATCTACAGTATCAATTTCAATTTCATCGTCTGTTGCCATGATTCTATATTTGTTAATCTATTTAGTAGTACTATTTAGTATTATTATTTATTATTATTGTATTTCTTTTTTTATTTCGTCTTCGTTATGTAGTGGTTGTTTAGTATTGCTTGCATGTCGAGTCTCTGTCTTGTCGTTTGATGTCTGTCTGTTGCGTTGCTGATTGTTAAGGTATGACATACTATCATCATTTTTAATTCTTAGTTCGATCGTCGTGACGATAACATTATTTTAGTGGTTGCTTTTGTACGATAATAAATTTCGCGGAGAAAGCGCACGCATATATTCATGCGCAGCTATATAATCTGTAGAAGCTTCGCCGCTTTCTGTGTTTCGCGCGATGCGTGAATGGAATTGTCTTCTTTGATGAAATGCTTTTAAGGTCATCGGATGTGTATCGGAAATTCACCGCTTTTTATCTACTTTGAGACCGATCCACTTTGGATGGGTGTTGAAGAGTACTATAATCATTTTAACAAACCTTATACTATTATAATATTGAGATAATACTCTGTCATTGTGAACAATCCATGTTGTTGCCAAGTCTAAATCCGTTGATATGATTTTGATTCAAATACACCATCATCAAGACATCCGTATTATATCAGAAGAAATATAACTCGAAGATAACTGAGCTGTAGCAATCAATCAAGATAATCATCGCGATAATCATCGCGATCATCAATCGAGATCGATCACGACCACACCATGACAGCTATGATTGGAATTGAATATGATTCAGATTCAGATTCAGAATCAAACTCAAACTCAAACTCAGACTCAGCTGAAGACGAAGACGAAGACGATGATCCTGTAACAATTGATGTAGGAACAATAATTGCACAAGATGCTGGTAACAACATAACAGCATATGGTATTGTTGCTGACGATCATCACCACAAAAAGGTTGACAACAAATGGCTAGTGGAATCCAAGTGCATTGATAAGGATAATAATACCCATCATGAAACGGGATATATGGACGATGATACAATTTTATCGGCATATTATTATTTTCAGAATTTACCTGATGAAAGAAAAGAAATTGGTTAAGATATGTTTGGGTTGATAGAATTCGATTTTTTTTTTGATAATACAGAAGTACTGGGATTTACCTATCATAACAATAGAATAGTTGGCAAGATTGTGGTACAATCGGTACAATCGTATAAGTCCCATCTTGTCAATGTCGATGATATTTTTGTTGCTGTTGGTGGTAAAAAAGTTTTTGGTGTGGAATTAGACCAGTTTGTAAAAATTCTCGAACTGCATAACGAACGAGACATTATTATCCGATTCCGGCGAATGATTAATGGTGGTGATGATGATGGTGATGATATTAGTGTTGATGATGAAGATATTAGTGTTGATATGAGTAATGGTGGTGACGACGACGACGACGATGATGATGATGATGATGATATCAGTGTTGATGATGATGATATTAGTATTGATAGCAATATCATTAACACATCAATGTTAGATGTGCTTAACGCTGTCGCCACTTGATACTGACGACGAAAGTGAAGATGACGATGATGATGATGAGGATGATGATTATGAAGATGAAGATGAAGATGAAGGTGAAGATGATGATCATGATGATCATGATGATTATGATGATTATGATTATGAAGAAGACGCCGACGAAACCCCTTTCATTATTCCATCCGGACAGTCACTATTCACTGACGAAGAATTTGCGCTACTACAAGAAAATCCATAATGGACTTTCCTACTTACCATACAGATACTTCGATTTGATACTATCTATCGGTCTTTTGAAAAAGATTTCCCAAAATTATTGTCAAGATAATCGTGATATATCATTCCATACCAGATTGATCAATCCCGAGAAGGAAGTTCTTCTAACTCAACAATTGGATCTGGATTGTGCAAATAAAGGGGAAGGATATCGCCGACCCAAAGTATATTATGCAGCAAAACATGGACAAATAATCGCAGCAGAGGCAGCGACGATGCCGAGTCGTAGTAAGATTACAGAAGATCCAACAAAACGATACATCCTTCAACTTCCAAATAAAAGCCACTTATATGTAAGATATAAAGTAGTAAAAAAGACGATGAACAGTGATGGATACAATACTGTTAAACTTAATAATTCATCTGAACGTGTCGGATGTATCATTCAGGCGACTTTTAGTGATGTAAATCGACCGGCTAAGAAAACTCTTGATCACAAGAATGGCATTAGAGACGACGATACGTTGTTTAATACGGAATGGGCAACAACAAAAAGAACAAGTCAAAAATCGCGTTAAGAAAACCAAAATGGTGCGGACGATGGCCAAACAACACATCACATACAAGACAATGGAAGACGCGCCTTTCAAATTTCACAAACATCCCGATCTTGATATTTATATCAGCGACAGTTTCCCAACTTATTTTTATAACAACAAACTTTCACGTTTCGTACATGGTTATTATCAGAAAACAGGAAATGCATCATATCGACGTATTACTTTCGACAGCAAAAAATATCCGTCCGGTCAACTTGCCATTGAGGCAATAACTGGTGCGTTGTTACAACAGGGTGAATTTGGTGATCACATTACCGGAAATACTACCAACGACTGGAGTGCAAATCTTCGAAAGACCCACGCTTGTGGAAATTCTCTTAACCATAAGCATAATCGAAACGATACAATCAGACCAAGAGCTATGACAGTACCTCGGCTACGAGCATCGGATGGGTCACTTATGAACGAAGTATTAGAATCCGGTATCAAAATCATTCGAAATAAGAAGGGGAAATCGAGATGGGAACGTCCATATCACGTATATACTCGTATCGGACCACCAAACAAGCGAACACCATACAATGCATATTTTAAGTCTTTGGAAGAACCACAAGAGCACCTTAAGGTAGTGCACTCTGTGGACTCCGATCCTTATCTTCCAAACTAATGGAATGTTGACGAGAATGTCGAAAGACAGATGAGATGACGACACAAAGAAAAGAAATGATCGCATAAACGATCGCATAAACGAAAGAGGAACAAACAAAAACGAATGAAGAAGAAAATAAATTAAAAAAATAAATAAAATAAAAACAAGTACGTCGGTGTGTTTGCATATAGTGTCCCGATACTTTTAGGATCATGGAACAAAGATGAAAGTAGAAAAAATAATATTATTACAGCAACAACAAAATAAAATCAGGAGAACAAGATAACAACAAGTACGTCTAGTGGTTACTAGTAGTAGGTACGCTTTAACCCCCAAACTACATTTATCTTTTTAAGTTTATTTATTTATATACTCCTTATTGTATACGATGATATGGTCATTCTTCATTCGCGTTTGGCTGTTATTTTCGCGAAAAAAAACAAAAAAATATTTCAAGTTTTGAGGATAAATCACGTTTTCAACGTGTTGCAAATGTTGCGCGCTCAGAATGATAAATTTTGCTTTGTGGGAAATGTTAGAAAACCATCCCCTCTTATAAGAATTGCCCTAATTGTGGGGACCCCCTAAGTTAAATCAACTTGTGAAATTGACAACGACAGTGTTAGAGCGTGACGTTGGTACGTTTGAAAATCATTCGTGATAGTAGATCATTTTCTTATAAATTATGGTTGACTACCCCTTTGAACATTTACGCGAAAAAATATTGGATGATGTGCATGTTTCATATTGTTGACGCATCTCTCTTCGCCTTCTTGGCTTTGATCTTGTGTAGTAACTGTTCTAATAAATTTAACAATTTATTGGGGGCATCGCCCCTTCTTGTTAAACTATTCTTTGCAC
>Ga0115007_10001780_pt1 | contig 13716 bp, 13 predicted proteins | sample ArcOceMetagenome_2_FD_87166 | JGI IMG/M metagenome (GOLD analysis project Ga0115007, IMG submission 87166) | Marine eukaryotic phytoplankton communities from Arctic Ocean - Arctic Ocean ARC135M Metagenome | ecosystem: Environmental > Aquatic > Marine > Oceanic | place: Arctic Ocean | collected... | reverse complement strand
CCCGGTGGGGGGGGGGGGGGGGGGGGGGGGGGGGGGGGGGTACTCGGGACGCCGACCGCGAGCACAGACACGGGCAGACCCCGGAGGAGTCCGCCGCCGCGGCGGTCGCGGCGGCGGCTGAGTTGAGCAAAGCGCGGGTGCTGCGTTCGGAACGCGAGGCGGGTACGGTTCGCGACGGCGTAACAACGGCTGATGACAAAGAGCCCTCGACGTCAAACGCGACGGACGGTTTTTCAGGCCGGCCTTTTGACCCTCGGGACGTCAAAGCCGACAAGGAGGACCGAGAGGAAGGAAACAGGTCGCCCATGGCCATGAACCTGAAGTTCGCGGCCGCGCACGGGATCGGGGAGGACCCGATGGAAACGACGGGGCAACCGCCGCCCGCGATTGTGTACGCGAAACCCAAACCGGCGCCGTTTTCGCCCGTGATACCCCGGCGGGAACGTAAACGAGACGAACGGCGGCCGGGCGGTGAGACTTCGTCGTGTCCGGAGACGCGCGTCGTCGTGCCCGAGGTCAACGAAGAGATCCCTGAGGAGGTATACGAGGACGATTTCGTCGGCGTTGGCGCGGAGGATTCGCTCGAGAACGTGGACGAGGAGGACGACGACGAAATGACGCGCGCGCTCGGACTGGGTTCCGACTGTATCCGCAAACATGAGCCGACTCCACGTTACTCGCAATCGCCCACCAAGCCCCTGTCGGCGACGAAGAAGCACACGCCTTTCCAGTCACCAACAAGGGCCTCGCCGCGAAAATCGTACAAACGCGATACCCAAGAGGAGGCTTTTAACTTGGAAACCCTGCGGTCGGCGGCGCTCGAGGCGGATACCGAGTTCATCGACGCGAACGGCGGCGGCGGCGGCGATGCGCTTCTCGATTCCGATTCCGTTTCCATTGAGACCCTCGCCGTGGCGATGGCCAGGGCCAGGGCGGAGCGCGCTAGAGATGAGGATGCCCCGTCCACCGCCGCAACACAGAGGTCCTCCTTCGAGCATGTACACCAAACGACAAAAACGCCGACGCCGACGAAGGCGTCGGCTTTACTTCGTGCGAAATCGCCCCTGGGCGTGGATTTCGCTTCTTTCGTCCCAGGAGCGTTTGAAATAAACGGCACGCCCCCCACGCCAACACCCGACGAACACGTGGTTCTACACGCGCTTTCCGGCGAGGATTCGGAAATCGTGTTGGACATTTACCACTCGCGACTCAACGCGCTGAAAGGTACGTATTTGCATTTCCCAAATCCCACCTCCCTGTTTTCCGATTGTCCAGAGTAATTAATCATACGCGCGGTCTTACAAGACTGACACTTTTCTGGCGAAACGGAAAAAGCGACGTCGCGGGCGTGGATCAAAGGCGACGCCAAAGCGGTAGCGAATTTGTTAACGCAAAACAACGACCACTCCGCTACCGCGGACGTTTTGGGCGCTGCGTTGGACGCGCCGTTCGGGGGCATCACAGGTGACGGCCCAGTGTCCTTGGAACTTGGGTCACACTTGGTGCCTCTTTGCGTTGCTTTGTTGGAGTCGAAACACGCGAGTTACCAGGACGTCGCGCTGCGGTTTTCGCGACGAGTGCTTTTCGCGTTCGAACCAGTGCTCGCGGGGGCGAAGAGTTTCATGGAAGGCACTGCCCTTTCGGGGAGGCGACGGGGAATAGGGGTTGATATGGCACAGGAAGAGAGGATCGCGAGAGCCGCGACGACTCGGGTGGCGCTGCTGAGTCAGCGGGACGCCCTTGTTGGAATCGCGCAAAGGTCCGAAAACACCGACCTCGCGCTGAAAGCCCGGGAAATGCTGGGCGCGCTGGAGAGACTGGGGTAGGCTTTTTAGGTGTAATCTAGTTACGGGTTACGTTGGGTGTAATCTAATAAGATTTCACGCAGGGCACTCTGGGCAGTAGTACGTCACCTTGCCGTGCGGGCAGGGGGTGCATGTGGCGCAGAATCGCCGGTGGGCGGCGTGCGCGCACGGGTCGCACTGAGAGCAGTCGTGTTTCGCGTTTTCGTTGTATGGACGAGGGTCGCACTCAGCGCACCCGCGTTTCTGCCTGCCGTGCCAGCACCGTTTCTGTGCGCCGCCCATCTGGTACAGGCGTGTGTCGTGTAGTCGTGTCTTGGCCTTCCTCGCGTGCGCCGCACTGCGACTTCGTAAGCGCTGTGCGCCGCGGTGTGCGCTCGCGAACAGCAGCGTCGCAGCTTTGCGTTGACGTTCGTTTTCGTTTCCTTTCGACGTCCCGAGAAAACGTTTTTGGTTTTTCGTCTCGACCCAAGCTTGTTTCGTCTTTGTTTCTCGGACTGCGTGTTGTTTCTCCTCGGACGACGCACAACGAGATCCTCTCCCGTTGCCTCGTTTTTGGGCCTCACGAGGCTTACGCGAGCGAACGACTGGCGGGTTTTCCAGCAATCCCAAGGTCCGAGAACGTCCCTTCCGCTACGATATTTTCGTGGTCGCCCCTCCTCTCACGCCACACGCGCGCACGCGTGGCGACGCGTCGCTCGAGATGTCGCCCGACACGCTTTCGCCAACCGCGCGCGGCGACTCCAGCCTGGGGGCCGTCGCGGATTCGTTGCGCGTGCGTTTCCAACTGGAAGTCGCGTTCGTGTCGAGCCAGCACGTTGCAGGACGTGCCTCGGACGGGCTTTCACTCCACCCACCGAGCTCTCCTGCCGTCGCCGCGACCCAGGTTCCGGTGATACGCCCTTTTCGCGTCCTGGATTTACACGAGAGTCACGGCACGTCCGCCTCACTAAGTGCGCTCCAGCGTGACGTGGATGACGTCGCGACGTACGCACGCGAGGAAACCAGCCGCGTTTCTTTGTTCGCGGGAAAACTCGAGCGCGGGGTTCAGGGCCTTTCCAACACAAACAACACGGTTTCGAATGAAATTTTGTTAACCCCGTGGCTCCAGTCGGTGGACCGCCTCGCCAACCGGCTCGTCCTGGTGGGGGATGTGCTGGAACACGCCATCGCGTGCCTCGGGAGGGATGGAGGTGCGAAAAACAAAGCAAACGGCGGTCCCGTAGGGATTGAACCAACGCAGACTGACGAATGCGCACTCGCCGAAAGCCTTACCAACCGCCTGACAAGACTCCGGGTTCTTGTCGAGCCGGCCGTGCTCGCGATTAGCGCGGCGTACGCGGAAACGCGCTTGGGCCTTGACCCAGTTCACGAAACCAACTCAAGAGGCGGGGTTTGGAAACCACCGGATGCTTTTGAAAGGAAAACCACAAAGTACTGGGTCAGTCTGGACGACGTGTTAGCGCTGAAACTGGCAATCGCGAAACACCTGCCCGTGCTCGTGTACGTGCCGCCGGACGAGACAACAGACGAAGAAGGCGAAGAAGAAGAAAGAAAGAAGAGCCTGAAAAGACGCGAGTCTTTGAAAGCGGCGTCACAGCAGCCGCTGGTCCGGGACGGAAACGCGGTGACCTCGGTGTACCTGGATTCAAATGAATTGGCCGTGTACGCCTCGCGGTTGCAAAGGGAACAGGGCGCGACGTTGGTGCGCGCGCGGTGGTACGGCGAGCAGTCTGATTTCTTTGACAAAGAAACGGCGACGGACGACGACGGAAACGCGGCCGACGACGTCGTGTTCGTGGAACGCAAAACCCACCACGAGAGCTGGAGCCTTGACGGGAGCACGAAGGAGCGGTTTGGGTTACCGCGGCAGGCGTTACGGCCGTATCTGCGTGGGGGGCTTGTGGAGTTCGAGTCCGGAAAGTCCGGAAAGTTTCCGTCCGCCGCCGACAACGAACGCGCGCGGGTTTTGGCGAGGGAGATTTCAACCCACGAAAGTACGCGTGCGGGCGTTTCCCAAACCCAACGACTGTTTGGTCAGCAGCACACTTCGCACAGCTCTTGTTCATGAAGAATCTTTGATTGACGACTGTGTGACCCGAGTAATTACTCACGGACGTCACGAAACACTGACCTTTTCTTTTCTGTGACTCCTGATCTTTTACCTATCCTCTCAGTTTCAAAAAAACACCTGAAACCCAGCGTGCGCACCGAGTACCGCCGCGTCGCGTTTCAACGGTCCGACTGCAACGCCGTGAGGGTTTCCCTTGACGTGGACTTGACGTTTTTGGGCGCGGTGGGGTTCGCGGATGAGGAATTTTGTGGTCGCGGCCGCGAGGGCAGCGACGAAACGTTTGTCGGCGTCGACGGTACTCGCGTCGGCGGCGGCGGCACCGACGGCGTTTTCAAAAGAACACGGAGCGTAAAGTTCCCTTACGCGATTCTGGAAATCAAGACAAGGGACGAAACCCCCCCGGGTTGGGTGGAAGAGGTCCTTCACGAGATCCCCGTGTTGGAAGTTCGCAAGTTCTCCAAGTTTCTGCACGCCACGATGCTGACGCGAACCAGGGCGGCGGCGGCGGCGGCGGATAAAAGTGAGACTCGTTTCAAAGAGGGTGCGCTAAAAGAAAGCGACAACTCCGCGCCGCACTGGTGGTGCTTTGATTCGGCGACGGGCGCGGACGCGAGGGACCTGGTCAGCACGCGAGGCCGCGACTTTTTCGTGTCCGGCGCGGTGAGCGACGGTTGCGCACGATTACCGGCCGGTGCTTTGTCGACGCGTGACCACGTCGCCGTGACGGTACGCGACGATTCACATCCACATCCACGCGGCGACGCCTCGCCCGACGCCAACGGATACGACTCCAACTCCAACTCTTCCGGGGAAATCACGTCCGTGGATTCGAACACCACAACCGGCGGGTCTTCTTCTGGGATTTCGGGTTTAACACGCGCGGAGGTTGGCGTGCTTGAGCGCTTTTTCAAATCCAACCACGCGCAGGGTCAAGGGAGGGCATCTTTAGGTCAAGGGAGGGCAAACACCTTGGGTCACCGAGGCTCGACCGACACGCCTTTGCGAGGCAAAACGTGGTGTTTCCCGTCCACGTACTCCTTCCGCGACACCCGAGGAAACGGCGGCGAAACGCACGGCAAGCGACACGTCCCGGTGAAGGTTGAGCCGAAAACCTTTTTCGCCAACGAACGCACGTTGCTGCAGTGGCTCTCCATGTCCGTGCTTCTGCTGTTTGCGTCCTTGGTACGTATTTCCCACCCACCGCACACCGCCTTCCTGTTTGCCCATACCAGACTGACACTTTCTTTTTTATCTCAAGGCGCTGCTGAGCCTGGACGGGACGCAACCCGGGGTGTACGGCGGGAACACGGGGTTCGTACACCCCGGGTTTGGTGTGCAGGTAGGAGGCACGCCGGGTGCCGCAGAAGACGCGGGAACGGGAACGTTTCAAACTGCGGCGCAACAAAAGCGAACGCGCGCCACGTTTGTCGGCGGCGCCGTGTTGGCCCCCGTCTCCGTGGCGTTCATGGGGTACGCGCTGTGGACGTATTTGTGGCGAGCCCGGCGGATTGCGCGACGGGAGCCTAGCGCTAGGTACGACGACATTGTAGGACCAACAGTGCTTGTGCTGGTGCTCGTCACCGTGTCCGCGGTGGCGGTATTCGTCGCAATTGACGCGCGGGTCGGGGATTTTTGGTAAAGAAGAAGGGTGTGAAAAAAGAATGGGGTGAGGTCATCACTTTTTCGTCACTCCATTCTTTCGGTATCCCTTCTTTGTACCTTCTCCGCGTACACCCGCACGTGCGGACCCTTGGCCGGCCATAAAAACACACCACACACACAAACTAACTACTCCAACACCTGGTACGCTACTCCGCGTTCACGAACTGCGCGCTTCGCGTGGCTAGGTCGAAAAACTCGTCGAAATCCACGCGTCCGTCGTCGTCGCCGTCCACGAGCTTAATAAGCTCGGCGGTTTCGTGCAGGGTCAGGGTTTCACCGAGCGCACCGAAAAAAGACAAAACGTCGTGCACGTCGAGCAGCCCGTCCCCGTCCTCGTCGAACGCGGCGAAGGCTTCCCGGACCTCGGCTTCGCTGAAGTCGTTGTGATGCGTAGTTGTGGGTTGTGTTTCTGTTTCGGTGGCAACGGAAACGCGCTCCCTCGCACTGAGTGAAACACGGCCCATGTCCACCGCTAAGCTGTCGTAAACACGTCCCACATTTTCCGCTTCGTTTTCATGCACCACCTGTTGTGGTCCTTCCCGGCGTCGTGAAACCCCTTCGTCGTCTGAAACTTCCTCCGCCCCGGATTCAAACGCATCACTCGCCACCGAATCCGCATCCGTGTACTGCGATTCCGAGCCTTCGCCTTTTTCGGATCGCGAATCCGTGGAATCCGGAGAACTCTTCTCCGCTTCCACCGGACCCCAGGTGTTTGATGTTAAACCCGGTCGCCGTGAAATGGAAGGACGGCCGTGAAGCGTGTCCAGCTCGACAGGCTCGCGACGGGACATGCCGCGCACGAGCTGGGAAGGCGCGGGGAGTAGTAAAGCGCGCGAAGATGAGTTCTCAGATTTTCGTCATTTTCGTGAAACTCCTCACGACACTTTCTCAAGGATTGGCCCCCATCCGCACTCCCACCCTCGCGCCGCGATGTCGGCCTCTTGTCCGTGCGCGGTCGTTGCGCTGGCTTGTCGCGCGGCAGCGGGTGTGACACCGTGTCGCCGCGCGCGGCGAGCCACGGTGGCTAGAGCATCCACAAAGCTCGAGCAGCCCGCTTGCAACGAGAAAGGGATGTACGATGGCACCGTTCTTTTCCACGTGTTTCCCCAGCTCACCCCGCCGACTCCGATTTTCAGCACGTTCCTGGAAGGCGCCCTGCACGTCGCTGAGGTCGCGAAGAGTCACCCGGCGTACGCGACCGCGCACTTCCACGAGGCGCACGATTCCGAGAAAGCGCTGAGAGAACTGCCACACGGGTACCTCGCCATGACCTTGTTTTCCTGCGCCCCCGAAGTGCTGTGGACAACATTCGAAGACCTTAAGGAGTGTCTCGACATTGGACACAACGGCCAGACACACCACCCGCTGGTGTGCCGAGAAACAAGCGCGTTCCCGGGGCCGAAATCCGCGCTGGCGCAGGCGCCGCACGGGAAAGTGAGGTACGCGGAAACCGACGCCACGGTGGTGGTGGTGATTAATGCTGGAACCAATGATGACGTCGAAAAGAGTTGGACGGAATGGTCGGGCGCGGAGGAAGCGCGGAGAGTTTGCGGAGACGAATCGTTCCTTGGCGCGACGCTTCACACGTGTATTGACACTGAGGCTAAGTACACGCACGTCGTACGGGTAGAACTGGGGAACGCTGATGACGAAACCGTGGAGGCGGTGGTGCGACACGCGACGACACGGTGCGCGAAATTAGTCAATGGCACAGACCAAAGTACAAAGTTGGCAAACGGCGATTCCACCAAAAACGGGTTCGTCGTCGAGGCGTACCGCGTGGCGTTCAACGTGGAAAAGAAGGGAACCCCCGCTGGGGCGTTGTTCGCGGTGAGGGAGCTACAGAAAAAAGCCCGGGAAAACGAAAAAGAAAAGGTGGCGTTCGAAGCGAAAGCCGCAGCGAAAAGCGCGCAGGCGTGACGACGCACGGCGTGACTATAGGTTGAACAATAGGTTGAACTATAGGTTGAACGGCGTGACTATAGGATGGCCATCCCATCATATTCAACGTCCATCATACTTATTTAGGCATATACTCGTCGTCTCGAAATCGCCATCTACGAGAGTAGATGAGTAGAGGATCTACTCGTCTACTCATTTTCACGTCCCTCCCTGCAAAGAAAAAATCACAGCCTGTTGCTCTCCTCGTCCCCGTCGCTGTCCTCGTGTCCGTTGGGCGCCGCGAAGTGTCCGTCGCCGTTGTTTTCCCCGTCCTCAAGAGGCATGTACTGGCTCATGATGGCTTTGATTTCCTGGTTCATGTAGGACCTTAAACGTACGCGGTAGATGAGGAACCCGCCGCCCCCCAACACGGCGCAGCTCGCAAGCACCGCTACAAACACCGTGCCTATTCCGAACCCGCCGCCTGACCCGCCGTGAAGACACGTCATGCCGTCGCTGGACGACGCGTCGTCCATCTTCCCGAAACCGCTGTCGCACGTACACGTGAACGACCCGAAAGTGTTCGCGCAACGCATGTGCTCTCCCTTGCACGATGTCTGGCACTCGTCGACGTCAACACATGTCAAGCCGTCCCCGACGAAACCGGCAGGGCACTTACACGAACTCGCCTGTACCGTCGCCGGGTCGCCGCCCGCGATCCCGGTTTGTTTCTTTTGATCGATCTGGTCCACACACGCGCTGTGTTTGCCGATTCGCCAGCACCCGCCGGGGTGCTCCGCGTCGCTGACGCACGCGCTGGGTGGTTCTTCGTGGCAGTCGATTTTCCCCAAACCCGAATCCGTACACACGCACCGGTCGCACGCGCACGCGGGTGTGTCGAAAATCGCGGCGACGCACCCGTTCGTGACTTCGCACTTCTCCCCCACCAGCTTAGCGCCCGCCGGACACACGCACGCGAAGAACGGCGTCTCCGCGGTTACTTGGCACCCGGTCATCCCGTTACCTGTTGCGTCTCTCGCGCACGTCAGCGAGCCTTCGTTGTCCTCCAGACACTTGTCCTCGAACCCCTGGTCGCAAAGCTCGGGGCGGGTGGACTCCGCGAACCCGGAACACAGGGTGCGCAAAACGGCTTCGCGGGTGAGTTTGCCGCGGTACTGTTGTTGCGAAAGAAAAGTGTCAGTCGGAGAGTCTGGCTGTATTGGGCGATGTATGGACAAACAGTCATCAGTTGAGAGATAATACAGTGCGTTTGTGATGTATTTGTAAGAGTTGCCAGTACGCCAGTAAGTGTTACGGCCGTACTGAGTGAGTGCACTCGGACAATCCGCAAACATGTACGGCGGGATTTGGGTTCCAAGGCGCAACACGTACCTGCCGGTCGTTGATCACCACGGTGGGCAGGATGTTTATGTCCCCGCGTCGGCCGTCGTCCAGCTGCATCTCTTGTTCGTTTTCAAGAACGTCGTTAACCACGTCCGCGGTGACGTCGCCGACGCACGCGCGAATCGCGTCGACGTCCAGGGAAAGCGCGACGAGCACCGACTCGGCGCACTCCAGGTCGTTGAACCGGCCGTTCGCCATGGTACACGCGTCTTCGAACTGCGGTTGTTCACGAAAAGGGTCAGTCTTTAGTGATGTTCGTAACTTGTATGAGCAAAAAGTCGTATTACTTTCCGACTGTACTCCATACAGAGCACTGTACTCCATACAGAGCAGTAAACAGTCACCCGTAACGAGGCCGAACTGCGTGGGGATTTGGGAAATGAAAAACACGTACCTGCGTGACGTAGTCCCACCACTTCCAAGGCGAAGCCGTGGCGTTGGCTTCCCGGAACACACACAGCGTCCGCAGGTTTTCGGTCACCACGTCGGCGCCCGAAAACCCAGCCGCGAAATCGGAATCCGGATCCGGACAGCAGTACCGGCCGTTGTTGATGCACTGCTGCACGCAAAACGGTTCGTCAATCGCTTCGGGGGGGCACAGCCACGTGACGTAGTGCGGGGTGAACTGGGTGTACCCGTTTTTTTCAAGCGTCACCGCGGTTTCCTTGAAGTCCTTGATGAAGCCTTTCTGGGCGTCGCACTTAGCGCCGCAGTTATCGCCGCTGTTGGTCCAAAGCTCCCACTCCACCCGGCTATCGGGATGCGGAAGCACGTCGGTCCAGTTCAGGGTGACCAAAATGGTTGTGCCTGCGGTTAAAATGGGCTCGAAGATATCGCCCGTGGCTTTCGTGACCAGCCCTACTGGGACGGTGATGTTCGCCGCCTCCCCCACGCTCTGGTCATCCGCGCTCGCGTCCATCGTCACCAAAGGCTCGTCTATTACGGGTAACGAGGAGTAACGGGGTAATAGGGGCAAACAGTCGTGGAGGTGGTTAGTACTTGGTGCGCGTGTCCTGGAGGTCGTCGGTTCGAAGTCACGTTTGGGTTTGGTAGGGGTGGGACGAGCGCTATGCGCAAACAGTCGGGACAGCTGCTTCAACAATAAACGCACCCACGTTGTCCACGATGATAACCGCGTCGGCGCCCGCGTTTTGCGCGTGGAGCGCCTTTTTCGTAAACGCGCAAAATCCTCGGTCCAACACCACCACGGATGCGCCTTGGCCGGGGGACCGCGGGAACGGGGCGTTCTACAGGTGTTTGGGGTTTAGTGTTACGGAAGGGTAGGGTTTGGGAAGGGTGAGGGTCGGTTTAGGGTTTGGGGAATCAGGGCGGAGGATGTGGGCGGGGATGTTTCAAAATCTTTAAAAACAAAAGCGCCAAAGCGACGTCAGAATGGAGAGTGACCAGATCTGTGTTTGTGTGGTAAAGAAACAGCACGTACGTATGGGTAGCACGCGTCTTGGTCATCGGGGGGGTAAACCAGCTTGCCACTGCGTTTGGGATGGTGCGTGGTCGGTCAGATAGGTGGAGGGAAAGGCGTGGGGGGATGACGCGGGCGAGGGATGGGAGTTTGGGGCTGAGATCTGGCTAGACATAGTGACGACGCGTCACGCGACAAAGGAAAGTCGGCAAACGGGGAACATATGGGTACGTACGACAGCGTGGCTCCGTAGATGGGCGACCCGAAGTTCGCGATGGCCATGGCGTATGCCCCCGCGACTGCGGTGGGTAAACGAACCACCACGTTGGCTTTCTCGACGTGGAATATCGCGGACGCGAACTTCGGGGCGGAGACGACGAGCGCGAAAAGCACGGCCACGAATGCGAAAGAGGAACATCTGCCGATGGTGCCGCGACACGTCATCGTTCGTGATACGCGCGACGAGTGCGTGTTTACACCCACGCGTGCGTTACACACAGCGGTGGTCTCAACCGAGACGCGACGAAGGCGTGTGTATCAAACAACCGCGATTCCTCGCGAGCGCGTGACAGTGACGACGTAACCGATGGCGTTCGACAAGAAATTTGGCGCGTGAAAAGTCGTTTCGGGACCCGAATCATTTTTTTTTGCGAGTGAGACTGATGAGATGAAAAGCCTCGCGAGACACCAGTACTCGTACCCATCATGTACTCCAGCACAGGCAAGCGTCTCTTTCTTCTATGGGCATCGTGTTTGCCACGATGCCGCGAATGTTCTTCTTCCTGTTTGCACTGCTTTTGGTAAACGCGGTTTAGTTAGCGGTTGAAACTTGCAACGCATCACACTAGGGTAACCCTAAATCCCAACCTCCAGGAACTCCAAATCAAGCAGCATCGCCGCGCACGCGGCGCGGCGCACGGCGTCGTGCGTCCACTCTTCGTCGCCGTCCGTGGCTTCCCTCGCGACGTCCTCGGCTTGCTTCATCAGTCCTTTCCCGCCGTCGCCCAGGCGCTGGCTCATTTCAAACACCAGGGCTCGGTCCCCGCCTCCGGAGAGGGACTTTTCCTCAGTGTCTTCGTAAACGCCTTGTCGCATGCGTTCCATCAACTCAGAGATGAAAAAGAAAGTGTCAGTCTCGTATGGGCAATCAGGGAGGCGGTGTGTGGTAAATGGAAATACGCACCTCCAGCCAGCTCCCGCCGCCGCCATCGCACATGTCCGTCCCGCGGTGGCCCGAGAGTTGCCACGCCAACGCCATCACCAACTTCGCTTCTTCCCTGGCGCGATAAAAGCCGAAAGTGTCAGTCTCTCGTAATTTGTGTTACGTAAACAGTCAGGGTAATCGGGCCGATCAGGGAGGCGGAACGTGGTTATTGGGAAAGGCCCTTACCACGGCACCAAGCGCATCGTCGGCGTTGACGAAATAAGCGCCACCAGCCACTCCCGTCGTCGCTCCGACTCCGTGTTCAGGGTACCCCGCACCGCCATCGCGGCGTCGTGCGCGGTACCGTTCGCGGATCCCCAGTTCCACTCACGCGATGTCCAGGTCACAGCGGGAAGGCGAACGCCCGTGCCCCTTGGGGTGGTGGCGTCGCCGACGATATCGGGATCTACGGTTTCGGCAGGGGACTCGCCGGTTGATGCGCGAAGCGCAATGGCACGCCGCATACCACGATGACGACCGCACGTGCGTTGGATACCGCCCGCGACGCTCGCGAAAGAGCCGACGACGGAAACCGACATCCGGTGACGCGCCGGAGGTGCTGTCTTGTGTGAGGGTTAAGGCTGTGGGCAAAGGCGACGTCGGCACTTTCGACGATATTTCGGGTCGAAGCTGATTTTCTCGAAAAGGAATAATCGATTAGATCTGGAAGGTCCTGATTGACTCTCCTCGCATCACTTCCTCGCGCACCATGGGCGCGCTTTCCGACCGCCTCGCCGGTTTCTTCGACGAGCGCGGTTCCTTGACCGACGACGGCAGGATCGCGGCTGCGGTGGCGTACATGATTTGCGTCGTAGTCGTGTTGCGGCGTGTGAAATTTTTCCTGATTCGATTGTTTCCCTCGAACGTGCTGGAGTTTGTGCCGTACAAACACGACGCCAAGGGCACGGACACCGTGTGCGTTGATTGCACGCACAAGCACCTGCCCACCCTGACGCACCACAAGGAAAGCAGTACTCCTGATTATCTGAAAGGAACCACTGGTGACACGTCAACGGATGTGGTGCTAAACGCGCTGACGCACCCCACCGGGTGGGCCCCTGCGCGAACCGCAACGAAAGTGACGTGTAACCATTTCGACATCGACGGTTTGTTGAGCGTCTGGGCGCTGATTCACCCGCTGAAAGCGCGGCGGCACGAGGAGCTGCTGCGCGCGTGCGCGCGGCTTGGAGATTTGCGCGAGCTCGGCCTGGATATGGACAGACGTGGTAACGACAACAGTGCAAACAGTCACCAAATAGTTCCCCCCGGGTCGCTAAGCGACCAGGCGTTGCGTTTCTGTTGTTTCGTAAACGCGGTGGAGACGCAAACCTTCACGGCGCCGTTCGTTGGGGACGAGTTCGAGGAATCCAGGAAGAAGTACAAACACTTCCTTCCTATTGTAAGCGAAGTGATTGACATCATCGTGTTCCACGCGGAGGTCCACGCGGAGGCGGCGTCGTTGGGTGTGGGGGATACTAGCAAGAGTAACGGCGACGATATCGATGCGAGCAACGCGTCACGAAAGGGTGCGTACGCGGATGGAAAAGAACCTGCCGCCGAGGTGGAGACGAAACGAATCGCGATGAAAACGCGGGCTACATTTTTGGAGCTTTCCTTGGGCGACGCCGAACGAGCGACCGTCCTGCGAGACCTGCACCGGCTGTTCGACGAAACCAAAACGCAAATCGCGTTCAACAAAAACACTAACGTGGTTTTCATAAAAACTGCGGACGAAACCCCGTTTCACTACTACGCCTCGTTCTCGGTGGAACCGGGCGCGGACGTGGTTGTGTGCCAGAACTTCACGAAATACGAAATCGAACAGCGGTACGTGACGTTCGTGGATCTGCGAAGCCGTCCCACGACGCCGAGGCTTGATATGGCCGTTTTAGCGAAACGGCTCAACGCGTTGGAACAGAAACGCAATTTTGGAAACGCGACGACGAAACGTTGGGACGTTTCGGGGTTCACCGATTCCGGGCCTTTACTACGAATCAACTGTTCCGAAAACCGCCTGTCGAAAGCGCAGGTACGCGCGTAAGGCTTTCCCGAATCCCGCCTCCACGTTTTACCTCTAACGCTGGTGACTATTTGTCCACACGGCGCGACGTACTCGTCCTGCGAAGGGACGGTGTTTTCCTCTGCCTGTTTGCCCATGCAAGACTGACTCGGTTCGTTCCCAATCGCAGCGGTACGGCGCCCCCTATGAGCGCCCGATTTTCGAATCCAAAATCGGCATCGACACGTTCGCGAAAGAGGTTGCCGGTTT
>Ga0115007_10001778_pt1 | contig 13728 bp, 10 predicted proteins | sample ArcOceMetagenome_2_FD_87166 | JGI IMG/M metagenome (GOLD analysis project Ga0115007, IMG submission 87166) | Marine eukaryotic phytoplankton communities from Arctic Ocean - Arctic Ocean ARC135M Metagenome | ecosystem: Environmental > Aquatic > Marine > Oceanic | place: Arctic Ocean | collected... | reverse complement strand
TCGAAAAAACTTAGAACTAATCGGCGAAAAACCACTGGTTGCGCATACTATCGAGCACGCAAAAAAAGCCAAGAATGTGGATACATTTCTAGTTAATAGCGATGATGCCGAGATTCGCACCGTAGCTGCATCCTATGGCGCCCTGACCATGGACCGCCCGGACATGTATGCACACGACAAAATCCTCCAAGAAGTCGACCTACTACTGAAGTGGACTGTTGAAGCCTACGAGAAAACACACCCTGAACAGCGAGTGGATATAGTAGTACTACTTTACCCGACCGCGCCACTCCGCGACGTCAAAGCAATCGACAAGGCTATCGAATTAGTTCGAGATGAGGGCTATGATTCAGCCCTTTCACTCTTCTACGATGACTCATACCTCTGGCAAATCAATGAAGATGGAAAAACGGTTCATCCCACGAACTACGATCCCAATAAACGCATGCCACGACAAAAAGAATCGTGGAACCAATGGGTTGAAAATAAGGCCGTCTACGCAATCAAACGAAGTATTCTATTCGAAGTCGGACGTATCGGCCCCAATACAGGGATGGTTGAAATGGACAAATGGCGTTCGATCGACATCGATAATCCAAGCGATTTAGAATTAGCGAGAGCAGTCTATAAAGATAAGCAGAACGAACTCGATTCGTAGAATCGGTAACTTGAGAGATATTACTAATATCAATAAAATGACTTTGAATGCAAAAAACAAACGGGTAAAAATCCTTCTCGTTATTGCGAGCGATTTATATGTCAGGAATTACATCCGCTCAGGAATTGCAGACAAACTAGGTCAACAGTTTGACCTATCATTATTAGCAAAAGACACCCTAGAACTAATTGACGACGTCAAAAAGTGCCCCGATTTTTATGGGATATTTCAAAGCGATGACGCCTTAGAACAAGCTCACTATGGATACTTCAATATCCTAATGTATCACTATCGTGAGCGCTCAAAGACTTTTTCGTTTCGTTTAACAAGAGAGACTGGGCTTCCTTTACCCGAGGAGTCGAATCAGTGGATTAAAACAATCAAACAACTTCTAAAAAAGGGACGTCGAGGAAATAAAACAAGAGAATGTGTTATAAATGGAAACCGCTGGCGCTTTCCGTCATATAGAAAAAAGTTTGAGCAGTCTCTTTCAATCAACCCATCTTTACTACTAAAAATCCAAGAGGCGCAGCCCGACATAGTGCTCTTTCCCTCGTCAGCCTATGATCCGGTTGGAAATGATGTCGCTCGAATTGCCAAAGAGATGAAGATACCCTCGGTATTTCTAATCGACAATTGGGACAACCTAAGCAGCAAATCAATATTTTGGGCACCACCTAAATATCTGGGCGTTTGGAGCGAGCAGCATGTTGAGCATGCAAAAAAAATTCACAAAATACCGAAAGAACAAGTGTTCCCAATTGGCACACCTCGCTTTGACCACTACTTTGCATCGCGTGGCCAAGCAGGCCCAAGCCATTTCAACTTTCCATATGTATTATTTTCGGGATGCTGCCTTCCATTTGATGAAACAACCGTTTTAAAGATTCTAGACAATGAACTCAGCGAAAAACCTGAAATTTATGGCGATTTGAAAATAGTCTATCGTCCCCACCCTTGGCGACAGACGCGTAAGCGAGAGATTCCTTTTCAGGAAAAGAATTTTAAACACATAATTTTAGACCCACAAATAAAGGATCAATATCTAAAGAATCGCGACTCCATGGCCACTTCGGTCGCATTTCAACCGGACACAAGCTATTATCCGCCTCTGATAGACAATGCATTATTTGTGACAGGCCCATTAACGACCTTCTTGATAGAAGCATTAATCTTCCATAAGCACTTTTTAGGCTTAGCTTACGATGACGGAGTCCATTTAACCAGCCCGAATAATGCCTACAAATATTATGAAATGTATGAAGGCATTGAGCAGCATCCTGGCGTCACCCTCGCCCACAAGCTAGAAGAGTTAATCAAAGGCTTTAGAGGCGCATACATTCAAAGCACACAGGCCAAAAAAACCCACAACAAATGGGATGATCACCTAAACTATTATTTACGCATAGATGATATCCCTTATCAAGACCGTCTATCGAAAATGCTAACTGAACTGGCATCAAAGCAGCTCAATGAGGAGTCGTATTCGAAACGGTCTAACTGACCGTTTCTCGAATAGCGTGCACCTCTAACAGCTCATTTTCTGCAACCGGAGCTTTCAAATCATTTAGCGGCTGCTTGATTGCTTCCCCCCCCTGCGTTATCTGAACTTGATAACCGGCTCGCTTGAGGAATTGGAACATCTGATCAATGACTTTCAGTTGATTGACATGGAAGGGATATGTTACGTGAATACGGTCCACATTGATAAGCAAATCGAGGCAATCCTCAAGAACTTCAACATCAGTATACACACCATTCAATTTAATAAGATCTACAGACACATCAATTAAGAAAGGCCGCAATCGGCTCCCCCTGACGGGAACTTGATTAAAATCGGGCCTATGCAAACATCTGACTAGCCGCCCCCCTACGCCTCTCGAAAACTCTAAAATGCCGACATCTTTACTAAGCGCCGTGTTATGCAGTTCGCAATCAGTTAACTTATAGCTAATAACATTGGCCTCCAAGCAATCGAAGAATAGTGCATCTGGCTCAAAGCAAATCACCTTAGCGCGGGGATAACGCTTCTTAATGTAAAGCAAATCAACCCCTACATCAGCACCAGCATCGATAATTAAAGATGGATTTTCCACAGAATCCAAGAAGCGACTCTCCTTATGGTATACATGATCGACCTGATGAACAAAGGAACTGGCATCATGATAACGCAAACTCTCGTTAAAATATTGCACACATCCTGGTTGATTACGCTTCAACTTAAGTAATCCCCGGGAGTTCCTTAGCCAACGAAACCTAGCAAACAATTGAGATAAAAACGATCGCTTAGTATGAAACGGCGATAAAACACAATCCCCCCGAACTCGATGCCCCAACCAACCCAATAGACGAGCCACATCTTGAACGGACCGTTTATTTTCTTTCCCGAGTTGTTCCTCTGCCCATTTCTTCAAGATGCCCCCTTCGCGTGGATGATTTTGAAAAAGAAAGCCATAGTGCTCCATTTGCCATTCGTGGGTATACCAAACGGACTGCTTGAGTAGCTCCGGATTCTTTAAAAACAAGGGTTCATTGCGAAAGCCATCTACTGAATAAAGAGGCTGCCATTTCCAGATTGAAACCTTACAGGACTCATAGGCCGCATAAACGAGGTGCGAGCCAATCATATTACTAGTAACATACTCAAAACCTCCAAACAGACTACGCATTCGCGCCAACGCATTCCTATCATAAATGGAAGCTCCCATGATCCAGGGGATATCATAGGCTTCAAACGCTTCAATCCATTGATTTCGTTCGATACAATTTGCTGTTAAGCAAACAACTACGGTAGAAAATTCATGTTTAATAGATGCGATTGAGGCAGCATATTTATTTGCAAATTCAGTCCAATCATGCTCTGAGAAATTTGTCGCGTGGCCTGGGCACACCAAGAGGCTATTAGGGATACGCTCTGCACTACAATCAGGAGCATAAATATACGGCATACCGACGACATCGACCGATGGAAAACCCGCGTCTTTGAGAATGGTCTCATGATGAGAATTTGCCACCAAGTAAACCTTCTCTCTATCACTATATCCCGACATCTGCTCAGGAGTAGTAATTGGATTGTATTTCCAACCGTGCTCCCAGCATACCTCTTTAGTTACACCACTACAAGGCAAGCCCACAGCGCGAGCAATCATATCGGCAGCACCATAATACGCTGACTCACCTTTAAGCTTATCCTGAAGATTCACAGGGGGCAAGCCTACAACGAACTCGGCTAACCTGCTCTCCTGCAAGAGCAAGGAAGAATAATGGGGTATGTTTTTATTTTTTAACATAAATTAAGCTCCAACAGAAAAGTAGTCTTTTAGAGAACTACCCGCAACACGAGTCATCGATACTGCAAGTGACCCGATTCTTTATGATGCTAATAGCATTAATCCAATCAAAAATCAAAAATTATTTTCCAAGATGATGCCCCAAGTATTCCGTGCCTCCAATCGCTGCAAACAGTAATTAACTAATGTTGGTCGTCTAATCGAACCAAGACCTATTCATGATTGATAAAACAATCCGATTTATTCGCGAACAAAACAAATCAAACGACTTTATACCTCTTCATGAACCTAGGTTTCTGGGTAGTGGAAAATCGCATCTCCTTGACTGCGTTCACTATACGATTAATCACTGGCATGAGGAAAGGATTAACTCATCCGCACCGAGCGGAATTATTTGTGCAGTCACTCACCGGCTAAGCGCCACAATTAGCCAGAACTCGACAAGCCGGTTAAGAGTTCCCCTGAGCCTGCTGAAGATCACCCATACGGCCAACATCCGTCCACTCATCTTCAATCAGAAATGAGCCACAAGGCTGCGCATCGACCAACGCGGATTCAAACAGCTCAGTGATCGGGAAGAATTGCCTCGGAATACTTGCCAAGGCTTCAGGCGAAAGCACATACAGCCCAGCATTAATCAGCTTATCGATCGAAGGTTTTTCTTGCACCGTAAGTATGCGTCCAGACTCAGACTCAACACATCCAAATGGCACTTCATGCCGATATGGCTTCACTCCCATGGTTGCGTAAAATCCCCCTTCTTGGTGAAAACGTAACAGGCCTTCAAGATTTGCCTGCATCACTAAATCCCCGTTCATCACCAACACAGGCTTATCGGAAATTTCGGGCAACAAGGACAGCGAGCCACCAGTCCCAAGCGGTTCTTCTTCACGCAAATACTCGATAGAACAACCGAACCGAGAACCGTCTCCAAAATGATCTTCGATCACATGACTCATGTAATTTACCGCGAGATAAATTCGAGTAATTCCATAACTCACCAGATGAAGAACGAGTCGTTCGAGAATAGGCCGCCCTGCCACCTTTATCATGGGCTTCGGTAAATACTCCGTGATCGGGCGTAAGCGCATCCCCTTCCCTCCAGCCATAATTACAGCGACATTGTCGAGTTTACGGCCACCAATAATATCGTGAATCAGGTGCACTCCCACAACTTTTCCGGCAGCGTCGACCACAGGCACCTGATCGATCAGACGTGCTTGCATTAAATCCAAGACTTCTGCTCTACCCACATCGCGCCCAACAGATACATAATTCTTAGAAATCCAAGGGGTCACCAAATCATTGATCGAAGCGCCTCCCAACAAAGCCCGTCGAATGTCCCCATCCGTCAATAGGCCGAGCAATTTCGCATCAGCATCTAACACAAGAACTGCCCCAATCGCGAATGCATCAATCACTTCAAGCGCATCTCTAATCGTGGCGTCCGACTGAATCTTACAGTTTATATTATCCATTAAGCTCCATTCTTGTTTTTAAAAATTCACAAATTAAAAAATCCGTCTCGCTATCGATATCATACGAACGCTCCGCAGGCATCACATAGCCAAGCGTCTGCCCGTCGAGGATCTTTCGGTTTGCCAAAAGCGTGGGCACCTCCAGCACGTATAGCGCTCCATTCAAAGCATATGACTGTGGCAGTTGCTGTCGATTCGTGGCCGCATCCTCGACAAACGGAGTCAGCTCCCCGCCCTCTTTCATCTGATACATCCAATAGGGACTCTTTGTGGCTTCCGCCACCGAGACGACAGATTTCGCAGCCCGGCTGACACAACACTCAATCGCTGCATCAATATCGGTTGACTCACGTAGAGGCGAGGTCGGTTGAAGCAAAACAACATAGTCATAATCTGCCCCCGCGTTCTCCACTGCATGACATAATACATCGACCCCGGAAGCCGTATCGGAGGCCAACTCAGCCGGACGCACAAAAGGAACTTCGGCTCCCGACTCTTTGGCTACCTGACAAATCTCTTCGTCTTCAGAAGAGACAATCACACGATCAATATAGCGGGATTGTGCAGCCTGTTCAATCGTCCATGTAATCAACGGCTTGCCAGCCAACAGCCGAACATTCTTTCGCGGGACTCCCTTGGAACCACCACGAGCCGATATCACTGCCAAGACTCGATGCTCTTTATACATGGGCACTTTCAGTCAGATTAAAAAACGGCTTCTTTAATATATTCGACAATTCAACTGCTGCTAACGAACTCACGATACTTAAAGCCGTATCCGCTTTTTCAAAAGGGCTACAAGAACCTTTCAAGTTTTGAATACACTCCTGCGTTAGAGCTCGATTAATCTCACCCTGAATACTCAACCGATCAGGCTCGCAATCCAAGACGCTCTGCGCACGCACACGTCCTTTCTGACGATCACCAATATTCACGGTAGGCACATGAAAGCTGGGAGCCTCAAGAATACCACTTGAACTATTCCCAACAACCGCAGCGCATAACTTCATCGCAGACAAATATCGTTGTAATCCCAAAGATGTGACCACCAAACAACGATCATTATTCAGCGCGACATAAGCATCCAGCTTATCATTGATTACCTGCCCATCGGTATCAGCATTCGCCTTGGTGAACAAAACACGATGCTCAGGAAACTGCTCCAAACCTGCAAACAGTTCATCGAGTTGACTGTCCGCAGTCGCATTTTCCAAAGTTACAGGATGAAACGTCACTAAAAAGAAAGGGCAATCCAATGGGAATCCAATCGAATGGGATAGCTCATCGCGCCTCATCATTGAAATCTTCCGGATATTTTCGACTCCCAATGCACCCACATTGAAAACTCGATCCGGGTTTTCTCCAAGTTGAATGATCCGCTGGCGATACTCTTCACATGCAGGAAAATGAACTTGAGACATCTTTGTAATGGCGTGCCGGAATGCCTCATCCACCGCGCCTTCCGTCGTTTCGCCTCCATGAATATGAGCTACAGGGATACGTAAAATTTGAGCCACAGTCGCCACACACAGCGACTCGTAACGATCCCCCAAGACAACTAGGATGTCGGGTGCCATTCGAGTGAGCGCTTCGCTGTAACTCGACATAGCCAAACCCATTGTCGCACAGACACCTTGAGCTGAATCATCAAATTGAAGGACATCTACTCGCGCTGAAATATCAAAACCCGCATTTACAATTTCCGAAACGGTCATCCCAAATTTAGCGGATAAATGGCTGCCACTGACCAGCAATTGCAATTCAAGGTCTTCATGTCCACGGATCTCTTCTGCGACACCGCGCAATAATCCCCAATCCGCTCGGGTCGATGTAAATATACAGATCTTACGCATCAACCACCTCCTCTTCACTATATGCCCGTTGAGCTTTCGTCCCAATCAACTGATCCCATAACATCGGGCTCATCCCTGTCCCGGGGCGTTTCACAGTTAAGTTTTCCTCGGTAAACTCAGCACCGGCAGCGATGTCCTTTGCCGCGACAATACTTTTGCGAGCAATCTGACGGTTCTTAGATTCCGACTCTGTCGGCTCTTTCGCACCATCGCCCAACGCTGCTTCGATATTACGAATCGCATGCACCATCGCCTTAAGATCGTCCGGTTCGAGACTCGCCCGATGGTCGGGACCAGGCAAGGTCTGGTCTAATGTGAAATGCTTCTCGATAACAATCGCGCCCATAGCAACAGCAGCAATGGGCACTTCGATACCAAGCGTATGATCCGAATAACCGATTCCTTTCAGCCCGGGAAACGCGGAGTCAAGCGTCTGCATCGCCCGAAGGTTCACGTCATGCATCGGCGTGGGGTATTCTGAATTACAATGTAGAAGCGTTAACTGCTCCCGTCGAACTCCAGAAGACTCCAGAACTGAAACTGCAGCAGAGACTTCATCCAGATCCGACATCCCCGTCGATAGAATCACCTCCTGTTTCAATGCCCCGATTTTTCTCAGATACAACAGATTGGTCAATTCACCGGATGGAAGTTTCCACTTATCCACTCCCAAATTCACCAGCATATCGATGGTCACTAAATCAAATGGTGTAGAAAGAAAGTCCACGCCCTGCTCCTCACAGCGAGCCTTCAACTCTTCGAAGTCGCTCAAAGAAAGCTCCAACTTCTTCAACATCTCAAACTGACTTTCAGCGGCATCCGTAGCCTGTTGCTGATAATCAGCTTTCGCGGCGGTCCGTGTGACTAAGCTCTCAGCAACAAAAGTCTGAAACTTCACAGCATCGACTCCAGTGGAGGCCGCCACATCGATCATTTCTTTCGCACGATCAAGCGAGCCATTATGATTCACCCCCGCTTCAGCGATAATATAGACAGCACTCATTATTTTCCGCGCTCCAAATGACCGGCTTTTACAAAACTCCCCGCCGGAATTGAGATCTCCTGCACACTCACAGCATTGCTCCCAAAAAAAGTGCCCGCGCCAACATCAACACCTCCGTTAATAATCGCACCGGTTGAAATATGGCAATCCGCGCCAACCCTCACGTCATGTTCGATCAACGCCTTACTATTAATAATGCAGTTCTCACCAACACTCGCACCCGCGTTCACTAAAGCATGATGCATGATGATCGACCCTGCACCTACTTGCGCGTGAGCAGACACATATGCGTGCGGCGATATAATCGTTGGCAATTCATAGCCCAACTCCTTCAACTCATCAAAGAGGCGCCGCCTAACCGCAGAGGTTCGAATTTGCCCCACCGTCACCAATGCAAATGCATACTGCTTGCGCAGCTCCGGCAGATCCGCATCCGTCCCAAGAATGGGGTAGCCTAATACCGAAGAAGAATCTCCCCCGTCAATTCGATCAACAATTCCCGCCACAGTAAAACGGCCTTCGGACTCAACCACATCAATACAAGAGCGGCAATGCCCCCCTGCACCTAGTAAAATAATTTCCGGCTTTTTATCCATCGATTCGCACACCACTTGGGATATTAACAAGACGACTTTCAAGCCATTCTGCAACGCTTAGGTCGCCTCGTTGAGCATTCGCATACATTTCAAGGTGATGCATCAGTTTCCAAACTGGGCGTGTCATCACACCCTGGCTGTTTGTCTCCTGTAGAAATTCATCTCTCTGCGCACGATCTTCCAAGACCAGCGCATTTAACCAATAATTCGAATGCGCATGCTCGGGCTCCGCAATAAAAGTGATACCGATACTCTCAAAAAATGCCGCATACTCTTTCGCCAGTGCGCGCTTATTTTCCAACACAGCTTCAATCTGCTCCAACTGCGCACAAGCAAGCGCGGCATTCAGATTCGGCATACGGTAATTAAATCCCACACAATCGTGATTATACTCCCATTTGTGCGGCACTTTGGCAGTCGTGGTGATATGCTTCGCCCGACGCGCCAGCGTCTCATCGTCGGTCACGATGGCACCACCTCCGCCACAAGTAATGGTTTTGTTACCGTTAAAACTAAAAACACCCATGTGGCCGAAGGTGCCGGTGTGCTGGTCTTTGTAGCGACTCCCAAGAGACTCCGCGGCGTCTTCGACTACGACAAGTTGATACTCCTCGCAGATCGCCACAATCTCATCCATCCGCGCCGGATGTCCAAATGTATGCATCGGCACTACGGCACGAATCACTCGACCGGTGACTCGATTTCTGCAGAGACCATCTTCCAACACCGCCGACTCTTCAAGGAAGCTGCGCAACGCATCAGGGCTGAGGCCCATCGTGTCACGGTCAACATCGACAAAACACGGCTCGGCACCACAATACTTAATCGCATTGACTGTCGCGACAAATGTTAAGGGCTGCGTAATGACTTCGTCTCCCGAGGCAACTCCGGCCAACACCAAGGCGGCGTGTAAGGCCGCAGTTCCGTTGACCGTTGCAATCGCATACTTGGCCCCCGTATACGCGGCTAGATCCAGCTCAAAGCGATCGACATATTTGCCAACACTCGAGACGTAGGTCGAATCGATGCAGTCTTTTAGATACTCCTGCTCACGCCCCGAGAACCTCGGCTCATGCAGTGCAATAAATTCATCCGCGCCAAACTTTGAGCGGACAAAACTAATAACCTCATCAAACATTATAGATATCGTTTTTATACTTCGATAGGTTTTCTGGATTCAGGAACCAATCGATGGTATGCTTCAACCCGTCATCGATCGAATACTTTGGTTCGAAACCAGTGAGCTCACGAATCTTGGTATTATCGCACCATAATCGGAACACTTCCGACTTCTCCGGACGCAGGCGCTGATCATCCACAACAAACTCTACGTCACTGTTCATGATCGCCTTAATTTTGTTCAAGGTGTCACCCACTGAGATTTCAAAATTCGAGCCGATATTTACAGTCTCACCATAGGAGGCCTCACTCTCGGCCAATGCGATAAAGCCACGGCACGTATCGAGCACATAATTAAAGTCACGAGTCGGGCTCACATCTCCCAGTTTGATTGTTTTTTGACCACTGGCAATTTGCCCGATAATCGTAGGAATGACCGCTCGGCTAGATTGCCGTGGACCATACGTATTGAACGGACGGGCAATCGTAACGGGGAGTTTGAATGCATTATAAAAGCTCATCGCCATCGCATCCGCCCCAATCTTACTCGCACTGTAAGGAGACTGCGCCTGTAAAGGATGTTTCTCGTCAATCGGCACATACTGCGCGGTGCCATAGACTTCACTGGTCGAAGTGTGAATCACTCGCACACATCCATTGTCGCGGGCAGCTTGGCAGATATTTAGCGTTCCGACCACATTTGTGCTCACATAACTATCGGGCGCTACATAGGAGTAAGGTATCGCAATGAGTGCCGCCAAATGATAGATAATATCTATGTCTTTGGTAATTTCGCGGCAAAAATTCGAATCCCGAACGTCCCCACAGACGACTTCGATCTGATCACTACAGTCGATGCCTTCCAACCAACCCCAAAAGTTAAAGGAGTTATACTGGGACAAAGCTCTAACCTTAAACCCCTCACGGACCAACATCTCAGTTAAATGAGAACCAATAAAGCCATCTGCGCCCGTCACTAATACTCTTTTGTTCTCTGCCATATTAAAATCTAAATGAATTGAGGTTCTGCATTAATCATAGAAACAACCCCTAATTTTACGCAGTAAAAAGATGAAGGCGGACCAGACCTAAATTTGACCACGATTATACTGCAAGCCTTCAATAGAAGCAACTAGTGTTCAACAATCTTTAACTAAACACAAGTACCACCTTTGATATGCAACCGTAAGGCTTAGGCAATACTATAGCTGAGACATTTTTACTGGCGACTGAACCCTAGTCAGCCTGCGGATACGCTTGGTGACTCGATCTACAAAGCGATCCATTTGCGAGGGCACCATAACTTCCAACTTCCGCATCACCCACCAAGGAAAGATCCCTCGTAATGCATTCAATGCCATAGGAATGGCGCGCTGCGAGAGGTGTATCGTATCAAAATAACACCAAGTACTTGTTATACCTTCCGCGTCCACAAGCGCATCGAAAGTACTGAGAAAATGAATCTCATTTTCCCGACAACGGGCCGCCAAGCCTTGATTAAAAAGTCGCGCAGCTGCATTCCTTTCCAAACAACTGCCAATCGCGATGTAATCGGGATCTTGCCTCGATTTCGTCGTGCTTTTATCCGCGATGGTATCGAATTATAGACAATAACGGTATAGTCCCAATATCATCACTTCATCCATAACTAAAAAATAACCGCTTAACAGTCATCCAAGCACTTCCGATACCGCAACTTCCCTAACGTTCGCCTACTTCAATACATGCACGCGGCAGTCAATCTCACAAAAAAACAGCATCACATGAGAGCCCTTTGGCACACTCAACTCTAAAAGCTCGAACAGGTCTTACGCCCCCGAGTACCACTCCCCCTCCGAGCTAAGGTTAAAAGCCAAAGGAGAACCGACCTTAATCTCTTTAAAAACCGGAATATGGCATTCTGCCTAGTCCGGGCAATTTAGCTGAATGCGATCTACACCACTAAAAAAAGAGGCATGACTATCGCCAATACAATAAAGCACTGGAGCAGGAGACGTATTCTGATCTTGACCATTCATATTTAACAGTGGAGCAAGCCAGAAGCTAAAATCTTTGACTCAACCAAAATCCATCGCAAGGGCTTCGACTCAACACCTGCTCCAATGCTTGATTGCAGACTCGAGACAGTGCTCCACGGCTTGGCTTTTCAGAAAGCCCAGAAAGATCGACTGAATCGACCGTCAACTTCCACCTGGCAACTCCCACTGTTTCAATTGAGAGCGCCAGCATCGGTGCACCGGAGCGGCGATGAAACAGCCCCGGTATCGGTGTGCTACTGGCTTCGACCCCGAAAAATGACACCAACTCTCCTTGGCGCATTTTTTGATCTGCCAAAATACCCAGCATCCCACCGGCACGTAAAAAATCGACTGGCTTGTGAAAGCCGTCTCGACGACTAAAGAGTCGAGTATTTCGCGCAGCACGCTGCTCGCGCACCCAATTATCAAGATAGGTATTATTCAACGGACGATACATCGCGCCAAAAGGCGCATGCACGCCATGATCCGAAGCCAACTGCGGCAGATGAGCCAGCACCTCCCACGGCCCCATGTGCGCGAGCAACATAATGACGCCCTTCCCCTGAGCCAGCACTTCGCGCGCATGCTCCATGCCTTCAATCTCAAGATGCGCCTCCATCTGCTCCGGTCGAAGGCGTGACAGCGGAAAACCAGCCAACAGATTGGCACCGCTGCGCTGAAAGAGCTCCCGGACTTGCGCTTCCAGCGATTCAACTTTTCCACTTTCAACTTTCCCACTCTCCTCCATCCAGGCATTCACAATTTCTAGGTTCTTGCGCACAATCACTCGACGGCGCTTCAGCAACCTCCAAGCAAGCCAACCAACGCCTCGCCCCAAACGAAAGGCCAGCGACAGCGGTAACAGTTGAATCAGACCAGCCAATCCACGTGCAAAAACATAGCCGCACCATTTACCTGGGCCTTTAAATCGATCAGCTTTACTGCTTTGCCTCTTATTCATTGATACAGTCGAATAGATAACCCCAAAACCGGATCTGCAACATTAAGCGTGTAACAATTCTAAAAGCTGCAACCAGGGGACTCTTCCACATAACAAGGGAGGGTCCGCCTCCGTGCGGACCGCAGTCGAATCAAGCAATGCGGACGACACGGAGGTCGTTCCTCCCAGTTAACTCGACTCCGAATGCTCTCCACCAGACTTCCAGATCTGCTGACTTTTACCTCGAACTGAGTCTCACCTAATGCCTTTCTCAGAAAGTGACAATCCACCATACACACTTGGCTGCCTGTTCGGCTCCAGCGCTGCACCAAAAAAAAGTCTGCGCCCCGTGCCCCGCCTTTGCATCAGTAAAACATCCAATCACCAAAGATTTACATCCCGGATCGACTGTTTTTGAAATGAACTCATTCAGCGCAAAGAGTTGCTCGACGCGCAAGCAAACGCAGGATTAACATACAATCAATGTCCAAACCAATCGCAGTCCCACTTCTCGACCTAAAACCACAGTATCTTGCACTCAAGCCCGAGCTCGATGCCGCGGTAGCCGACGTCATTGCGTCCCAATATTTCATCCTCGGACCGACGGTTGAAAAGTTCGAAACCGCATGTGCTGAGTACTGCAATACCGCGCACGCGATTGGCGTCTCCTCTGGTACCGACGCTCTGATCGTCGCCATGATGGCGATGGGCATTGGCGAAGGCGATGAAGTCATCACCTCCCCGTATACGTTCTTCGGCACGGTCGGCTCGAT
>Ga0115007_10001776_pt1 | contig 13732 bp, 15 predicted proteins | sample ArcOceMetagenome_2_FD_87166 | JGI IMG/M metagenome (GOLD analysis project Ga0115007, IMG submission 87166) | Marine eukaryotic phytoplankton communities from Arctic Ocean - Arctic Ocean ARC135M Metagenome | ecosystem: Environmental > Aquatic > Marine > Oceanic | place: Arctic Ocean | collected... | reverse complement strand
CACTGGTCTTGCGCTAAGCCGGCTGTTGCCACGATGCGAACATCTGCAACACGTTCTTTGGTAGTTGCAACGATTGCAGGCATGTCACCCATGTAGCCAATATGTTGTTTGCCTGCTAGCATTGCATTTACGATAACGCCACCTGCCAAACCTATTTGGAATTCTACTGTTGACCCTTCTGGCAAATACTTCTCATAGAATTTCATGCCCTTCATTACAACACCAGACCATGCCTCGGTATAATAGGGCTGGTAACCTACAACTAGGTCGATGGGGTCACCCACATTACCAAAGTCTATTTCTGCAGCATTTACAGTAGATACTGAGCTAGCTGCCGCTAAACCCATTACCAACGCAGCTGTCGTCAGTTTATGTTGAATATTACGAATCTGTTGCTTCATGATCATACTCCAAATTAATTTATTTTTTTTCTATTTGCAAAGTAATATCAATCCGATACAGAACGTCATTGCACCAGACTGTCCTTAATGTTTATACCATTGATTGTTATTTGTAAAATCATTCAATTCAATTAAGCGATTGGTAAAGCCTATCATATACGTCGGTATTGAATATAATAACTACGCTAATGGATAAATAGAGTACACTAATTTACTATAAATAATAAATATAAGATTAAGATATAGGAATGGTTATAGTGTTTAAGAGGGAATGCTGCGGCATGATGTGGCAAAAACTAAAGAACGATTACACAATAAATGAGTAATGTTTGGTCAACGCTTTAGCCGAGTAATAAATAATTATAGTGGTGGCAAGCGAGTCAGTTTAATCAACATGCTAGTTTTAACTAACTGACGAATGACAAAGCTAGTTTATTAGAATAAAAATACTAAAGAGTTTTAAGCCAGTATTAGCTAAATTTATCATAGCGTACCCTGTGAACAGGAATTTTAGAGTTAAGGATGAGAGGCCTAATTAACGCATCAACCATTGGAGCTGGGCCAGCCAAATAGTGCATTACATTCCCACCACCTTCCAAAACGGCTGGCAACGCATGCTCATGGACCATGCCCTGAAGATAAATAAGGCCATCATTACCGCTAAGTTGCTCAGCCGTGGGTGGCGCATTAGAGAATGCAATGTTAATTGAAACGGTGTCCGGAAATTTTGCCTTTACTGCTCTTAGCCTTTCAGCAAAAAAGAAATCAGCAGGCGTGCGAATACCAAAAAATAGGGACACTTTGCGGTTTTTAAAATAATTTACTTGTCGGCCATATTCTAGAATTGACATCAAACCAGCGATACCAGACCCGCCCGCTATCATAAACAAATCATGTGATTCGTCTGGGTGAAATGTTGCGTGACCCAATGGGCCAAATAATTCTAACTTTTCTTGGGTACGGTCCGAATCGAATATCCATTTTGACAACCCACCATGGGGGTTTTGCTTAATAATGAATTCAAGTTCGTTTGTACCAGGGGAATAATTCACCATTGAGTAGGCTCGAAATCCATTGACCTCTGGCGCTTGTAAAACGAAAAATTGACCAGCATGAAATGAAATGCTGGTTGGTATCTCAACGTTAAAACGCAGGACATCCTCAGTCAACTTTTCGTACTGCGTTATCACGCCGATGTGATGATCAGGGTTGATATCATCATCACGGAATGCCACTATTTTTGTGGGCACAGTTAAGCTGCAATCCGATTGTGCACTACATTGACACATCAGTATTTCTCGTTTAACCACTTTGAAACGCTCTTTTCCTGGTGCTTCTGACCAACCCTCATCAACCTCACCTTGAGTTACTCGCGCTTTGCAAGAACCACAGGTTCCCGTTGCACACTCAAAAGGTAAAGGGATTCCAGCTCTAAGACCAGCGTAAAGCAATTTCTCCCCTGCATTGGCTTCAAATTGGTAGGTTTGAGACTTCTTTTTAATCTCGATCAACATAACTTAACTCCAGTCAACACATCACAATATAAACGGGACTCAAAAATTACGTCAAATTAACCTTTAAAAAGACGGTGGGGTTTATGAGCATTAGTCATCATCATCGTCAAAATCGTACTCGAGCTCTTCATCAAGGAAGACCATAATCTGGCCATTTACCTCTTTTGTTTGGTAAATAAGCAAAGGCTTTTCAGCAGGCCCCAAGGGCTCACCAGTCTTCATGTCCCACTGCCATAAATGCCGGTCGCAGGTCATTACGTTATTTGCGCATATGCCAGAGCCTTCTAAATATTGTTCCATATGCGGGCATACGGGTGGGTATGCTCTAAAGCCATCACCAACATTTGCTAAAAGAATTTCAATTCCATCGATGGTGCACTCTTTTAATGTGTCTTGCTTTACGTCACTCACGGGACAAGCTGCTTTCCAGCTCATAATTATACTTCCTGCTAAATGTGAAAATTAAATTGGCCAGTGTGTACCTTTATCTAGACGGCGCGTATCTAAGCGAACTTCACGGTCTTCGAACTTAATACTGTCACCATCAATAATGAATTTGTCATTGTATCTGCCCACTAAAAATACACTCGTAGTCCCAGCATCAACATGCGAGTTGATACCATCCAATTGGGTTTGGTAGACAGCAAGTGAGCTAATAGCAGCTGCTGATTTACCATCTGCAGCTATTTCTACCCGGTAAACCGTGCAGTGACGCCTTAGTGGAGACTGGTCGCTATTATGCTTACTTAACATGCTAGTAATTGATTGCATGTATTCTTTGTCCCCACCATGGTATTTGATGTCAGCCTGAACCTCTGGGCTAAATGCTCTAATGGCGTAATTAAAGTTGTCTGCACAGTTGTCGTGCCAATGTTCCCATTGATGGTCGTCTAAATGGATACAGGTGTTGTAAATTAGCTCTCTTACCTGTTCTTTCAAATCGTGCTTATTCTCAGCCATGGCAGCCTCCAAAAACATATTTTTAGTTTAAAAGCTGGCAGACTGACTAATCCCTAACCTACCAGCATGTTATAGGGCGATGTTTATTTCCCAGCTGCAGCAGCCCGCTGAGCCTCTTGCTCCTTAAATGCAGGGTATGGCTTAAACTTTTCGTCTGGGTTGCTGGGTGACCGGTTTAATAATTTACCCCATTCCTCATAATAATGACGCATGCCATTTTCATCGTGAATGGTTTCGTTTTCATGCCTGCCATGAAGAATTTTGCGACTTTCTGCCATGGGGTGCATTGATGAGCCTTGCCCCGTCACTGCTAATAAATCCTCGTGCAAGTTGCGTCCAAAAGGACCCCAAATGGAGTTATGGTGGTCAATACGGGTTTGCCGATCTTTTTTAGAGTCACTCGCTAAACCAAGCCCACGAAACTCAATCATGACTGAGTTAGGACCTAGTGGCGTCATTAGGTCACACCGCAAAGCTGAGCCTCGTAAGTTAAAGTTAACACCAGGGAACATATCAATCATGTACCAATGATTAGGTGGCAGATGTGGAAAGGATAATTCCTCACGAGAGTGAGAACCTTCATAGTTATCATACTGCACCTCAAAGCTACCCACGTTGATATGACCACCGTCAAAACCACTATTTTTGCGCGCAAAGTAGGCTTCATTGAACCCGGTGATACGATTGTGGTAATGCAGATAGTCGTGATAAAACTCACAATTGGTGTCATGCCACAACTTATAATTACAAGGGATTATAGCTTTATGATAGTGAAATACTTCTAATGGCTCTTGGTTTAAAGAAGGCGCCAAAACGTCCAGCGAACCCGCAGCAAACTCTTCAACCGTGATGCCAATATCATCGTTCAAACTAACCCAAACGAAACCCCCAAAATATACTTCGCATTTTAGTTCACGTAAGCCAACCTGAGATTCATTTAAACGATCTTGGTAACCCTCGGCTTTACGAGAGATATTTACACACTTACCTTTCATATCGAAACTCCATGCATGAAACATGCATGTCATTGTCTTAGGAGTGCCAGAAGGTGTTCCACGCTTATAATTGCCAGAAGGCCGGCGCTCGATCATATTGCCACGATGTGGGCATACGTTTAAAAACGCACGTACAACCATATCTTTACCACGAACCACGATCACTGGCTCACGGGCGACAGTCATAGTACGAAACGAATACGCTTCTTTAAGCTCAGATTCGTGACAAACTGGGATCCAAGTCTTGCTCCAGATCTTCTTAAGTTCGTCTTCGAAAATTTCTTCGTCTGAATAAATTTTACTATCAACCCACTCGCCTTGTTGCAAGTCGGGAGTAGCATTCCATTGGTCATGGTTTCTTGATGACATAATATTACCCCGTCAATAAGTTAAAGTACTTTAGTTAAATACATTTACGACTTAGCCGCATCTAGCTCAGCTAACTTTGTTTCCCAGTTCATTTCTTTGGCAAATTTAGCTACCTGCTCGTCGTTCATATACACCGTGTGCTCCGGACCAGGATATACCCGTGATTTAACTTCATCACGGTACTGAGTAAATACATTTTCCATAATAGGAATGAGGTCTGTGTAGATTTTCGAATGACGTGGCGTGTGCTCTTCATATAAATGGAACAAGTCCGATGTTATAATATGAACACCATGCGCCCTATTACCAGCACCTAAGCTAATTACAGGGACATCTAAAATTTCAGTTAAGTATTCGCAAACTTCTTGGCTGGTTACTTCGCACATAATTGAAAAGCAACCGGCGTCTACCATTGCCAGAGCATCATCTATTAACTCTTTGGCACGGTCGGAAGTTTTGCCTTGTGCAAAAAAACCACCCAACTGAGGCATACGCATTGGTGTAACGCCAATGTGGCCCTGAACTGGGATACCTGCTTTAACGATCGCTTCAATGTTTTTAGCATGGTGTTGGTTACCTTCACACTTCATCACTTCGGCGTTGGCACGTGATACAAATTTACCGGCATTCTCTACTGCTTGCTCTGGAGACACGTGAAAGCTCCAATATGGCATATCAACCATGCGCAAACCATATTTACTACCACGGTCAACCGCTTGTGACATCATCATTACTTCTTCAAAACTAACAGTTACAGTTGACTCATGACCAAATAAAACCATACCTCCTGTATCAGAGACACATAAAATATCAATGCCAAGACGGTCAGCAATAACGGCGCTACGGTAGTCATAGATAGCCATTTGCACAATACCTTCGCCCTCCTGCATTTTCTTTTGCAGGCCTCTGATAGTGATTTTCTTTCTCGGTACTGATAAGTCTGTCATAGCGTTCTCCTGCTCATTAATTGATTTTTATATAAAGCACTTTATTAATATGCTTTTAACTAACAACAATCATAGGCAGTGGACGTAAAAAGAGTCAAACAGATAGTTTTTATCAAGTGATAGCTTGTGCCTACAGGTAGGCGTTGTAAAAGGGAGACTTACTGGAGTTCAGAACACAAAATGATAGGCTAATGTTTTTGAAGCAGCTAACCTAAAAACGGACTAGCATCATTATTCCAACACCAATTAACAGGTAAGAGACTAATTTTTTTAGACTATCCACAGGAATATAGTGCACTAACTTTGCCCCCATTAAGGTACCTCCCACCATGGTTAGGGCAAGTACAACAGCAAGCTTTATATCAACTTCACCATATAAAAGGTTGCCTAAAGTCGCTGATGCAGAGATAGGAATCTGAATGACCTGAGACAAACCGATGGCTACTAGTACCGGCACTTTAAACCAAATAAGTATCGGAATTAATAATAGTGGGCCTCCAGTGCCAGTCAAGGATGAACCAATTCCTGCAACTAACCCAATAACCAACAAAGGTGTGTTTTTTTCGGTTTCCTGAGTGGATTGTGGGCCTACAGATTTACGAATTAATGCATTAACTCCAGAAGCCAGTATTAAAGTAGCTATCAATAATTCAAGGATATCCGCCGGAAAGAACGGTAGTAAAAAAGCCCCAATATAGGCACCAGGGAGAGCACCTAGGCAAACTTTCTTTGCCATTAACCAATTAATAGTCCCTTGACGGGCATATATCAAAGCACCTACTGATCCGGTAATCATGTAACTAAGCATACATGCGGGAATGGCTGAGTGTAGGGAAATGCCACCCATAAACTTAAGCGCAGGAACTAATAAAACACCACCAACCCCAACACTACCAATTAGGATGCCAACAAAGAACACGACAAAGGTTAACAGCGGTGGTAAGAACATAAAAGGTATCAGTAAGGCTAATAATAGTAATGGAATTTATTGTTTGAATTAAAACTATAGCACAAGATATTAGTACCTTACAGGCTCTGGGTGATAGACTAAATCGTGACTATTTGCTATTTCTTATTTTTTATCAATGACATTTGATTGACTTTAAATTTAAAAATCAAGGAGTTATACGTGTTTTTAAGACAATTCCAATATCTCGTTGCACTAGAACAAGAGCAGCACTTTGGCCGAGCAGCCGAAAAATGCCATGTTTCTCAGCCCAGCTTATCCAGTGCCATTAAAAGCCTAGAAAAAGAGTTAGGTATCCCATTAATTCTTCGCAAGCAAAAATTTGAAGGCTTCACCGAAGAAGGAAAGCGCGTAGTTACTTGGGCCAAGCGCTTATTAGCTGACAGGTCAGCTATGGTGGAGGAGCTTAGCATCATGAGGCGTGATCTGAACGGGCGTTTGCGCATAGGAGCTACGCCATTTAGCTCACCCTTATTTCCAACTGTTAGCCAGCTTTTTCAACAACGCTATCCGTCTGTCCAATTAGATATTCAGTTTATAGGCACCGATCGATTGGTTCAGGGCTTAACAAACTTTGAAATAGACATCGGTGTCACAGACCTAGATAACCCTGCTCTAGACCCTTTTGTCACCATGGAGTTATACGAAGAACCATTATATTTACTGCTTCCCGATAATGATTGGTTGGATGATAGCCCAACTATCTCATGGGCTGACGCTTGCAAGTTACCACTTTGCTTACTTTCTAAATCAATGCGAGAAAGGCAAATGATGGATGAGGCTTTTGAAACAGCAGGTGTACAATGTAAGCCAATCTTGGAATCAAATTCTATTTTTCAATTGGCTTTTCATGCCATGGCAGGAGATCTTGCCACCATTGTTCCCAAGCGCTTTGCCCATTTACCAAACACAAAACAAAAATTACTTGAATCACCAACCGTTTCCCAAACATTAGGATTGGTATGGGTGCACGGCAACCCTGTATTACCGATGACTAAAGCAACCTCTGCACTTATGCGAGAGGCCCTAGATGCTGGCGCATTTGAAAATTTCAGCTTTGTAGGAAAAGACTCGAGTTAAACAACTCCGCTTAAAGCATGGCGAATTAAAGACCGTTTAGTTTAGGTGGAACCATAGCTATTTGTGGACCAACAACTACTAAGTGAGAGAAGCACTATGAAACCAATGACACATAAGCCAATGCTCAGACCAACACTAGCGCAGGCAGAAGCATTGATAGGCGGCCGTGCTACCTTAGTTTTTGAACAAAGTGGCATGCAGGTATTAGCTGATGAGGAGGGTTTGATGAAAAGCTTGGCTTTAAATACTGAGGCTACTGAGCTATGTGGTGTGCGCATCATCGGTAACGCTATTATATTAACAGGAGAATCGATGTGGAAGTAGCGAGGTAGATACGTATCCGCTTTATGGTAATCACCTAAAAACTCAGACAGACTCGCCTAATTGCTGCGACACCCTATTGGGTCTACATATTGGCTTCTTATACTTGCTGATGGCTTCAGCTGACCCAGGGCATAGACTATATCCAACGGTGCAATAGTTTTAGCACTCCCTATCACCAATGAGGACATTAAGCCTAGAAATACCAGAGTGTATAGTTAATCGGCAAGATTAAGTGTTTATAGCGGTGTTTGTGCCGTTTTTAAAATGCACTGATTGCACTACAAGCATTAGGTTTACCAGCCTCACTTAAGAAAATCAAAAGCAATAACACATCGTTCAACGTCTTTTAAAACTGGAATAGTTTGATGGAAAAGTGATGATGGAAACAACACGATATCTCCATTGCATGGTTGATAAATTTGCCGGGGATAATCCTCATTTTTAATCGGATAATCATAACCATGTAGTCCAAATTCAATCGCACCTTCGTGCTGTTCAGGCGACTCTACAGTTTTTAAATAAAACACACCACTTATGCAACCAGACGGGTGTATATGGGCGCGTTGGTGGCCATTTTTTAACATACGGACATACCAAGCTTTTATATTATTTTGTTTGGGCCAATTTTGAATGAGCCCATTATCAAGAGATTTAAATTTTTCAAAGAACAATTCGAGCTCTTTTTCAATTGCACTTTCCAAAATTTTAAGCGTTTTATTAGGTTTAGAAAACAAATTTCCAGATGTGTGGAACCCTGATACTGTGGCATGGTTTTTAGGTTCCCATGCGGTGTTTTTTTCATTCATTTCAACCAATAGAGTATTAATGAATTCATTATAGTTAGGGATATGGTTTTTTATGTTACTAAATGTAATTAGCTCATTGGGTTTTTTGCAAAATGGATAAGCATCTGTTTGCTCCATTTGATGTGCCGCAAATGCGCTCATCGCCGCCACACGAATATTGGAAGGATTTTTTTTCGCTATAGATTCAATACGGTCATTAAAATCATCATAATGTTCTAAAGAATATGTACATTCCAAGGCCTTAGCCACTGAGTATTTATCTGTTAACTTATCAAAACAATCTCTTGCTTCTTTGTATCTATTATTTTCATGGAAAAGACTACCCAGATTCTTATAGGCATCTGAATAATCAGGTTTAAGCTTTAGCGCTTTCTTATAGCTTTCTATTGCGGCCGCCACATTCCCTCCATCGTTCAGAGCAGCAGCCATATTGTAATGTGTCTCAGGTGAATCAGCGGTGATTTTTAGAGCCTTTTTATAGCTATTTACAGCAGCATCAAATTGATCCAAGGCGGCATTTGATGCCCCTGTAATATTATAAAGAAGAGAGGAATTTGGAAAACGATCCAACATTTTACTAGCATTAGTCAGGGCCTGTTTGAATTTTCCCTGTGTGTAAAGGCTGATAATCAATTGTTGCTCTTCGGATGAAGGGTCTTGTTGCGCTACCAACACAACTCCAGTTAACAACTTTAGAGCCTTAAGCGCCTGTTTATTGTGTGGGAATTTATGTAAAATGTCTTGGTAAATAGTCTTTGCTTGTTCTAGATTAGCCCCTTTAGATGCACGCTTTGCGACTCTGAAGGCCTGATCGAGTTTCATATTATCTAGAATGTTGGGTTTGGGGATAGCGGCAGCCTCCAAAGGCACTGCGACACTCTTGTTGATCTTTAAACCCTGTTTTGTGAGACTTTTTTCTAGCTGATCTAAAGCTTCACCAGTGAATCCTTGTTGTTGGGCCTTAACAGACACCGCTTGTGCATCGGCTGAACGGTCAAGTTTTATCAACGCGTTAATGTAGCTTAACCAGAATTGAACGATTGCAGGATTAGCTGCAGTAGCTGCTTTAAAAAAAGGCAATGATGCTTGTATTTTACCCACACCAACAGCCAAAACACCCATATTATGATTAGCATCAGCATGGTTAGGCTGTACATTTATAATAGTAGTATATAGCCTCTGGGCTTCTTGAAGCTGCCCAGCCTTATGGGCTTCAACACCCTTCTTTAACAGTTCACCTAATGACAATTCCATAAAAAAATCCACAACGTATCCATTAGTTAAATACTAACATTGGGGCACGTTGATATAAAGATTTATTGGATTGATAAGCGCGGATTCATTGTAAATTGGTGAGTTTAAATATTTAGCCTGTGGGTGTCTAGAGAAGTTAGTTTAGGTTAAGGCAAACCAACCCGAAAGATAATTCTTAGACGTTATGCGCACTTCCACGCAACAAGAGGTGTTGTCTGAGGTCTAAGTAACCAGTGTTAAACTGTGCCTATTTAATTGGGGCTAGGGAGAAGCTTACCCCCTAGCTATTCTAGACATATTTTTTAGTTAATGTTTGTCACCCCAAACACCATGGAATTCGTAAGCAACAGCTTGTTGGGCACCGACTACCCATGCGTCATGGCCAGGCTCAATTGAATAAGCATCACCGGCTGAGTATGTCGCCTCAGTGCCATCATCATGACGGCAGGTAATGGTTCCTTCAACAATAACACCAAGATGTTTAGCCTCACAACTTTGGGTCCCAACAACAGGCTGGATGTCCTTCGACCATATCCAGCCAGGCTGAACAACAAGTTTCATAACACGCTGCCCAGCAATATTAACAGTTTCAACACGGGCATTATTTGGCGTACTTATATCTGAGTCTGTAGCAAAATTCTTAATTTCTATGGAAGACATTTTAATTCCTTTAATTTAGAGGTTTAGTCTGCTTTAGCACAAAGGCTTCGCGAGCTAAGTATAATCTGCGCTAGTTAAACTTGGCGTCGTCATCAAAATCGGTTAATTTATATGGTTAAGTGTCACTTCACCAATAACACTTTCCATAGAGACGATATCTGGGTTAGCCATGCGCTTATCCCTTTCGGCATCCGCTTTGTCCATCGCTGCTTGGCTCTCATAGATCGATACTGCGATCAATTTGCTACCCTCACTTCTTATGCCAATAAGTTGTTCTGCTGATGGAAAATCCTTTACTGCATTCGCAGCATAAGATAAGGCGGCAGCATCTGCTACTTCTTGAGAAATCAAAGTTATTGTAGTGATTCTAACTATCGACATAATGCTCTCCTTGAATAAATTAATGCTTCAGTTATTGAAATAACTAACATTTATAAGCCTAACCAACATTGAAACTTAAGTAAACAATATCGCCTCAGCCGTTAAATTGTAGGCCTTTTATACATCGACTGTGATTCACACATTAAGCCCTGTTTGATAAACCACTACTTTATTTCAATGTAAGAAAACGTATGTGAGTATTTAAGACTGAAGGCTGATTGGTCATTCTTTCCATTTTTCTACTGCATTATTTAGCCTTTGAGTTATATGAATCCAGATAAAATGAAAGCTTATATAACCCTATGGTCTAGAGAAGATTTGTCTGATGAGTTAAAGAAAATGAGAAACCTATTTTGGTTATAGGCGGCTCTCATGACAATGAAGTGTTTTGTGAAGCAGCCAAATCAGATATTTTCCTGTATCAATGACGATCTCATGTAAGTAGTATTTATAGTACTATTGGCACAGAAAAAAGGACGTTTTTAATGAAGCATTTGTTTAAGCTCGACAATCAACAATTAACTGAGGTAATTAGTGACACTTTAGAGGGATGGACCGTTGTTCGGGGTAGTCCTACAATGAAAACTTGGATACTCCATACATCCAATGATGGCAGTATGATTTCTGGTATCTGGACAGCCACCCCAGGCACCTATCATGCTACTTATGCCGAATATGAATTCGTTCATCTCATAGAAGGCCGTATCACCATTACACCCGATGGTGGACAACCCATGGACGTAGGCCCAGGGGATGCCTTTGTGGTAGACGTAGGGTTTAAAGGTACCTGGGAAATCAAAGAGTCTGTGGTTAAGCATTTTGACATTAAGCTATGAGGTTTATTACGACGTATGACTGATGTGTCTATTCATTCAAAGTATGTGCCTAATTGATAACAAAGTATGGGTAGCGTTTCTTTTATTTAACATAGCCATTGTATAGACCTCAAGGTCGATTTTCATGAAATTTTCAAGATTAAGGTTGCCAGCCCCACCCTTGTTAACCATTATCAGTTAAACTTAGTCTATGAATCGATTTCGGCTGATAGATACCAGTGGCCATACGGACAGTGAGTATCAAGACTATATTTTACAAGGGGTATCACGTACCTTTGCGTTAACTATTCCCCAGTTGTCAAAGGATCTTGTGCAGGTGGTGGGCAATGCCTATTTATGGTGTCGTATGGCCGATACTATTGAAGATGATCCACAGCTTGCCTTAGCCCTGAAAGGACATTTTAGTCACCAACTAGCAGGCTTGTTAGAAAGCCAAGAGTCGACTACCGCTTGGGTGACCGAATTACAGCCGCAGCTGCACCAAGATACCGCACCCGCTGAGCTCGACTTAATTGCCAACAGTCAGCGTATTTTGCGTTTATTTCGCAGCTTTAGCCCAACCCAGCAACGCATTATTCAGCAATGCGTTGCCACTATGGTGCAAGGTATGATGCACTATCAGGCCCATCAACCCCACTCAGGTTTGCCTAATATTCCGGCGCTTAACGACTATTGTTATCATGTGGCCGGTATTGTTGGTGAGATGCTGACATTGCTCTACTGCGATTACTCAAGCAAACTCAGACACAACAAAGCCCAGCTTATGCCCTTGGCCGTATCCTTTGGCCAAGGCTTACAAATGACCAATATTCTCAAGGATATTTGGCAAGACCAAGGTCGTGAAATTTGCTGGTTACCGCAAGATGTATTTAGCAAATACAACATTGAATTGCAGGATTTATCAAAGCAACGCACTAACCCTGATTTTCACCGGGGAGTGAGGGAACTGGTGGCTATTGCTCATGGTCACCTGCAGGACGCCTTAAGCTATACACTAATGACCCCAAAGGCTGAACAGGGCTACCGCAACTTTTGCCTGTGGGCCATTGGTATGGCCTTATTAACCTTAAAGAACATCCATAAGCAGCCCGATTTTGAACACAGTTCGCAGATCAAAATTTCCCGCAATAAGGTTAAAATCATCTTTGTCGTGACCCGTTTTATTGGCCGCAGTAATAGCTTGGTTAAGTTGTTTTTTAAACGTGTAGCCCGCGGTTTACCTTAATAGCAATTGGTTTAAAAAAGAGCCTTAGGTTTACTTTCAAAGACTGACGACGAGCCTCAGGCAAAGCAACCGTTTTCAGGTCAATCCCTAAAGTGAAAAATCAATGCTCCTTAAGTGTTAAAGCTATCTTCTAGTATAGGCACCCCACAGGCCCTTTAAAAGTCCAGTAAGTGATTAATAGTCTATAAGCAGATCCCTCAGGCTTATAGAGCCTTTGAATACCAATAGCTACAAGTATACTAAGATATATTTAGTATATATTAATTCCCTAATTTATAATCTCCAGAATATGCCTCTGATTTGTCTTAAAGTCTGGACACAGTCATTATTGCTAGCCCAAAAGGTTCTCCCAAGCCTTATCAAGGTCACCCCCTATGCTAGGCAAAATGCTAAGGTCAACTTCTTTTCCTACCTCACCCAGAGCTGAATCAAACGATTTTTCAAATTCATCTGATTGTAATTGAGACAGTGAGTCTTTGAGGGTTTCATTTTCTTTGATAGCTTTCCCAACTAACTCCATGAGCTCTTCAGATTTTTTTTGATCAAATCAGCCAATAAGATTGTAGTTACAATGTCATTTACCATTATATAAAAGCTTTTGCCATATATGCCCGATTCTATTTCCCCTGCCTTATTATTTGCTACCAAATTTGCTTTACTTTGGGCGGACATCCCTTTGTATACTTTGCCATCAGGAACTAATACTTCTCCAGTTTTGAAAGTGAGAGCTATTACTTGATGGTTTGGCATTAAACTAACAATTAAACAAAGACTGCTAAGTAATAACTTTTTCATAACGGCTCCTCAATTCTGATCTATTAAAGTGGTGCAGTTCATTCTAAAGTTGGCTTTTATCTATATTTTTTATTAGATTAGGTTTTGATTGATATGTTTACCGTGAAATTTTCACCATAATTGGGGTTTAATAGTAAATCAAAGCCCTCCCTTTTTCCTCCTGTACCCCTTCAAACACAGGGATGTTTAACCATTAACTTTTGTAGTTGGCCCATGTT
>Ga0115007_10001775_pt1 | contig 13735 bp, 15 predicted proteins | sample ArcOceMetagenome_2_FD_87166 | JGI IMG/M metagenome (GOLD analysis project Ga0115007, IMG submission 87166) | Marine eukaryotic phytoplankton communities from Arctic Ocean - Arctic Ocean ARC135M Metagenome | ecosystem: Environmental > Aquatic > Marine > Oceanic | place: Arctic Ocean | collected... | reverse complement strand
GGAAATAGTAGCTGATGCGATACGTGAAGATACAATTATTGTTTCGCTGATGCATGTTAATAACGAGATTGGCACTATTACAGACATTGCTGCTATTGGTGAAATTACCCGTAGTAAGGGAATTGTGTTTCATGTTGATGCGGCACAAAGTGCCGGTAAAGTGCCGATCGATATGGAAAAAGCTAAAGTTGATCTTATGTCCTTTAGTGCGCATAAAGCATACGGGCCTAAGGGTATTGGGGCGCTTTATGTTCGTCGTAAGCCGCGTATTCGATTGGAAGCGCAAATGCATGGTGGTGGGCATGAACGTGGTATGCGTTCAGGTACGTTGCCAACACATCAGATAGTCGGTATGGGTGAAGCGTTTCGTTTAGCTAAAGAAGAGCTAGAAGCAGACACGGCTCATGTTCTGGCGCTACGTGAGCGAATGTTGGAAGGTTTAAAAGACGTTGAAGAAGTGCACATAAATGGATCTTTACAGCAACGTGTTCCGGCGAACTTAAACATTAGTTTTGCATTTGTAGAAGGTGAATCTTTGCTGATGTCTTTAAAAGACTTGGCGGTTTCTTCGGGTTCGGCGTGTACATCGGCTAGTTTAGAGCCTTCGTATGTATTGCGTGCGCTTGGTTTGAGTGATGAGTTAGCTCATAGCTCGATTCGTTTCTCATTTGGTCGTTTTACAACCAATGAAGACATTGATTATGCGGTGAATCAAATTAAAGGTGCAGTGGCGAAGTTGCGTGAGCTTTCACCATTGTGGGATATGTTTAAAGACGGTGTGGATCTGAGCAAGGTCGAGTGGGTTCACCACTAAACCAGCAATGATTGGAGAGATATAATGGCTTACAGTAATCAAGTTATAGATCATTACGAGAATCCGCGTAACGTCGGTAAAATGAGCGATGATGATGCCAGTGTTGGTACGGGCATGGTCGGCGCTCCAGCGTGTGGCGATGTTATGCGTTTGCAGATCAAAGTAAGTGATCAAGGTATCATTGAAGACGCTAAATTTAAAACGTACGGGTGTGGTTCTGCGATTGCATCAAGTTCGTTAATTACCGAATGGGTTAAAGGGATGTCGCTTGATCAAGCGGCTGAGCTAAAAAACACCCAAATTGCGGAAGAGCTTGCTTTGCCGCCAGTGAAAATTCACTGTTCAGTGTTAGCTGAAGATGCAATTAAAGCAGCGATTGAAGATTATAAGAACAAGCAGGCTAAATAAGTCTGCTTTAGTTTCTGACTAAATAACCTCGTTAGAGGTACTGGAAAGTAACTATGGCTATTTCGATGACTCAGGCAGCAGCTCAGCACATATCGCGTTTTATTGAAAAGCGTGGTTCTGGGTATGGTATCCGGGTAGGTGTGCGAACTTCAGGGTGCTCCGGTATGGCGTACGTATTGGAGTTTGTTGACCATGAAGAAAAAGATGATGAAGTGTTTGAGATGGGTGGCGTCAATGTCGTTGTCGATCCTAAAAGCTTGGCCTACCTTGATGGGACGGAGCTAGACTTTGTCAAAGAAGGGTTGAACGAAGGTTTTAAGTTTAATAACCCTAATGTTCGCAGCGAATGTGGTTGCGGAGAAAGCTTTAACGTCTGATTTTTGGCAACCACTAGCATGAATATACAACAAGATTTTTTTGCTTTCTTCGGGTTGCCTACTGCATACGATATAGATACGCGCGAGCTTACTAGTCGTTTCAGGGAGCTGCAAAAGCAGCTTCACCCTGATCGACATGCTCATTTATCAGAGCGTGAACAGCGCTTGGCTGTTCAATATACTGCGTATCTAAATGAGGCTTTTAATGTCCTTAAATCTCCGTTGTCTCGGGCGCAATATCTTCTCAAGATGCGTGGTGTTGACACGACTAATGAGTCTTCAGTCAAACTAGATCCTATGTTTTTGTTTGGGCAAATGGAGCTTCGTGAGTCTCTAGAAGAGGCTAAGAACGCTGCAGATGCAGAAGCCCAACTAGAGTCTATGGCTGAAACTGCTGGGGTGGAGGTTGCTGCGTTGGCCGATCAGTTCTCAAAATTGATTCTTGATGGTTCTGATGCGGCTCTCTCAAGCGCTGAGACTCTTGTGCGTAAAATGCAATTTGCAGTGAAGCTACAGAACGAAATAGAGCAAGCAGAAAACGAACTCGATTTATAGGTGTTTTAGGTTTATGGCATTACTGCAAATAGCAGAACCCGGTCAAAGCTCAGTCCCGCATCAGCATCGATTAGCTGTAGGAATAGATCTCGGTACAACGAACTCCCTCGTGGCGACTGTACGTAGTGGTGAAGCGGTTACTTTACCCGATATTGAAGGTCGTCATTTGTTGCCATCTGTTGTGCGTTACAGCAAGGGCGGATGTGTTGTTGGTTATGAGGCTCGAGATCAGGCGAGTAAAGATCCTTACAACACTATTGTATCTGTTAAGCGTTTGATGGGGCGTGGGATTGCTGACGTCGCTTCATTAGGTAATGTACTGCCATACGAATTTGAGGCTGATAATGGCGGGATGCCTTTCATAAAAACAGTCGCTGGCGTTAAGAGTCCTGTTGAGGTTTCGGCTGATATTTTATCTGCTCTCGTACATCGTGCGGAAGAGTCTCTACAAGGCGAATTGGTGGGTGCGGTTATTACTGTGCCTGCTTATTTTGATGATGCGCAGCGACAGGCGACAAAGGATGCGGCAACGCTAGCAAATATTAAAGTTTTGCGTTTGTTAAGTGAGCCTACTGCTGCCGCTGTAGCTTATGGCTTAGATCAAAAAGATGAGGCTACTATTCTTGTTTATGATCTAGGTGGCGGCACGTTCGATGTTTCTGTTCTACACCTTAATAAAGGTGTCTTCGAAGTATTAGCGACGGGTGGTGATAGTGCACTAGGTGGGGATGATTTTGACCGCACCTTGGCTGAGTGGCTAATCGCTGAAGCAGGCATTAGCGGTACTATATCTGCTGAGCTGTCGCGTCAGTTGATGGATCAAGCTCGCGCCGTTAAAGAAAAACTATCAGGCGATGATACCGCGACAGCTGAAATTCAGCTAGAAAGTGGCGTGGTCGGCATATCTGTCAGCAAAGCTCAGTTCAATGAGCTAGTCGATAGTTTGGTGAAGCGTACAGTGCGCTCATGTAAGCGAGTTATTAAAGATGCTGGCTTAAAGTTAGATGATATACAAGATGTCGTTATGGTAGGTGGGTCAACTCGCGTCCCTATCGTGCGAGAGCAGGTTGAAAGTTTATTTGGTCGTGCGCCTCATGTTGATATCGATCCTGATCGCGTTGTTGCGATTGGTGCTGCTCTGCAGGCTGACGTACTCGCGGGTAATAAGCCTGATTCGGATATGTTGTTGTTGGATGTGATCCCGCTGTCTCTTGGGCTGGAAACTATGGGTGGTTTGGTTGAGAAAGTGATCCATCGAAATACGGCAATCCCTGTTGCTATGGCACAAGAATTTACAACCTATCAGGATGGCCAAACGGCTATGGCAATTCATATCTTGCAAGGTGAGCGAGAGCTTGTCGAAGATTGCCGGTCACTCGCGCGTTTTGTTTTGCAAGGTATTCCGCCAATGGCGGCGGGTGCCGCAAAAATTCGTGTCACTTTTCAGGTCGATGCAGATGGGTTGTTAAATGTGGCGGCTAAAGAGTTATCCACAGGAACTGAAAGCAGTATTCAGGTTAAGCCGTCGTATGGTTTGAATGATGAGCAAATTACCTCAATGCTAAAGTCATCTTATACCGAAGCGGATAGCGATAAAGAAAAGCGTGCCTTGCGTGAGCAGCAAGTGGATGCAGATCGTTTGTTGATTTCGCTTCGTCAAGCGATGATCGATGATGGCGAACGTTTGTTAACGCATGATGAAGCCGCTTCGCTTATTGCAGGTGTTGAGCAGTTACAGTTAATCCGTGATCAATCAGGTGATGCGCGTACACTCGAGTTAGCCATCGAGCAGTTAGCTAAAGCAAGTGATGAATTTGCATCGCGTCGTATGGACGCAAGTATACAACGTGCTCTTCAAGGGCATACTATTGAAGAGATTGAGGAGGGTTCGTAAGTGCCGCAAATTATTTTTCTGCCTCATGAAGATCTGTGCCCAGAAGGGCAGGTTATCGAAGCGGAGCCGGGCATGACTGTATGTGATGCTGCGCTGGCTAATGGTATTGAAATCGAGCATGCATGTGAGAAGTCATGTGCTTGTACTACATGTCATGTTATCGTTCGCGAAGGTTTTGAATCGTTAGAAGCGTCAGATGAGTTAGAAGACGATATGCTTGATAAAGCGTGGGGTCTTGAGCCTGAGTCTCGATTGAGCTGTCAGGCTGTAGTCGCGGATAAAGATCTTGTCGTAGAAGTACCTCGTTATACCATTAATCAGGTATCTGAACGTCATTGATTGAGTGTTTTTACTGCACACATTGAATGGAGGTGGGTTGTGTTGAAATGGGTAGATGTGAATGATTTAGCGATCGAGCTGTCTGAAGCGTATCCGGATATTAATCCACTCACATTAAGCTTTCCGGATCTATTTCAGAAGGTGATGGACCTATCGGCATTTGAAGACGACCCCAACCGATGTGGTGAAAAAGTGCTTGAGGCCATACAAATGGCTTGGATTGACGAAATTGATTAAATAATAGCCCGGTTCGCCGGGCTGTTTCATTCTGGCGTGTTGTGACCTGTCACCGCCTTCGCGTATAATTGCGCGTTTTTCGAAATTGCCTTTTAGAGGATATAATCACATGGCTATCGAACGTACTCTGTCTATTATCAAGCCAGACGCTGTTGCAAAAAATGTTATCGGTGAAATCGTTACTCGTTTTGAAAAAGCGGGTCTTAAAGTTGTTGAAATGCAAATGAAGCAGCTAAGTAAAGCTGATGCAGAAGGTTTTTACGCTGAGCACAGCGAGCGTCCTTTCTTTGCAGATCTTGTTGCTTTCATGACTTCAGGGCCTGTTGTTGTTCAGGCGTTGGAAGGTGAGAACGCTATTGCAACAAATCGTGACTTGATGGGCGCAACTAACCCTAAAGATGCAGCTGAAGGTACTATTCGTCGTGACTTCGCTGAATCAATCGATGCAAACGCTGTACACGGTTCAGACTCTGCTGAATCTGCTGCACGTGAGATCGCTTACTTCTTCGCTAAGTAAGCTATTGGTTTTACAGAGGGCTTAGGCTCTCTGTATGCCGTAATTAATTTGGATATGACCATGACTGATACCATTACAAAAACCAACCTTTTAGGGATGTCGCCTGAGCAGCTGGATGCTTTTTTTGCTGATCAGGGTGAGAAGCGTTTTCGCGCCACTCAGGTTTTGAAATGGATGCATCAGCATGGAGCAGAAAGCTTTGATGAGATGACTAACATCAGCAAGGCTCTGCGCGACAAATTAAATCAGGTGGCTGAAATACGAGAGCCTGAAGTAGTTACACAAGACATATCCAAAGATGGTACGCGTAAATGGGTGATCCGTATTGATGGTGGGTCATGTGTAGAAACGGTACTAATTCCCGAAGGTGATCGGGCGACGCTATGTATCTCTTCTCAAGCGGGTTGTTCTCTTGATTGCAGTTTCTGCTCTACAGGGAAGCAAGGCTTTAACCGAAATCTATCAGCGGCTGAAGTTATTGGTCAGCTTCGTATAGCTATAAAATCTTTTGGTCCTATGGACCCTGCCGGCCCTCGTCGAGTAACTAACGTTGTTCTGATGGGCATGGGCGAGCCACTAATGAATTTTGAAAATGTCGTCAAAGCAATTATTTTGATGATGGAAGACAATGCTTACGGCCTATCTAAGCGCCGTGTGACACTGAGTACTGCGGGTGTTGTTCCTGCTATTGATAAGCTGAGAGAAGTGACTGATGTATCCTTGGCTATTTCTCTTCATGCGCCCAATGATGAACTTAGAAATGTGCTGGTGCCTATCAATAAACGTTACCCTATAAAAGAGCTTTTTGCGGCGTGTCATCGTTACTTAGAGGGCCTTAGTGATCGACGTGTAATTACAATTGAATACACGTTGATGTCAGGTATTAATGATCAAGTAGTACATGCTAAAGAGCTAGGTAAATTACTGAAAACCTTGCCATGTAAGCTAAACCTTATTCCGTTCAATCCATTCCCTAATTCAGGCTATGAGCGTCCTTCTGATACAGCAATTAAAGCATTTAAAGATGTCATGCTGAAAGCGGGTATACTCACCACTGTGCGAAGAACGCGTGGCGATGAAATAGACGCCGCTTGTGGCCAGCTAGTAGGGCAGGTGGAAGATAAAACGCGTCGTAGTCAAAAATACATTCCTGTGGTACAAGAGAGTACGGCTGAAGTACTTAAGTCCTTGTAATAAAAAGGAAGTGCACAATGAATGGATTTCGTTTTGTTGTTTTTTCTCTTTTAGTGTCAAGTTTATATGCATGTACACATGTACAAACGGATGATCAAAAGTACGTTAATAAGAATACGGTATCATCAGAAGCGGCATTAGAAGCTTACACCCGTCTAGGTTTACAGTATTTGCGTGGTGGTGATACCTCTAATGCAAAGTCATCAGTGCAGCGTGCGCTTGATATTAAACAGGATTATGCGCCAGCCTATAATGCGCTGGGACTTATTTTTCAAGTTGAGGCTGAAAAGGTACTAGCTGAAGAGTATTATCAAAAAGCGATTAGTTTAGATAATGAATCAGCGATGTTTCATAACAACTATGGTGCTTTTCTGTTCTCAGAGCGGCGCTATGAAGAGGCCTGTAAGCAGCTAGAGATAGCGACAGCTGATCCCTTTTATAGCAGTCGTGGCCAAGCGTTTGAGAATTTAGGGCGTTGCTTAAATAGAATTGGTAGAACCGCAGAAGCGATTACTGCGTTTGAGCGGTCCCTAAAAACGGGCGGTCGTCGTCCTCAGGCCTTGGTAGAATTGGCGCAAATGTACCTTGAAGCTAATCAGATCGCTAATGCCGAGGGCTACTATAAAGAGTTCTCGGGTTTAGTGGATGACAAACGTGTAAACCATTCAGCTAAGAGCTTATGGGTGGGTATTTTAATAGCACGTATGAATAATGATGTTTCCACTGCAGCGACTTATGCACTTTTATTGAAAAACCTATATCCTGCTTCTGAAGAATATAAATCCTATAAGGAATCGGCTCGGTGAGTAGTATGCCAGATGATAGTGTAGTTCAAGATGCTAACCGGTTCCCCGGTGAACGTATGATAATAGCGCGCGAGTCTAAAAATCTGACCCAGCAATCCGTTGCTGATGATTTACATCTGCCGTTGCGTTATATCCAGTGGATTGAAGAAGGGGCTTTTGAAAAGTTGCCTAGTCTAGTGTTTGCGCGGGGTTACATTCGCTCTTATGCCAAAGTAATTGACTTGGACGGCTCGTCTTTAATCGAAGCGTTTGATCGCCAATACGGGAAATCTAATAATACGACACCTATCCGTTCTGTATCTAAGGTTCAAGAGCAGGTGAAGCTGGGTGATCCAATGATCAAGTACTCGGTCTGGATTTTCATTTTAGCCATCGTCGCTGTAACTGTGTGGTGGTGGAAAACACAGTACGGTCTTTCGCCCGAAGTACCGGCTAATACAGCTGATCAAACGTTATCAGTCGAAACCGCTGACGGGAATACGTTAGTTTTGCCTAAATTTAGTGATTCTGATGTTAGCGATGAAGCAGCAGAGCTAGTCCCTGCTGAGGCAGAGCCGGAATACATGTCTGAAGAGCAAGTGGCGAGCCTTCAGGCTGAGTTGACTACGCCTTTAGACGCGAACAACGGAGCTGGAGACGATGCTGGTTCGGTATTATCGTCTGACGCTGAAGCGCCAGCAGCTCAAGTGGCTATGACTACAGGCGTGTATATCGCATTCAAGGATGAGTGTTGGGTCACCATTAAGGACGCCAATGGCCGTACGTTATTTAATAATTTACGAAAATCAGGTGAATCACTCAATGTTAATGGTCCAACCCCTATCAGGTTGACTATAGGTCGGCAGTCGGCTGTTTCGGAAATTACGTATAACGGTAAGGTGGTTGATTTGGTGCCGCTGAGTAATAACAATATTTCCAAGTTTTCACTTCCACTGATTTGATAGTAAGCGAGTAACCAGTTTGGCTAAAGTCACAGCAATCCGGGGGATGAATGATATTCTTCCCGAAAAAACGCCTATTTGGCAGTATTTAGAGCGTCAGGTGTCATCTGTATTATCATCATATGGCTACAGTGAGATTCGTATGCCTATCGTCGAGCAAACGGAGTTGTTTAAGCGCTCTATCGGCGAAGTGACTGATATAGTCGAAAAAGAAATGTATACCTTCAATGACCGTAACGATGAAAGCTTAACCTTGCGGCCTGAAGGTACAGCAGGTTGCGTGCGTGCGGGTGAAGAGCATGGTTTGTTATATAACCAAACTCAGCGTTTTTGGTATCAAGGCGCTATGTTTCGGTACGAAAAGCCGCAAAAGGGGCGTTACAGGCAATTTCATCAAATAGGCGTTGAGACATTTGGTATGTCATCTGCTGAAATTGATGCAGAATTGATTGTGTTGAGTGCGCGCCTGTGGAAACGCCTAGGTATTCTAGATGCGGTCACTTTGCAGTTAAACTCGTTAGGTAGCAACGAAAGTCGCCAAGTTTATAAGGCGGATCTCACCCGTTATTTAGAAGACCGATTTGATTTGCTGGATGAGGATAGTCAGCGCCGTCTCGCGACGAACCCGTTGCGTATACTTGATAGTAAAGATGAAAACACGCAAGCGTTGCTCGCGGAGGCTCCTGTATTATCGGACTATCTTGATGATGACTCGCGTATTCATTTTGAGCACTTGACTGAGTTGCTCGATAACGCTGGCATCGGCTACGAAATCAATCCGCGTTTAGTTCGAGGCTTAGATTACTATTGTAAAACAGTCTTTGAGTGGGTTACTGATAAGTTGGGTGCTCAAGGTACTGTATGTGCAGGCGGTCGTTATGATGGTCTGGTTAAGCAGTTGGGCGGCAAACCCACCCCAGCAGTTGGTTTTGCGATGGGGTTGGAGCGGCTAATTCTGTTGCTGGAAACGCTGGATGTTGTTCCTATGGAAGAGCGTAATCATTTCGATTTATATCTGGCAGCAGACGATAAGTCTGTACAGAAAGAAGTATTCGCCTTAGCAGAGTCGATACGAGATGCCGTCCCTGAATTGCGTATTCGCTGTCATTTTTCGGGTTTGAAAAATATTAACAATAAAGCGCGCCAGTCGGGTGCCGCATTGATTGTGTTAATTAAGCAAACTGATCAAGGTGTGCTGGCTAATGTGTGGCATGGAGAGTCGCTTGTGCAATCTGATATAGAATTGAACGCGCTTCCTGAGGCGATAAACAAAGCTTGGCATTAATTAATCAGTAAATTGCTAACTGTAAATTTTGGAGTGTTACCCGTGGCAGAGATGCGTACAGAAGAAGAACAAGTTGAAGCGATTAAGAGTTGGTGGAAAGAAAACGGCAAGTCGCTAGTCTTGACGGTTGTTGTTGTCCTAACGGGGGTGTTTGGTTGGAAGGCATGGCAGCAGAAGCAAGCCAACGATGCAGAAGCGGCATCTATTATTTATCAAAATTTAATGCAAGCGGTCGTCGTGAGTGTTCAACAGGGCGCTGCTGATGATGTAACGACAGCTAATCATTTAGGCAACCAGCTCAAGAACGATTATAGCAGTAGTGAATATGCAAAATTAGCTAGTATGCTGCTAGCGCGTGTTGCTGTAAATCAAGAAAACTATGATGCTGCGATGCAAGAGCTTGATTGGGTTCTAGCTAACGATCCGAGTAAAGAGATGGAATCTATATCCCTCATGCGTAAGGCGCAAGTATACCTAGCGCAAGGTAAGCTGGATGAGGGTTTAGCCGAGGTAGGGAAAGTGACAGATGTCGCATTTAAGGCGTCCGCTTTAGAATTGGCGGGTGATATTCAGTTATCAAAAGGCGATAAGTCCGCTGCTAGGAAGGCGTATGAACAAGCGCTAGTTGCTAATAAAGATACAGCTAATCGTCAGTTGCTTTCTATCAAACTCGATGATTTAGCTGTAGAGCACGAGGGTTAATTTATGTTGCGCCGTCTTTTAGCTGTATCGATGATCAGTCTTTCTATTGCTGGCTGCAGTATGTGGGGTAGTTCTGATGAGGTTGAGCCGAATCCTTTGGTGGATTTCACAGCAGAACGTCAAGTTGTAGTGAAGTGGTCAGCTCAGGTCGGTGATGGGCCAGGCGATTTTTTTAATCAAATGACGCCTGCTTTATTGGATGATTTCGTCTTTTCAGCCTCTAATGATGGGGTAGTCGCTGCATTTAACGAGGATACTGGTACTCAATTGTGGCGTATAGATCTTGATAAAGAGTTGATTGGTGGTGTTGGTGCAGGTAGTGGCAAAGTTGTTGTATCAGCAATCACTGGAGAGTTAATTTGTCTCGATGCTAAAACGGGTCATCAATTGTGGGCAGCGCAACTTACCTCGGAGGTTGTATCTGATGCTCAGCTGAATAACCAGTTAGTAGTAGCTCAGCAGATTAACGGTAAGATTGTTGCTTTGAATGCTGAAACGGGGGAGCTTGTTTGGAGTTATGAAAGCACGTTGCCGAGATTAACACTTCGAGGAACTAGTTCGCCGCTCGTTGCTTTGGATGTGACCCTTGCTGGTTTAGATAATGGTAAGTTTGTTGCTTTGGATAATCAGTCGGGAGGTGTGCTGTGGGAACAGAGTATATCTTTGCCAGAAGGGCGCTCTGAGCTTGAGCGAATGACTGATGTTGATGGGCGGCCCCTCTTGTTTGAGAATGTGATCTATATTCCTTCTTATCAAGGTAAGGTTGTTGCTATTAATCCATTTAATGCACAAACGGTATGGAGTAAAGATTTATCTAGCTTCCATAGTTTAGCTGCGGGTTTTGGTAATATTTATATTAGTGAGGCAAATGATCATGTGCAGGCGCTGGATACAAGAACGGCTGCAAGTGTATGGAGCCAGTCACAACTAGAAAATCGCCAAATTACATCGCCGATCGTTGCAGGAAATGCAGTAGCCGTTGCTGATAAAGAAGGCTATCTTCATTTCATGTCTCAAATTGATGGGCACTTTATCGCACGCTTTAAACTAGGGTCTGGTATGACCGGCGATATGAAAGTAAAAGGTAATACAATTTATGCGTTGACGGATTCAGGCCGTCTGTATGCGCTGACTCTTAACTGATTCAGTTTTCGTAATTCAGGCGGCTATCTGCTGCAGAGCAGATGGCCGCTATTTTTTGGTGTACAAACATGTTACCGGTAATAGCTTTAGTAGGACGACCTAATGTAGGTAAGTCGACCCTTTTTAATCGTCTGACAAAGACACGTGATGCGCTTGTGGCAGATATGCCGGGTGTTACACGTGATCGAAAGTATGGCGAAGGGAAGGCTGGTGATAAAGCTTACATAGTCGTTGATACGGGTGGTATTACGGGTGATGAGCATGGACTCGACTATGAAATGGCACGTCAGTCATTGCAGGCAATAGAGGAGGCCGATGCTGTATTCTTTATTGTTGATGCTCGCGCAGGTATTCACCCTGCAGATGAGCTGATTGCTAAGTATCTTCGTAAAGCTGAGAAGAAGGTCTTTCTCGTCGTTAATAAAACGGATGGTCTTGACCCGGATGTAGCTATTTCCGATTTCTTTTCCATCGGTTTTGGTCATCCGTTGGCTATAGCTGCTGCGCATAACCGAGGTGTTACTTCGCTGGTTGAACATACGTTGGCGGACTGTGATGATCTCGATGAGTCGAGTCGTGAAGATAGCGGTGTTCGGATCGCCATTGTAGGGCGTCCCAATGTAGGTAAGTCGACACTTGTAAACCGCTTGCTGGGTGAAGAGCGAGTTGTTGTTTTCGATGAAAGCGGTACTACGCGTGATAGTGTATATATTCCGTATGAGCGTGATGGGCAAAAGTATACGTTGATTGATACGGCGGGTGTCAGGCGTCGTAAAAATATTACGCAGGCCGTAGAAAAGTTTTCAATCATTAAAACGTTGCAGGCTATTAAAGACGCAAATGTTGTAGTTGTAGTCGTGGATGCTCGCCAAGGGATCACGGATCAAGACCTACACATGATGACGTTTGTTCTAGACACGGGTCGTGCGGTAGTTGTTGCTCTGAATAAATGGGATGGCATGGATGAGGAGCAAAAGAACGAAGTAAAAGAGCAAGTTCAGCGTCGTTTAGAGTTTTTAGATTTTGCGCGTTTTCATTTTATTTCGGCACTGCATGGTAGTGGTGTAGGCGAGATGTATGCTTCAGTGGATGAGGCGTATGAATGCGCTATGGCTAAATGGCCTACGCCTCGGTTGACTCGTTTGCTGGAAGATATTGTGGCTGATCACCAGCCGCCATTAGTTTCTGGTCGTCGTATTAAATTACGTTATGCTCACCAAGGTGGATCGAATCCGCCGATTATCGTTATTCACGGAAATCAGACTAATCAGTTACCTATTTCATATAAGCGTTATTTGCAAAATAAGTTTATAAAAGTGCTAAAAATTCGTGGCACTCCTATGCGCTTTGAGTTTAAAACGAGCGATAATCCCTTTGCGAGTAAGCGTAATATTTTAACGCCGCGTCAAGTAGCAAAAAAAGAGCGCCAGCAAAAGCACAACCGTGTCATGAAAAAATCTAAAAAGACGCGCAGTAAGTAAATGAGTGATATGTACTCAAGCGAATCGAAGAAGCCTATAGGTGTTTTCGATTCAGGTGTTGGCGGGTTAACAGTCCTTAATGAACTTAAGAAGCAGCTCCCGGGTGAGGATCTTATTTATTTGGGGGACACCGCGCGTGTGCCCTACGGAACGAAAAGTTCGTTGTCGGTTACCCGGTATGCGCGCCAAGCTGCGCAGGCGTTAGTGGATAAAGACATTAAGCTGCTCGTCCTTGCGTGTAATACTGTTTCCGCTGTTGCAGTGGAGCCATTGCAAATTGCTTTGCCTAACTTGTTGGTCGTTGGTGTGATCGAGCCGGGTGCAGAGGCAAGCTGTAACGCTACACGGAATGGCCATATTGGCGTTATAGCCACGGAAAGTACGGTTAGTAATCAAGCGTATCAACGTGCGATTTTGAGTCGTAAACCTGATGCTACTATTCAAGCGCAAGCTTGTTCTCTATTTGTAGCTTTAGCTGAAGAGGGTTGGCATGACGGTGAGCTGGTAGAGCAAATCGTTAAACAGTGTTTATCGCCTATTATTAAATCGTCCAGAACGGCTTCTAACCGTATGGATACACTTGTATTAGGCTGTACGCATTTTCCTGCGCTCAAAGGTGCGATTGGTCGTGTGCTAGGTGATTCTGTTGCGCTTGTTGACTCGGCAGAAACTACGGCAGGCTATGTGGTTAAGTTGTTAGCCGATAAAGAGTTGCTTAATCATCAAGAGAAAGGCAGCGTACAATTTATGGTGACTGATGGACCTGAACGTTTTGCTAGGGTTGCGCCTTGTTTCTTTTCTGGTGAGGTAGAAGCGTCATCAGTAGAGCTGGTCGATATACAGCACTTTTTGGGCTAGATGTTTCTAGAAAATTAAGGCGCCTTTGATAGGCGCCTTAATTTTATGTGAGAAATATGCCATAAAATGACGATTAGCTGTTGACTCTAAATGGGGTGTCTGTAGAATGCGCACTCCTTGCTTAGGACGGCAGCGAAAGCGGCCTCGAATAAGAAAGGCAGTACGATCTAAGTAGTTGAATGAT
>Ga0115007_10001774_pt1 | contig 13735 bp, 17 predicted proteins | sample ArcOceMetagenome_2_FD_87166 | JGI IMG/M metagenome (GOLD analysis project Ga0115007, IMG submission 87166) | Marine eukaryotic phytoplankton communities from Arctic Ocean - Arctic Ocean ARC135M Metagenome | ecosystem: Environmental > Aquatic > Marine > Oceanic | place: Arctic Ocean | collected... | reverse complement strand
GGGTGAATATGTGGTGTTTAATTTGAATATTGTGAAAATTTATGTATTGGTTCGTCTGGATGTAATTTAAAGCTGAAAGAAGAATTGAAACGGCGACCGTTTTAAATATATCCGGGTAAATATTAATAGTGGCAATGCCAAAAATTAGTCGTGGAATGAAATTGAATTAGTAGAACGCTGTTAACAGAACGATTCTACTTATAATTTATTTTAAAGCTGATGCATAAGAAAACTAGGCAAGGTGTGGGTCAAAACAAATCGTTCGGTAAGCACAATAGATCAACAGTCGGGAGCCCAGCCCGGTCGCACCCTGACTCACAGCCGTCAGGGCCGGCCTGGCTTTCGGGCTCCCAATTTACAACAACAGCTGCTTGTTTTCAACGGCTAAATGCCATAGCGCTATTTTACTTACCTTTGAATTTGAACGTTGATTGTAGGCCCGATAAGAAAGTTAGAGGTCCCGGATTTCCAACACATAAGCAATGTTTATGAGCAAATGCAGAGTGAAGTTCTGGAAAAGCCGTCTAGAGCAAGGTAAGTACACAAAAACAGGGGTGAACAGGGCAGATTTACCGGTCTGCTAGGGATCTCCGCGGCCTCAGTTGCTCAAACAGAGTTTAACGCCCGTTTCTTGTCTCTTTGTGATTATAGGAAGGCCATGAAGCCATTTACCATCAGGAAGGCCGTTCAGCCCGGCCAATCCAGAGCAGGTAACCTTTCCTTAGCCGAAAACGCGCAGCAAGACTTGAGTAGCTCGAAGTATGCCACTGGAGGAGATAGGTTGTAGTCAAGTGGTCTCAGTGGCGTACCCGGCCTCAGTCAGGGCGATATCGGGCAAGGAGGTTAGCTACCACATGGAGCTGATGGCGTTGGAGCCAGCCTCACAGAAGAGTAGATCGAACAACTGCAGCCTAACGAGGTCCGCGTAGTAAACCCGTGGATCCATGATCAAACGCACTAAGAATACCTAGAAAAAGTCACGGTAAGTTTCGTCTTCTGTCTCTGGCAAGACTCATTGTTTTGGCTCTCTCGAAGTTAAAACTGATCGCTTTACCGTGGTTCTTCTCCACACGCTGATCAAAGCTTTGAATCTCATAGACTGACGGCAGTTACCGGGCCGCCTTCAGTACTATGATCTTCTAAACTTTGGCGCGTCTTGTGGTTTCATTTGAACTCCTTCGGTAAATATTATTATAGAGAGGGTCAGCCTAAATTTAAATTCGATGCCTTTTCATGATGCATGACTAATCCTTTTATTTTTGTAACTGTAGGGTCTCCCGGCAAGACACGCTAATCTCATTAAGAAGCATAAGAACGTCGTTAAAGAGACTACGTTCCTCCCAAAAGACGACGAACAAGCCAAGCTGCGCGAGAAAGATCGCGCCACCAAAGAAGCCGTTGCTATCCTTGAGAAGGAGTATGAAATCTTCCGTGACCCGGCTATGCCCGGCACGAAGGTTCTCACCCGCTACGATACCTGGGAATAGGACCGCGATGTCTAATAGTGGCTTGAGTATTGCGCCAAAAGGCCCGATCAAGCCCACGCACTCTCTCCTATGTACGTCGACAAGGAGTATACCTGGCGCCCAGTTCGCGTCGTCGGCTACAACCAAGCCGAGCGCAAGTTCCAGGTGGTCAGCTGCGGCAACCGCCCTCAGGAGAAGGAAGTCACCCGCCTTTCTCTACTCTTCTACGCTGAGGATCCCGACCTCTTCAAAGAGCGGGTAAGCCTTTGCAAGATGCACTAGGCTAACGTGGAAGCGGAGCTCCGCTTTACAAATTATGTCGACTCTATCCCAGCCGATGCTGTGTCCGTTCTCACCCGTGAGCGCAGGGAAAACTTCCTCGCCAAATGCATGAGAGAAAACGACAAGTTTGACGCCGATACTGTATACCACACATTCACTAACTTGATGCGCGTCGTCTAGGAGGAATTCGTCCGTCAGATGAAAAAGTGCATCGTCCTTAAAGAGATGGGCGACCCGGCAAACCACAGCAAGTTCGCTAAGCTGAAGATTCCGATCCGCCTCTCAAAGAAGACGGCACCCTACTTCGGGGTTGTCCGTTGCCAGAAGTATAACTTCCTATACTACCAGGGAGAGATTTCAAAAGATCATTGGTGTTCCGATGATCACCAGCGTCGCATGATGGACGTGTTCGCCAACAGGTGCCTCCTCATGCAAAAGTACAGATTCATGTAGACCGACCGCAAATTGCTCAAGCTCCCCCGTGAGCTTGACGACCTCAAGAAGATGCAGGAGTCCCACCATGCCGCCATTGCTTAGACTGTTATTGTTCAATGGCGCGAGTATCTCCAAGGAGAAATCGGTGAGATCCTCCAGAACAGTTTTAACTTCTTCGAGCCCAACCTGGACGTCTACGAGAAGTCGCAGACCAAGCGCGTCATCCTCAGATTTGAGTACATGCTCAACACCTACCTGAGGGAGTTTGTGCAGGCCTCCATTGACGATTGGGTTGCCTTCGTCAAGTCATTCACCCTACCAAAGTACGACAAGGGTGAGCTATGGAAGCGCACCACCGTGCCCTTCATCATCATCAACCTCGAGAAGGCCAAGGAGACCAAGAAGAAGAAGGGATCCAAAGATGGCTCCATCCAAGTGGAGTACCAGCCCAGCCTGGCCGAGTGCCAAACCTTCATGACCCAAGCTCTCGCCAAGATTTGCAAGTCGACCAACGACGTGCTCACCTTCGAGAACGACCTCATGACGTTCCTCGAACTCGACACAAAGCCCGCCTTCCCCATTGGCGAGGACTTCACGTGGGTAGCTGATGGCCTCGATGCCATCCAGCGCATGATCTCCGAGAATATCGTTGATCCCGAGAGGCTACTCTAACAGTATAAGAAATACGAATTCGTTTTGAATGTGAGCAAGTCCGATTTGAAACGCGAGCTTTTCAACAACGAGGAACTCGCTAAGGAGGATGAGGAAGGCAATCCCGGTAACCCCAAGCAAAGCCGCGAAGACATCTGCGCTAAGATCCAGATGTTCTACCAAGCCGAGGAGGACATCATGAACCTATCCAATGACGAGGTCGACTATCAGATGTTCAGAGTGCGCGCTGCCAAACTCAAGGAGACTCTCCGCGCTCGCGCCCAACAAATCAAACAGTTCCTTTTGGACTGCGTCGATGAGTGGTGCTCAGAGCAGATCCGTCACATCCACAAAACCTACTCTTTCATGTAAGAGAAGATCGAATGCACCCCTCAGAACGAGAAGGAGCTTGTCGACCTTAGAGCCTTCATGATCGAGTCAAAGGAGAAGACTCAACCCGGCCTCGTCGACTTGCACAAGGACGTCGAGAAGCATTACGAGATGCTCGACTCCTACTACTTCGCGTACAAGGAGGACGACCTCGAGAACTGCATGCAGCAGAAGACCTGGCCCACGACCATCGAGGTAGCCCTCGGTCTCAGCAAGGAGCAGGTCGAGCAGCAGGAGGAGAACTTCAAGGCCAAGCTCGAGCAAGAGCAAAACCAATTCTACAAAGACTTGCTCGACTTCGACAAACAGTTCCAACACATCATCACCTTCAACAGCTTCGCCCAGACCTCTGAGTACATGTCAAAGGCCTACCAACTCAACAAATGTTTGGAGGATGCTGAGGACAAAGTCGAACAGTTCAAGACCAGAGAGAACCTCTTTAACTTCAAAGAAGTCACCGAGTACCCCAAACTCGATGAACTTCAACAGGCGTTCAAGCCGTTCCACGAGCTGATCGACACCGCAAACCAGGTGAAGACCATCATCATGGTGGAATATCAGAGGAACCCGCTGGCCAACCAAATCTACGAAGACATGGAGCAGAACATCAACTCGTGGCACCAGAAGTGTTTCCAGCTCGCTAAGTTGCTCTACGAAGACCACGAGGAGGCCTCCGCCGTCGCTACCGACGTGCGCCGCCACATCGAACAGTTCAAGGAGAACATGCCCCTCATCAAGTGCATCACGCTACCCGCGATGGGCGATGAAGACTGGAAGCTCATCAAGGAGACCGTCGGTAACGACACCATGGAGCGCGAACAGATCACCGTCGACAAGTTCATTGAGTTCAACCTCCACGAGCACTTACCCGTCATTGAGGAGATCGCCGCCAGCGCCCAGAAGAAGTACTAACTTTCACAGAAGCTCAAGCTTATGCGCGAGGAGATGCGTGAGTTCAAGCTTGTCACGTCGAGCTACCCCAGGAACAAGCCCACCACCTCCGTGCTCAAGGAGTACGATGAGGTTAACACCAAGCTCGAAGATCAGATTGTCAGTGTCCAGGGTATCCTTTCTCAAATCGGTTCAAAGGCCCAGCGTTCGCTCCTCTGCCGTGAGTCGAAGATCTGGGAAACTCGTCTGAAGAACCTGTTCGACCTTGTCGATGAGGTCCAGAAGTGTCAACGTATCTGGATGTACTTAGAGCCTATCTTCTCTTCAGAAGATATCGGTAAGACCCTCCCCGAGGAACTGACTATGTTCCAGAGTGTCGACGGCCTTTGGCGCGTCACCATGGAGGCCATCGAAGAGAACGCCGTTCTCAACGATTTACTCGACCGTGACAACATCCTCACCCAGTTTGTCGAAGCCAACAAGAACCTCGGAGAAATTCAGCGTCATCTTAATGATTACCTGGACGGCAAGTGCCAGGCCTTCCCCCGCTTCTACTTCCTTGCTGACGATGATCTCCTTAAGATCCTCGCCGATACCAAGGACCCCGGTGCAGTACAGCCTCACATGAACAAATGTTTCGAAGGTATCAAATGCGTTATCTTCAAGAACAACGAGGAGGTCCTGGGAATGACATCAGCCGAGAAGGAAAATGTCTACTTCAACAAGTCCATCAATGTGCTCGAAGGAGAGAAGAAGGGTAACGTTGAGAAGTGGATGGTTGAAATCGAGGACCAGATGCGCTTCACACTCCGTGACATGGTTAAAGACTCATTGGCCGATGCCGATATTACCCCCCGTGAAGAATGGTACAAGAAGTGGCCCGGTCAGGTCATCCTGGCTGTTGATCAGATCCAGTGGACCTAAGGCGCTGGTAAGGGAGTCGCCGACTACGATCAGGGTGGTCTAGACAATTTCAGAGGTGAGTGCACCAACAACATCAACAAGGTTGTTAAGATGGTGCGTGGTAACCTCGATGAAAATGTCCGCATTACACTCAAGGCGCTCACTGTGTGCGCTGTCTTCTGTCGTGACACAGTTACCGAACTGATCGAGAAGCAGTGTGACGATCCCGCCTCCTTCGATTGGACTGCGCAGCTGAGATACTACTGGGAAGAGAAGGACACACTTAGAGTTAGAATGGTCACATCCGTACTTGACTACGGCTACGAATACCTTGGAAACTCTCCTCGTCTTGTTATCACGCCACTTACAGTTCTTTGCTACAGAACTCTCATGGGAGCCAAGACGCTCAACTACGGTGGAGCTCCCGAAGGACCCGCCGGCACAGGCAAAACCGAGACTGTCAAGGATCTAGCCAAGGCCCTCGCCTTCCAGTGCGTTGTGTTCAACTGCTCTGACGATCTCGACCACACCGCTATGGCTAAATTCTTCAAGGGTCAGGCCTCATCCGGTGCGTGGTTCTGCTTCGACGAGTTCAACAGAATCAACCCCGAAGTGCTCTCCGTCATTGCCTCGTAGATTCTCGTGATCCAGGAAGCTGTCCGCATGAAGTGCAAGTTCTTTGACTTCTTCGGCACCGAGCTCATCCTCAAGCCCCAGTGCAACGTTAACATCACCATGAACCCCGGCTATGCGGGGCGTTCCGAGCTCCCAGATAACCTCAAGGCTCTCTTCAGACCTTGCGCTATGATGGTGCCCAACTACGCTTTGATTGGTGAGATCGAGCTTTATTCGTTCGGTTTCGGTGATGCGCGTCCCCTCGCCGTCAAGATCACCGCCTCGTTGGCGCTGTCCAACGAGCAGCTCTCCTCTCAGAGTCATTACGATTTTGGTATGCGTGCTCTCAAATCTATCTTGACCGCTTGCGGTAACTTGAGAATGCAACTGGCTGCCACCCAGACTGAGGAACAGATCTGCCTGCGTGCGCTCAACGATTCTAACATCCCCAAGTTCACCTCCAACGATATCCCCCTCTACAACGGTATCACCAGTGATCTTTTCCCGGGTGTCACGCTACCCGAGCCCGACTATGATGTGCTGACTACCGCGATGAAAGCAACTATGTAGAAGCTAAACTTGCAGCCGAAGCCCGAAATCATTAAGAAGACTCTGGAGCTATACGATATGATCTAGATTCGTCACGGACTTATGGTGGTCGGACTTGCTTTCTCCGGCAAGTCAAACGTTGTCAAAGTCCTTTAGGATGCGATGACCAACATTACCGAAGAACATGAGGCCGCCAACATTAAGTCTTCCTTCCTTAGAGTCAAAGTTCACACGATGAACCCCAAATCCATCTTGAAAAACCAGCTTTATGGAAACCTGGACGAAAGCACTAATGAATGGACTGATGGTGTCCTCGCCATTATTGTGCGTAATTGCGCCGAGAGCACAACTCCCGACCGTAAGTGGGTCATGTTTGACGGTCCCGTCGATGCTGTCTGGATTGAGAACATGAACACCGTGCTTGATGACAACAAGAAACTGTGCCTGAACAGTGGAGCCGTCATTAAGCTGTCCCCGGTGATGACTATGATGTTCGAGGTCGACGATCTCAGTTTCGCCTCGCCAGCTACTGTTTCCCGCTGCGGTATGGTGTTCCTTGAACCCCATCAGCTCGGTTACACTGTCTTGATCATTTCCTACTTGAACAAGTTCTCTGCCATCATCCCAGAAAAGGTGTTCCAAACACTTGAGTCGACTTTCCACTACTTGTGTGACTTGTGCACGCAATTCGCCCATTACCATCTGAAGATGCCTCAGCCAGCCGGCTTCAACACCATAGTCCACAACCTCATCGCCATCTTCGATACCTTCGTTGCTGACTGGTTCGTCGAAGGCGCCACTATCCCGTCTGACGCCGAAGACAAAATGATGAATGCTTTGATTTTCGCAGCTACTTGGGCTGTCGGTGGAAAGGCCGACGAGCACACTAGAGAAAGCTTCAACGTTTTCATGTAGGAGCTTATTAACGGAGACGACGTTTAAGAGAAGTACAATATCGACTTGCTAAATGCAGGACTTGTCGTGCACGAGACTAGGAAAATCCCTAACAAGCTCGGAGAATCAAAGGGCATGTTTGACTCGTTCTTTGAGCGTGACAGCTGCTCATGGACGCTATGGGGAAAGACTGTTTCTCCTTTCGATATCCCACACGAGTCTCCCTACAGTGAGATGATTGTTCCTACCACCGACTCCATCCGGATCAAGGGTATCTTCAACAGACTTTTGAAGAACGGATCACACGTGTTGATCGTTGGGCCCACCGGTACCGGTAAGTCCGTCATGATTGGCCAAGAACTCCGCTCTCAGTACAACAATGAGGAATACACACACATTCAGATGGCCTTCTCTGCCCAAACCACCGCCAACCAGACCCAGACTATCATTGACGGTAAGACCTTCAAGCTCAGGAAGCTGAACTACTGCCCCTAGGAAAACAAAATGGGAGTCATCTTCGTCGATGACCTGAGCATGCCCAAGATTGAGTCGCCCGGCATCAATGCCACCCAGCCCCCAATTGAGTTGCTCCGTCAGTGGATGGACTACGAAGGCTGGTTTGAGATTTTCTCAGAGGAGAAGGAGTTCAGGAAGATCCGTAACTTTACCTTCATTACCGCCATGGGACCGCCCGGCGCCGGAAAGAACTACGTCACTGATAGGTATATCCGTCACTTCGTGGCCCTCTACGTCGAGCCCTATTCTGATGAATCGCTCATGACGATCTTCTGCTCAGTCATGGAGTGGTCCTACATGCAGCACGAGAAAGTCTCCTTCACCTCTGGTGTCAAAGCTCTGAAGGACAAGATTACTTCTGCTACCATCGCCTGCTACACGGAACTGAAGAACGTTTTCAGACCAACTCCCGCCAAATCTCACTACACCTATAACTTGAGAGATGTGTCGAAGGTCTTCCAGGGAATGTCCAAGACCACGCCCCGTGCTGTGCGCAACGAAGAGGAGGCGATCAAGTTGTGGGGTCACGAGTGCCTCCGCGTCTTCTCCGACAGACTTATCTCAGACGAGGACAGAAACAAATTCTCTGAAGAGATCCTTAGAGTACAGATGAAGGAGACCTTCAGAAAGAACTGGAAAGATATTGTCAGTGTTGAGCCTTTGCTCTTTGCCTCTTTCGTGCCTACGGTCTTCCCGGACAACGATACTTCGAAGAAAGCCCTCACAGACATTTACTGCGAGTTGACTGACCGTGAGAAGATGAAGAGCGTTTGTGAAGAGTCTCTCGGAGACTTTAACGTCATGAACCGCCAGAAAAAGATGGACCTCGTGCTCTTCACCGACGCCATCGAGCATTGCGTGAAGATCCATCGTGTCATCACGACTGAGTACGGCCATGCTCTGCTTGTCGGAGTGGGTGGATCCGGGCGTAAATCGCTCACTGAGCTTGCCACGTTCTTGGCAAACTTCCAGATCGTCCACCTCGAGATCCCGAAAGGATACAACTTCGATATGTGGCGCGACGACCTGAAGACCAACTTGTACAAGGAGTTGGCTATGGAGATCAAAAACATGATTTTCTTCTTCTCTGATACTCAGATTATCGATGAAGCGTTCTTGGAAGATTTGAACAACATTCTGAACAATGGTGAAGTGCCCAACCTGCTTACAGAGGGCGAAGATTACCAGACGATTATCGAATTTGTCAAGGATGCGAACAAAAACGATCCCGTTTTCAAGGAGAAAGAAGGCGACCAAGCCTGGGTCTACAACAAGTTCATCAACCAGGCCAAGAACTCCCTCCATCTCGTCCTCGCCTTCTCGCATATCGGTGAAGACTTCAAGCGCCGCCTTCGTATGTTCCCGGCCCTCGTCAACTGCTGTACCATTGATTGGTTCCTGCCGTGGCCTAGGGATGCTCTCAAGTCTGTCGCTGAGTACTTCTTGGCAGATGTACCCGATCTGCCCAACGCTGAGGGTGTGGTCGAAATTTGCGTCGACATGCAAGAGAGAGTCGGCCAACTATCAGTGAGATTCAGAGAGGAGCTCTCCAGATACTACTATGTTACGCCCACTTCGTATCTCATCCTGATCAAGACCTTCAAGGATAAACTGAACGCTAAGCGTGATGTCATTGTCGGTACCATCGGAAAATATGAGAGGGGACTGAAGGCTCTGGCTAAGGCCACTATCACTGTCAATGATTTGAAGGAGGACCTTCGTTTGCTCATCCCCCAGGTCAAGGAGAAGTCCGAGGCAGCTGCTAAGAAGTCAATTGAGATTGAGGCCAAACGTAAGGAGGTCGAAATCGAACAGGCAGCTTGTGCAGTTGAAGAAGATCAGGCTAAGAAAGAGAAGGCTGAGGCCGATGAGATCTCAGCTGATTGCGATCAGAAGCTGGCTGAGGTCATGCCTATCTTCGAACGTGCCGTCAAGGCTGTGAACAGACTCAAGTCTGACAATGTCACAGAGCTTAAGGGTTTCGCTAAGGTCGCTGACGGTGTTAAGATGGTTGCCAAAGTACTTTGCATGATGTTCCAGAAACTTCCCAAAATAAGGAGGAACATGACAGAAGATGAGCAGCTTGACGCCTATTGGGCTCACTGCAAGTAGAACGTCCTTACCTCCAGACTTCTCAACGAGCTGAAATCCTACCCCAAGGAAGACCAGAAGGATGAAGTCGTGCAAGAAGTTAAGTTAGTCATTGAGTCAGAGGCTTACGATGCTCAACTCCTTGAACGTGCGTCTAAGGCCGCTGCCGGTATTGCTGATTGGTCTAAGGCTATCATTCAATTCCACGAGGCTCTCAAGGTTGTCAAGCCCAGACAGGCTCAACTTGCCGATGCTAAGGCCAAGTCGAAGAAAGCTCAAGAAGCTTGGGACAAGGCTCTTGGCACACTTGACGAAGTTTAAAAGAACTTGCTTGCTCAGGTTAACGAGCTTAAGCGTGTCAAGGATGAAGAAGCTGCCCTCAAGAAGCAGAAGGAGCAGTGCGATTTCTCTCTATCAGTTGCCGAGGCTTTGATTATTGGCCTCGCTGACGAGAAGATCAGTTGGGAGGACGATCTCGCCGCCCAGAAGATCAACAATGAAAACTTGGTCGGTGATGTCATCATCTGCTCTGGATTCATCGCTTATCTTGGTGTGTTCTTGGGTGACTACCGTGACGAGTGTAAAACTAATTGGACCGCTATGTTGAAGAAATATTCGATCAAGAGTAACCCTAAGGTCGATCTCGTCACCGTCCTTGGAGACCAAGTGAGAATCTCTGAATGGCAAATCAACAAGCTGCCAAAGGATGCGTTCTCCACCGAGAATGCCATCATTCAAGATAACTCGGAGCGCTGGTCACTCCTGATCGACCCCCAGATGCAGGGTGTCAACTGGCTCATGGCCACCTACGGGCAGCAAGAGGAGAACAAACTCGTGATCATCAAGCCCACCATGGAGCAGAAGATCCTTTCCAGGCTGCTTGAAAACGCACTGAACGTCGGTTACCCCGTCATCCTAGTCGATGCCGGTGAGACGTTCGACCCGATGCTTGAACCCATCATCGCGAAGAACATCTAGAAGAGAGGTGTTGAGCACTTCATCAACTTCAACCAGCAGCCCATCTTGTACAACACCGACTTCAAATTCTTCATCACGACCAAGATGCCCCGCCCCCACTACCCCCCAGAGACCTGTGTCAAGGTCACCATGCTCAACTTCATGGTCACGCAGGATGGTCTCCAAGATCAGATGCTGACTATCGTCGTCGAGCTTGAAGAGCCCCAAAAGGCCGAATTGAGACAGAAGTGTATTGTTGTGTCCGCTGATAACAACAAGAAGAAGCAGCAGCTCCAGGATGCTATCTTGTCGCTCGTTTCTAATGCTGGCGACGATATTCTGGAAGACAGGAAGCTCAAGGAAACCCTTGATGAGTCTGCTATTAAGAAGGAGGAAATTGCCTCTGTGTTAGTCGATATGGAGCAGACAATGAACTCCATGGAAACTATCAGAAACGGATTTGTCCCCGTCGCCAAGCGTGTCTCTAGACTCTTCTTCGTGCTTACTGACTTGGTCCAAATCGGACCCATGTACCAGTACTCACTCGAGTTCTTCAGAAACATCTACAAAGCGACCATCAAGTCAGCTGACAAGGTAGAGCCCAAACTCAACAAAAAGGAGCGCAAGGCCTACTTCATCAAGGAGTTCACCGCCAACATGTACCGTAACGTGTCTCGTTCTCTCTTCGTCAAGGACAAGCTCCTCTTCTCGCTCCTGATTTGCCTCAAGATCATGGACGAGGTCCAAGAGAGCACCGGCGGCATGAACATCCCCGAAATTCGTTTCCTCATGACCGGAGGAACCTCCGTAATCATGGAGAGGGCCAACCCCGCCGGCGAAGACTCATGGTTGTCGACGAAGACGTGGTGCGGCATCATGGAACTGTCGAAGAAGTTGCCCAAATTCAAGGGCTTTGATACTGATTTCGAGAAGAATATTAAGGCCTGGGAAGTCATCTACGACAGCAACTCGCCTCAGAGTGACGAGCACGTCTGGCCCGGCAAGTGGAATGATCTGTCAATCTTCCACAAGACCATCGTCATGAGACTCCTCAGATCTGATAAGGTCATTAACATGATCCAGAAGCTGATCACCATGGAAGAAGAACTCGGCCAAGAGTACATCATCCCTCCTTCCTTCGATATGGTCGAAATCGTCTCTGACTCTCGCAACACCTCCCCCATCATTATTGTGTTGTCGCCCGGCGCTGATCCCATGGTCGATATCATGGAGGTCCAAAAGAAGCTGAAGCAGCACTGTAAGGCTATGTCGCTGGGTCGTGGTCAGGCGCAGGCTGCTAAGGACTATATTGCGGCTGCCTAGACTGATGGAACTTGGGTCGTCCTCCAGAACTGCCATCTTGCTCCTTCCTTCATGCCGATTCTTGATGGTATTATTGACAACATCAAGGAAGATGAAAACAGTGGGTTCAGAATCTGGTTGACCACTCTACCCACAGACAAGTTCCCTGTCACTATCGTGCAGAACTCTGTAAAGGCCACGCTCGAGCCGCCAAACGGCATGCGCAACAACTTGGTCCGCTCATACAGGAACGGTATCACTGATCAGGAGTTCGACAACTGCGACAAGCCATCGGCTTTCAAGAGACTCTTCTACGGGCTTTGCTTCTTCAATGCCCTGATTCTCGAGCGTAGAAAGTTCGGTCCTCTTGGATGGAATATCCCTTACTCCTTCGCCATGTCCGACCTGCGTATCTCAAAGCAGCAGCTCCTCCTCTTCTTGAACGAGTACAAGAAGATCCCATATGACGCGCTTTGCTATATGGTGTCGCAGGCCAACTACGGTGGTCGTGTGACTGACCCGCAGGACAAGCGTCTTATTCAGATGAACCTGAAGGACTACTTCTGCTCCGAGGTCGTCAACGTTGATAGCCACCCGCTTACTGCTAGTGGCACCTACGTCATCCCCACAGATATGCAGCGCATGGGCTATATCGAATTCTGTGAGGACCTGCCTCTCGATGACAACACTGAGATTTTCGGCATGCACGAGAACGCCGAAATTACCTCAAACATCAACGAGACCAACGCGCTCCTTGCCACAGCTCTTTCACTCCAGCCTAGAGTAGCTTCTACCGGAGGAAAGACCCGCGAAGAAGAGCTAGACGATCTGTCTAAGGGAATCCTTGCTATTCTTCCTCAGATGTATGACACTGAGGAGGCTGGTAAGAAGCATCCCATTAGATACGATGAGTCGATGAACACTGTGCTTGCATAGGAACTCATCCGTTTCAACAAGCTGATCTAAGAAATCCGCAGCTCTCTCATCAACATCGGCAAGGCCATCAAGGGTGAAGTCGTCATGTCTACCGAACTAGAAATAGTTGCCGGTAGTCTCTAAGATAACTTGGTGCCCCCATCCTGGAAGAAATGGAGTTACAACTCTATCAAGCCGCTCGCCTCCTACGTTCAGGACCTGATTAAACGTCTTCAGGGCCTCCAGAACTGGGTTGACAACGGCGCACCTGCCGTCTTCTGGGTCAGTGGATTCCATTTCACTCAGTCCTTCCTCACGGGTATCAAGTAGAACTACGCCCGTAAATACAAGATCCCCATCGACGACATCCAGTTCAACTTCAAGGTGATCTCGGACCTCAAATCCGTCGATACCACCAAGAAACCCGAAGATGGCGCCTTCATCGAGGGAATCTTGCTTGAAGGATGTCGCTGGGACTCGGAGAAGGAAGTACTGGAGGAGAGTTTCCCTAAGGTGCTCTTGAGTCCGCTCCCCGTCATGTGGTTGATGCCTGTGAAGACGTCGCAGTTGAAGCGTGACCACGCGTATGAGTGCCCGCTCTACATTACTCTCGAGCGCAAGGGAATCCTTTCGACTATCGGTCTCTCCAATAACTTCGTGTGCATGATGTGGATCCCCATGCAACGTCAGCACTCTACCGTTTACTGGGTCAAGCGTGGTGTCGCTATGATCACCTAGGACGGTGACTGAGAAGAACTCTCCAGTATAACAACATATACTTTATTCACAAACTTCATATACAAGGATTATATAGATAATTACTACCTCTCACGGGGTTTGGGGTTTGGGGTTTGGGGTTTGGGGTTTGGGGTTTGGGG